>Ga0181420_1001047_pt1 | contig 10643 bp, 12 predicted proteins | sample 43SPOviralmetaG_FD_130145 | JGI IMG/M metagenome (GOLD analysis project Ga0181420, IMG submission 130145) | Marine viral communities from the oligotrophic San Pedro Time Series (SPOT) site, San Pedro Channel, CA, USA - 43 SPOT_SRF_2013-05-22 | ecosystem: Environmental > Aquatic > Marine > Strait... | reverse complement strand
CATTTATTATTCTATTTATTATTTAATGTATAGTATGTATAGTTTAGATAGTTTTTAAAGAGTTTGATTCAGATAAAAAAGAAAAAATAAAATAAAATAAATATTCCATAAAGAAAACAGCGAAAAACTATACATACTATACACATTTACAAAACTAAATTTTGTTCGCAGAATTCTATATCACAAGTCGCTTTCTCCCCTTTGGTAATTTCTTTTTCTATCTCGTGATGTATTTTTGCATTCAACTCATATTCTTCTAGTGTTTCATAATAACCCTTCTTAATTAAATAGTTCTTTAGTTTGTTTAGTTTAATTATATATACCTTACCGCTTCCTTTTCTCTTCTTATCAATACCTTCAAATTGTTTAATGTCTATACCAAAAGCAGTTTGGTTAGTTGCTTTATAACCTGCCTCTAATGCCCACCCATTACATTCTTCAAATAAATCAGAGCAAGGCACAATCACATCAGTATATATCCCATCGTTAAATTGTTTATAGAACTCTTCATTATCTACATACGAAGAGAGAAAACGAGCTATGGTTGGAACATTAACACTTTGCATCTGTTTATATTCTTCTGTGAATGGTCTATCATTAACAGGGTCAAAGTTGCTTATATCTCTGTCCTTTAAATAATTGTAAAAGGTTTGCATAATACTATCATCATATAAAGCATTTGCTAATGGTTTAAAATACTTAGGGTCGTTTGCGAAATCATCTAAACATTTAAATATAACAAAGCGTCTATCTTCTAAGCCAACCTTAACACCAGTTCTATTATTAGTTAAGAAAAAACACCTAGCAAAATCTTTAATCATTTTTCCTTTAAAGCCTTTTTGTTCCATATAAACATCGTCGCAAGTAATTCTACCTTTAATTTTTTCACTATTCATAAAACTATCCTTACCTTTTGCCTCGTCAAATATTAACATAAACTTTTGGTATGAGGTATTGAATCTTCTAAACATATCCTCTTGGTCGGCAGTCGCCATACCATATTCTCTCCCTAATATATTTTTATAAAATGCTTCTAAAAATAAATTCTTTCCGCACCCTTCTCTAACTGATTTATATAACATAGCAACCAAAGGTTTTACTGCTGGGTGTTGTATCATATGTGCGAAATAGTTTAGTTGGTATTCAAAGCAGTCCTCTTGCCCTCCACCTAAATTTTTAATGTGTTTTAATATAATGTCTATGCTCTCTGCTGGTGCTGGTTCAACATTCTTTTTTTCTATTTCAAAACCATTAAAAAGATTATAAGTATCCTTAGGACAATCTAAACCATAAGGGAGAAAATCAATTAAGTCCATCGTTTTATTATTAGATTTAAACCAAGTCCCTATAAACTCCCCAGCTTCTCCGCCTAATTCTAAATTTTCAAACAAATTAATTAACTCGCCCTTTTTATAAAGCAATAGTTCTTTCGCGGTCACCACCCCATACGCATGAGGACTAATAATTTTAAAAACAAATAACTCAAAATATTTTTTTTTTAATTTAAATTCGGCGTTGGTTCTTGCTTGATAAATAGCATTCAACTGTTCGTATATGTCTTTCTTTTCTCTCTTTACTTTCTTAATAGCATTCTTAATAGCACTTGCTTTTAGTTTAGTGTCGTCTTCTATTTTATTTATTTTCTCATCTAATTTTTTTATTTCGTTTTGTTTTTCTTCCACCTCCTTACTAAACTTTTCTAATTTTAGTTTATGGAAATAGTTATAACTAAATTTAGCATGTGTTCTATTCATACCATACACGAACTCATAATCTCCGTGTTTTTCTTCGTTATAACTATTCCAAGTATTATCAAACCATACATCGTCAAACTTATCTGATTGTTGCATAACACCTTTACAAATCTCATATATCTTTTTGTCTTGTGTTTTTGCACATTGTAAAATAATACCAGCCGCGGTGCATACATCATTTATTTTTTCCAAAGAAATTTTATAAAGGTTTTGTTTAATAAACTCATAACAATATTTAATCTTGCCGTGAAACTTAGGGGTAATATATTTCTTTTTCTTTGTCGTATTCTTCGTTTTGCTTTTCGTTTTCTCCGCATATATATTAATCATTCCGTATCCTAACTCAGTTAATTTACGTTTAGGCATCTCTTTATAACGAGCAGAAATAACTGGTAATAATTTTTTAATATCAAACTCAACCTGATCCTCATCCCACATAACATCACCATCCTCATCAATATTAAATGTTTGAATATATTTTAAATGGTATCTTTCGTTGTTTGGTTTCCTTGACCCATACACTTGCCAATTGCACGTGCCTTTACTAATACCAATATCTAATACATCGTCATAACTATTTTGTAAAGGTAAATCACTTAACACCGAACCAATATTAAGTTTAACATAATCTCGTATAACTAATTGTTCGGTTTTTGTACTGGATAGACCTATAATAATATGCACACCATCTTTAGTTATTTTCTTTTCTCTTACCGAGTTAATGTTTGGTTTTTCAAAAACATATACTTTAATTGGGACGTTTTTAATTTCATACATAAACTTAATAGCATTCACATATATATCAATAACTCTATCTATATGGTCTTTAGTATGTTGTCGTTGGTTTATTTCCCACGAGTATCTAAAGTCCAAATCAATAAGGATTTGTCCGTCTTTTATTTGTTTTTCTGTTAGGTATTCTTTTTTTCCTAAATCAAAAACATAGTGATGGTATAACTTCCAAAACTTATCTAAGTCTTCTATATTATATTTACCGCCATAAATATTATTCCCACCTATTCTCGTGTGAGTATGTTGTTTTTCTTTAGTTTTTACATCGGTCAAGTATTTTTTGAAATCCATTATATAATATCAAAGATAAATATTTTTTAAATTCTTTTTTGTAATCATATAATATAATGAAGGTTGTAATTAAAAAAAGCACTAGTGCTGGAAAAAAACTAATGGCGATTTTTACAGACGGAAATGGTAAGAAAGTTAAGACGACCCATTTTGGTGCAGCTGGATATACTGATTACCTAAAGTCAAAGGACAAAGCCCGCCGAGCAAGGTATATTAAACGTCATACAAATAGCAGAGAAAACCATAGTGATAGAATGTCGGCAGGCAGCTTATCAAGGCACATCCTATGGGGGCCTAGCACAAGTTTAACAGCGAATATTCGTTCCTATAAAATTAGATTTAATTTAAGTTAAAATGTTTTTGTATGTTATAATGTTTTCACAACGAGGAAGAAAATTAGCAAGTGGAAATGAATTTGACGACACGGAAGAAGCAAAACTCTCTAAAATTGCTATTGCTAGTGATGGTGCTGTTATTAATTTAAACGATATGCAGACGGCAGTAAATACGAACTCATCAAAAACAACTTTTCCTGGTTTTGGAACTATAACCAACACTGCCCTTCAAGGAAGCACACCAGTAGGGTCATTCAAAAATATATTATCTATAAAAATAGCTACACCAATCTATTATGATATGGCGGGCGTATATGGTGCTATAACAGGATCAGGATTGGCTGGTGCTGAATTAGCAACAGATGAGCGTAGAATAGTTGTAGGAAGCTCCGGTTTAGTACAAGATACGGAAAGTCCGTCGCCTGTTTCATTTAGCGAATCAGATACAAAGGTGCAATTTAATTGGACTACGAATGTGGTGTTAGTTTTTTATAAGATGGAATACTTTGACGATAGTGCTGGGGAAAGAATATTTACTTTTGGTTTGTATGACGACAACGCAGACGTAAATAAAATAAATATTCGCACATCTATAAACGTGCCGAGTGCTACACTCACTTTTAAACAAGTGAGCGGTTTTGCTGGTGTAATTAGTATTCAGTCATTCGCTCATTATTATTTATGGGCGAAATCAACTGGCGGAGGTAAAATACAAAGTATAGAACTGAATTTTATGCGATGCAATTTAAATTTCTAAAACTTTTTTTATGTTTCATTAACTTATAATGAGTGGTATGTTTTCACACGCAGGAGATGCTGAGGATGGAATCTCTTTAGCACAAACCTTAGCCATAGCATTAAATAGCACCAAGCAAGGCATCACAGCACAACAGGCTCAAGACATCGCAACTAATAATCAAAAATTAGGCATCACAACACAAGAGCGTATTGACATCGGCGTCAATAATTCAAAGGTCGGTATAACAAGCGGGCAAACATCAGCCATAACAACCAATCAAGGTTCTATTGTCACACTAAATACAAAGACGGCAAATATTATAGGCAGTTCTTCTAATAGTGGAGCAAACGCAGTTTTATTAGGCAACGCAGCCGCCAACACGATTAGGGTTGGAGATAGAGGTGGTGGTTTAGCAAATAACAGAGTAGGGTTTGCAAACAACGCTCATTTTGAGGGAGGTGGTAATTTTGCATGCGAACAAGCAGACAACGGAGATTTATATTTAGATGGGTATAAAATAGATATAGGTTCTCAAAATTTAAATTTGACAACTATGAATACATCTATAGCAAGTAATACAAGCACTAACACACAGCAAACAACAGACATTAATACTAATACAACCGCAATTACTAATATAAAAGATAATACAGCAACTAGCAGTTTAAAAACTGCTGTCGATGCCAACACCGCCAAGACTGGTATCACCGCACAACAAGCTTCAGATATAACAAGTAATAATAGCAAGGTGGGCATAACAGCACAACAAGCTTCAGATATTACAGCAAATAAAACGGAGTTAGGTAATATAACAATAGGCTCAGATACTTTAACATATAAAAATTTAAAAGTGGGCGTGACTGGAAGTGGGGCACAGATGATGCTGGGACACAATGCTTTAGGTTTCGCTGATGCGACTTGTTCTATGAGAGTTTTGAATAATGGTAATTTACGCCTGAATGTTCCAACTGGTGGTAATTACCAATTTAGAATAAACGATGTGGTGCAATATAACAACACTCAAATAAAAAATTTAGTTGATAATATAAGTGTGACTCAGGAGGTGGATTTGGATGCAATGGAGAGCAATATAGCCAGCAACAACGCAAAAGTATCTACGCAGTGGTCTAATAACGGAAGCGAGGTTTATATAAATCAAAATGTAGGCATAGGCACAAGCAATCCTAATTGTGCCCTAGAAATAGGAAACGGCACTGCTAATGTAGCATTAAGGTTAGGGGGTCAAAACGGACAATTAAACTCAAGCGAAATTATTTTTGCGGACAGCATTTCAGATGGGGTTAATCCTGATTACTACCAAGGTGCGACCATTAGATTTAACAGCAGTGCGAATAGACTAGAAATAGGAACAGACCAAGGCAACGACAATGTGCCAGAGGGTGCTATATTCGTATATCGTGATGCTAATCCCTATGTGGATATATTTAGATTAAGAGTTCCAACATCATTTACACTATATAATGTAGACCAAGCACCAAAAAATAGTTTTCTGTATGGAAGACGAGTAAAACTATTATCTGCTGTTGGTTCGGCAACACCTAACGAAATTAATGTTCCTAACTCTGCTGTGGCAGTGGTGTGGCAAAGTATAATTACAAACGGAAATGTTAGTTATAACACAAGCACAGGGGTTCTATCCGTAAGTGTGACTGGTTTATATAGAATAAAAGCAAAGGTTAGTATGAATACATCATCAGCTCAGCGTGTAGCAAAACTATCGTTAAAAAAAGACGGAGCAGATTTTTTAATTGGTAAAAATCATTTATCACGCCACGAGGCAAATAATGATAGTTTTTCTTCGCCCGAGATAGATGGTATAATGAGATTAGCAAGTGGTTCTAGTTATGTTTTTTTTATTGAGTGTTTGGATGATGGGGATGGTAATATTAAAAATGGTATTACCGAAAATAATTCAGTAAGTATTGAAGGTTTAATTTTACCGAATGGATACACTTTACCTACAGACTGGGGGTTAGTATAAATTTTTGATTTAAAACTTTTTTCAAAAGTTTTATTTAAAAGTGTTATATGTATATGAAAAAAAACCCTACTGCTCCGCCCGCTTTATATTTGACACCGCCTGTCATACCTACTTCTGTGGCACGACCAATTGACTACGAATATTTAATTTATAAACGGCAATGCCTTTGCTATTCACATCGTTTTACATTAATAAAAAAGTTTGATAGATGGAAAGTATGTTTAATACAAAGAGAGAAAACGTATCAGATACCACTAGAAAAACTACCTGAAGATATGAGTTTAATATTACAGAGTTTAGGAATAAAAAACACCGCAACATATAAAATAGAAATATGGTGTAGTGAGAAATTAATTAATAAAAAATATTTTACTTCTCTGACTAATGTATTAAGGCATGTATTTAACAACGAAGTTATTATGGATGGCATTGCCTATGATGTGGAATAGTTCTTTATGGGTTGTATCAAGCCATTATTATTTTTTAAAATCAATTTGTTTTTCTGTATTTTATATAGGCACTCTTGTCGCTTCAAACTGCTTTTAACTTTTAAAAAACTAGTTCTACTTTTATTAGCACGAAGCACACACCTTTCAGTTTTGTCTGTTATATTAACATAACACTCAAAGCATTTTTTACAACCGAGTTTCACTTTCTCTCTTCTGTTAAGTAAGTTTCCGTCATCGTTGTCTATTAAATGAATACCTTGTTTAACATTATAAGGGCACTTAACATAAATCCACGTTTCGCATATTGCTACAGCATACAATTCCATTATATATATATTCCTAAATATAATTTGCGTTTAAACGAATATAAAAAAATAGTTGTTTATATATATATATGAATACAAAAAACATTTTAAGATATAGGACGTTAAAAGACAGCACATTAAAATTGTATGAGCGGAAGGGAAGAAAAATAGCGGAATTTTTAGAAGTTTCTAATTTAGTTCCTAAGATAATTAAAAAGAGAGAAAATGACTTGGTGGCGTTTTTTGATACACAAGGTTCTCACGAAAAAAAATTGTTATTAAATATTTGTTTATTAGTTTTATCACCGCAAAAATTTAACCCTAAAAAGGGTTATAAAAAATTATATAACCGACTAAATAAAAACTTATGGAACACGCACGACAAGTATTTATTAGAGAGATATAGTGGTGTTAAGAATACTAAAGAGAGAAATAACTGGTGCGAATGGGAAGAAGTTGAGATCAGGTTAGAAGAATTAAAAAACAATTATGAATTAACTAAAGACAAAAAAGAATTAAAAAAGTATTTGGCTTTAGCATTATATGTTTTACATCCCCCTCGTCGGTTAGAATATAGCCAGATGAAAGTTATTAAACAAAGTGCTTATAAAAAACTAAAGATTGCTTTAAGAAGGGATGGAGTTTATTTAGTAATAAAAAAAGATGGTTATTATTTTAGTTTTGGAAGGGACATGGTAAAAGTCAAAAAGAGGTTTGATGTTGCCCATTTAGTAGAAGTGGATGCTTTACTTGCCGAGATTATTTCTTTATGGTTAAAAGAAAATAAAACTGAATACTTATTCCCTATTAGAAATGGAGAGAAAGCGATGGATATAAATCAGTTTTCAAAGTTATTAAAAAAAACATTTGAACCAAAAAAGATTAGTTCAAATATGTTAAGGAAAATATTTTTATCTGAGTGGAATTCAGTACAAAGGACTATGATTGAGAGAGAAGATATGGCGTTGTTAATGAATCACTCTGCACTGGTTGCTCTCGGCATCTATACCAAAATTTAAACATCTTTGAGTGCGTTGATGGCGTTTTAAATTTACACGTGTAATATAACAACCACACTTTTCACAAGGAACTTTTTTTAAATTTCTTTTAGATATTTTTTCAAAGTTTTTTTTATAATGCTTTTCGTTGTATGCTCTTAGTTTTTCTCTTGAATACATATATTTATATGTCTTCTTGTTTTGCTTCACTTTTATTTGGATTAGTTGCATTCTCTGTTATAATACTTAATGTCGCTTCTTTAATATCTTTTTTTGTTTTCTTTTTGCTTATAGTATATACACCATCTTCTTTTTTATTAAACCATTTTACGACTGGTTCTTTGTCTGTCTTTCTTTTTTTTTGTGTTTTTTTTATTGCGACCCTATTTAATTTTGTTAAAACTTTAAGAGACATTTTTTTAGGTTTAGTTTTAAATATATTTTGAATGGTAAATAGATTAACTTTTAATTGCTCACACATATCACTTCTAGAGGTGTAAGAAGAGAGAAAGAGGAGTTCTTTGTGTTCGTCATCAGAGAAAAAAAAGAGTTGGTAATTAACTGGTGGAGCCATTATATAATATTAATAAGAGGTTTTTTTTTAAATTATTTTTTTTTATATTCTATTTAGCGAGTCTCATAATCCTTATGCTCTCTTTGAGCGTTTGTGTCATAAACATATGAACCCATTTCACGCATATGTCCGTTAGTGGGAATTTGGTTAATGGTTGCTTCTTGATAAGCATCCACAACAGCGGTCACAATTTCATAGGGCAAAGATAAGCCTTGTTGTCTTGCCACACAAACTTTATTATGTCGTTTTAACTTGGCAATATTTAAACCCTTAGCAATTTTAGAAGTCCTTGCGGATGTTTTATAACACTTCGCACAATGCCTACAAGCAAGAACGTCTGTGGAAATCATTTGTCTCCTAAGTGCTTTTCTTTTTGAGCGACCCATTTTATTTGTTTTTGTTATAATATAGTGTAGGGTTTTTTTAAACTCAATTTATTTTCTACTAATTAAATTTTTTAAAAAAAAATATATTTCAATTTTTTAGTTTGTCGTTTTCTCCCTTTTTTTTATATTTAATATTGTCCTCCATGCCATTCACACTTATCACAATAATAACCAATGCCCTCTTCTAACATCATCTCGGTGTCCTCAGGCGACAAGTCGGCTTCAATAATTTCGTGTATAACACACTCGTTATTTGATGCATCACAATAAGAACACACCTCATAACTAATGCCAGTCATCCACACAGCAGTTTCTTCCTTAACAAAATATTCAATATGGGTTTCGCAATGGACATCGTTATAGTGTTCTATTTCTTTAATAAGTCGTTTAGCAATAATAGGGTTAGGTGTTAAACACAACACCTCTTTAGTTCCACTCCACAATTTGTCCCCCCACACAATATCCCTAAAATAGTCGCTAGAAAGTTTTTTAATATGGTTTAGAACCTTCATTTTTTTTAATAACTTTGAAACCTTTTTAATACTCGCTAGAACTTTCCTTTGTTGTTTGTAGTGTTCCAAAGAGGGGGTTGCCATATTGTTTTGAGTTTGTTTTGTGTTTTGCAATATAGTTTTTGAAATTTTTTTATTTCAATTTTTTACTTCCACATAATAAAATTTTTTTTTCCTCTCAATTTATTTTTTTCTAATTAGATTTTTTTGTTTAGGGATATTATAAATGAAATATATTAAAAAAAAAATAAAACCAAAACCGAAACCAAAACCTAAAACAAAAAAAAAATATAAGCGTTAATATTTTAATTTCTGTTTGTCGTTTTCTCCCTTTTTTTTTCTTAGAAACCATCAATATCCTCCTCAACCTCTTTGCAAAATTGTTTTGGTTTGTCCTCAATCATATTAATTAGGTTGTGTATTTTCCTGTTGTAAAACTTATATTCTGTCTTTGTAAAAGCAATAAACTGTTCTAAACTACTTAACCTATAATAATAATAAGGTTTTGTGTTTGTCCTCAAAAAATACTCAACTAAATTAATTCTAGCACAATAAGTATTAACAACACCATTTCTCGTGTAATTTATTTTTGCTCTTTTTTGAAGTTTTCTTTTTTTAATTTCGTCCCTCAATTCATTCATAGTTTTTTTATTAAGGGTTTTAATAAACTCAAACAACCGACGATGAAACCCAATAGAATATTTGTTGCTAGAAGTCAATGTCTCTCCTAAATAACTTTGAATATTTCTTTTAACCCCATCGTCTTTAGGGAGGTTTAAAAACACCCTAAAATAATGAAAGTTTAAACAACTAGAAATAAGACGACGATGGGTGTTGCTTTTATAAAATTCCATTTTGTTTTTTGTTTTTTATTTCCACTTAATATTTTTTTTTTTCGTCTCAATTTATTTTTAACTAATTAATATTTAAAAAAAAATATATTTCAATTTTTCGTTTGTCGGTTTGTCGTTTTCTCCCTATTACAAAATATTTATGTCCTCACAACTCATATTATTTTTTTCAATAACAATACAAAGTTTCTCGTGTTTGTTAGTGGTTAAGTGTTTCTTAAAATAGTTATTTGAAACAACACAACCACAACGACAAGTTATAGTTGGTTTTTTTTGTTTTTTTGTCGCCTTGTTTTCCTCTTGAATTCTTGCTTTTTTAATTTCCTCTGTTTCCTCAGGGAGGAAAGTTAAGCCGTGTTTAACCTTAGGAATTTTATAACACAAATAACAACAGTCAGGAATGGAGGAGTTCTCGCCAGTTGAGGCCTTAACAAACTTAATTCGTCGTGGTGGAAGACAAATTTTAACCTCGCCGTTTTCAAATATTTTTCTAATATATTGTGTTGAAATTTTTTGGAGGGTTATAAGGAGAATAAAGGGTTTGTCTCTTTTCTTCAACTCAATTAACACCTCTTTCATAATAGAATAAGGAGGGTTAGTCACAATAGTATAAGGTGCGTTGCTCCTAAACTCGGTTGTGAAAAAGTCCTCGTTG
>Ga0181420_1001045_pt1 | contig 10670 bp, 23 predicted proteins | sample 43SPOviralmetaG_FD_130145 | JGI IMG/M metagenome (GOLD analysis project Ga0181420, IMG submission 130145) | Marine viral communities from the oligotrophic San Pedro Time Series (SPOT) site, San Pedro Channel, CA, USA - 43 SPOT_SRF_2013-05-22 | ecosystem: Environmental > Aquatic > Marine > Strait... | reverse complement strand
TAGCAAATAGGAGAAGGCAAAATGTTGCAAGCGTTGATAGGGCCAGTGACAGGATTACTGGACAAGTTCATAGAGGACAAGGATCAGAAGAACAAGTTAGCCCACGATCTAGCGACAATGGCAGACAACCACGCACAGGAACTAGCGAAAGGCCAGTTGGCGATAAATGCTGAAGAGGCCAAATCAAAAAACCTGTTTGTGTCGGGCTGGCGGCCTAGCGTTGGCTGGTGCTGTAGCCTAGCTTTGTTTGCTCACTTTTTAGTGTTCCCGACTATGGATGTAGTGACAGCCTACATGGGAATAGAACCTGTGCCTTATCCTGCTTTTGACATGGATAGCCTTATGACTGTATTATTAGGTTTATTGGGATTAGGTGGGATGCGTAGTTTTGAAAAAGCAAAAGGATTAACAAAATGAAAAAAGGTTTATATGCCAACATCCATGCCAAGAAAAAGCGCATTTCTGCTGGCTCTGGCGAGAAAATGCGTAAGCCTGGAAGCAAGGGTGCGCCTACAGCAAAGAATTTTAAGCAATCTGCAAAGACTGCTAAGAAGCGGAAGAAGTAATGAACAAGGATCGTTTGCGTGAGGAAATTGCAGAAGATGAAGGATGCAAATACGAGGTGTATTTGGATCATTTAGCACTGCCAACTTGCGGCGTGGGTCACTTGATTACTGAAAACGATGAAGAACATGGTCAGCCTGTCGGTACAGTTGTTGAGCAAGAGCGAGTGCGTCAGTTATTTGCTCTGGACATTGCCGTTACTGTTGATGAGTGCAAGGTTCTTTATCCAGACTTTGATGAGCTTCCAGAAGAGTGCCAGCATATCATTGCTAACATGATGTTTAACATGGGTAGACCTCGCCTTAGTGCTTTTAAGGGCATGAAATCTGGGGTTGATGCAAAGGATTGGGATAAAGCCGCTGACGAAATGGTAGATAGCCGTTGGTACACACAAGTTCCTAATCGCGCTAGAAGGCTCGTAGACAGGATGAGGGCGTTGAGTGATGGCTAAGACCCCTGCGTGGCAAAGGAAGGCTGGCAAGAGCAAATCTGGCGGTTTAAACGCTAAAGGAAGAGCGTCAGCTAAACGTCAGGGCATGAACCTCAAGCCACCTGTGTCTAGGAGCCAAGCTAAGAAGTCACCGAAAGCTGCCGCTAGGCGTAAAAGTTTTTGTGCTAGAATGAAGGGCATGAAGAAGAAGTTGACCAGTAAGAAAACAGCGCGTAACCCTAACAGCCGTATTAATAAATCTTTGCGTAAATGGGATTGCTAAAAAATAAGGGGGCATAACCCCCCTATTTACTCCACTATTCTACTCTCCATACATAAAAACCATAGCCAGCTAGGTCTGGCCTTCTAATCTTTTGTGATCTGTATTTCATGTTTAATGAATACAATGTACGCCTAATCCCTTCATACTCAGTATGATCTTTGCAAAAAATCCTATCCCCTATTTCCAAAGATTGCAGAACTTCTTTCCTAGTAAGTTTCTTGGGCGGCATCCCTTTCTCTATTACTATTTCTGAACACCTTGTCAAAACAACTCTCCTTTGAACTGTAGCATAGTAACTGCCCAGCCCCATTGATAACCCAGTGACCGCCATGTAACGCCATTTCTCTCTGGCAATAATCGCAATTCACTTTACGGTTATCAACGTGCTTGACTTTTTTCTTAGAACGGTACGTCACTATCGTCTAATTCTTTAGGGTGATACTGGCCTTGGATTGTATTAGCCACTTGCTTGAACCCGCCTTGCGATACGTTGTCGGCTGGATTGTCACCGCCTTCATACTCGACAACCCTGCTAATGCTAATTCCGATAGAGCCATCGTCATTGTTAAAACCTTTGACGCTGTAGGTTTGATCCCCACGAAACGTAACATCAGCATTTGCGCCATCAACGTAAGGTGTCCACTTGTTATTGCTGTACGGTGCTTTGCCTTCATCATTCTTAAACAAACGAATTGAACATACTTTTTCATATCTTCTCATAATTTACCCCTGTGGTTTGAGTTTAGTGTTCATTCGCACAAGTATATCTCTTGCAATGTTATACTTATGCGGATCAGCAGCTTGCATAGCCGCCATTCTATCTTTGAAGTGACCGCCATTCATAAAGTCTTTTAAATCTTTATGTGTTTTGGTGTTCTTCATCTTAACATCAATCTCACGCAGCAACGCTTCCCATTCGTCAGGCTCATCAGATTTCTCTTCTGTTGCTGGTGGTGGCGGCGTGGGTGCTGGCGTAGGTGTGGTCTGTAATGCCTCAGATTTGCGCGTGACGGCATCCATCTCATTTGATGAGGCATACTCGCCACCAGCTAGGCCAAGGCTACTCAGTGCGCGTCCTATGGCTGATGTCTCTGCGTTCTCCAAGGCTGATGTTTTATTAACGTGACCATCACCCCTGATTTCTTCAGCCATACCAGAGCCTATCTGATTGCCATTGTTATCAGTTATAATAGCTTTGATGACAACTCTATGACCATCATCAACCATTATCTGTGTATCCACACCATAATCCAGGCCAAGGAAACGCCTAAACGCTTCCATTCGATGCACAACTTGGGTGTATTTCTTACCACCGCGTTGCGTAACGCCATGTGATTTGTTCAATTCATTAACAAAATCCATAACATTATTTAATGGGTTCTCAGCCATTAGTGTGTATTCCTTTCTATGCCTAGCTTGTCGGCAATCAAATGTGTGAACACAGACAGGGCAGTTTCCATTGACGCAACCTTGTCGTTTAGTTGCTCAACGTGCTTCTGAAGATTGTCAACGTGCTGCCATGCCTCATTGTGTTCTGTCTGCAAGATAGCCATTTGGCTATGCAAATCATCAATGTGTTCTTCATTAGTCATCTTTTTTCTCCACATAAAATTGTGTAGCCCACATAACAAGCTGGCCTCTGCCTGACTTGCCCTTACGCTTGCGGTCATCAACCTTTACAAAGCCTTTCTCTTTTAACTGCTTGTATCGTGCAGTCACAGTGCTGTAGCCGTAGTGTGGCAAGGCAGCTAACACTTGATCACTAATGCAACCATCACTGCCAAAATCCTCTATCTTTTCCAGCACAACCTGTTCCATGTGGCTTGCTGTAATACTTTCAGCAGCGTCATGGCTTGTTGCTGGATCGTGTGTCCTTGCCAGTTTGTAAGCTGGCGTGTCGAACAAATCTAATATTTCTGCCATCATATTCTCCATGCTTCCTTTGCTAGTGTTACAATTGATGGCCCATGCCGCCTTGCAATCTCTGTCATGTCTGGCTGGACAAGACCAAAGAGTGTGCGCCATGAACCGTTAGCGGCCTTCAATAAGTTCTGAGTAATAACCCAGCTTTGAACGGCCTCATTGTATGCGCGGTTCAGACTTTCTTCTGACAACGCATCACAATTTTCTGGTGTTGCTATATGAAATCCAGCCCCAGTGACAAACAGCAATGCTGGTGTCTCTCCTGTGGCTTTCCAATAAACTGATTGTTGTATTACTTGCATCCAAGTTGGCTCTGTCTTTGGCTTTGGTGTGCGCCAAGTTCTTGTGCCATCTTTTTTTATTGGATTGCGTAGAGGAAGTGAGCATTTAAGGTCTATTTGTTTACCGCCACCGCTAAAGTCTTGGTATAGCATAATAGGCACTTCACTTTTTGGCTCATCCAGCCACCGCTGATGCTCACCAGCTATGGCATTTGCCCCTTGGAAAAACTCTTTTACGCCAGCGATAGAGTTCGCCATCATTTCTGGCAGCACTTCTCTGAACGCATCAAACTCTTCAGCGTCTTTGCCTTCATCCCAATCTCTAGGCTTGTACTCATCGTACTTGCTCATCATATGTCGGGTGGCTTCTGCAATGGACATACCTTCTTGTTGTCCAATGATCTCGTTGTAGTCTTGCAGCCCAAGCGCAAGGTTTGCACCATGCTGCACTGATATCCCAGCCCACGGCCTAGCAGCCATAGGGAAACTCATCTTATGCTCTTTGCGTAACCATAGCTTTAAGAACATCTCATCCTTAGTTGCTGTAGCTCCGCTTGCACTGTCATGGTATAAGCCCATGTCTTTTAACTGTTGTGGTGATTCCTTCATGCCAATCCCTTTCTTCCCCATGCTTTCCCAGAACGTATCATTCTGTTTACACGCAGTCAACAATCATTTACAATAAAATTATGACATTGAAAGAGTATATGAAAATCAATAGGATAACGCAGTCAAAGATGGCTAGGCGGTGCGGTCTTTCTCGTTCTGCTATCTGTCATTATGTTTATTTAAGACGCTTTCCTTGTCCAGAAACTATGCGTAAGATTTTACTAGCAACCAACGGTGAGGTAACGCCTAATGACTTCTACAACCAAGCCATGCAGTAAATGCAAAGGCAAAGGTTTCTCTTATGTGAGGGATTACTTTGATCCTACTGAGGTTGTGCCAGAAGATTGCGAACATTGCGATGGCACTGGCAAAGTATCTAACACCATCCAGCTTGGTGATGGTTTGTTTGCCAAGAGAGCCGCCAATGGTAATTGTGTGAGGTGCGATACATTTCTTGATGGCGCGTTAAAGTGTAAGGTTTGTCATTTGGTTTATGGTGGTGGATATGTCGAATAAAAAGGATCAAAAAACAAGGGAGCGTAAGCCAAATCTGTATCAGCCTGTGGTTGGTTATTCTCACACAATGCAAATTGAACGTGACAAACAAGCATGGCAAGCTATCTCTGATAGTCTACCAGAAAACGCTTTCTCTGATGACGTAGTGCCTGATGATGACGATACAAAAGGCAAGGTAAGCAGACAAGCGTCACACATTGAAACAGGGTTAGACAATTATGGCTGACAAAAAATTAAAATTACTTGATCTTTTTTCTGGCATTGGTGGATTTAGTTATGCTGCTGAAAAATTAGTGGGTGGCTATGAAACTGTTGCATTTTGTGAAAACAACGATTTTTGCAAAGCTGTCCTTAATAAACACTGGCCTGGAAAACATATCCATGAGGATATAAAGGAGTTAAGTGATGAAGATGCAGATGGATATAGAGGAATTGATATTATCACCGCTGGCTTTCCATGCCAAGACATCAGCGTTGGTAAAAGAAATGCCGAAGGGATCAGCGGAAAACGCAGTGGTCTTTTCTCAGAAGTTTCCAGAATTACTAGCAGAGTACGACCAAAATGGCTTTTTCTGGAAAACGTACCAGCTTTGCTTAACAGGGGAATGGGAACTGTACTCGGAGACTTGGCCTCAATCGGGTATGACGCGCAGTGGCAAGTTATACCAGCTACAGCAGTCGGAGCAATTCATAGGCGCAGTCGCGTGTGGATTATTGCCCACGATCCCAGCAACGGAATACAAGGGTTGCCAGAAATACAGATACAGAGGCAGCGAGACTTTTCGTGGCTCAAAAATGTCAGAAGGTTTGAGGACATCCCAGAACGATCCCCCTTGTACTCATCCAAACTTTGCAGAGGCAATGCTGGGGTATCCAAAAGATTACACGCTCTTGGAAATACAGTAGTTCCTCAGAACATTGCCCCCTTTCTCTCTTGCATAAAGGATATGGAAAATGGCAGACAGCAGACAAAAAGGTGCAGCATTTGAAAGGGCTATCATCAATGCCATCAAGGATAGGCTAGGCGATAAGTTGCCTGAGATGCCAAAGCGCAACCTTTCTCAATATCAAATCAAAGGTGAGGCTGACATACTAATACCTGGATGGTCTATTGAATGTAAGGCTCATGCCAACACTGGTGGCGTTTACAAGCAGGGCTGGTGGCAACAAGCCATAGATGCCGCTGCAAATACTGACCGCTTTCCAGTTTTAATTTATAAATTTAACAACAGGCCAGTGCGGTGCGTACTACAACTCATGGCTGTTTGTCGTAATTTCTCTTATGATCCTGATTTAATTTGTGAAATGTCTCTTGATACATGGCTTCACATTGCTCAAGAAAGTTTAGGGGTTGACAGATAATTTCGCGTTGATAAAATCGGCTCTGCCGTTTCTTAGAAAAGCCGCGCAGCTACACTGCAACGCATTGATACTTTGCTCTCCTAAATTTCTATAAAAAAAAGCACTGCAATACAGTAGTGCATTGCAGTGCAGTAATGCCACGCGGCATTGCATAGGTTAATTATTTTTTCCCTCTCTCTTTTGCTAGTTGTTCGTTACGCTCTAAAATGGCGTTTCTCTTTAAGGCTTCATGCAGCATAGCAACTGGCTTTGGCATTTCTCTTTCGCCTTTCTCATAGCGTTGATAAGTTCGTTGCTTTACGCCAAGCCTTTCTGCCATCTGTTCTAGGGTTAGCCCTAACTGCAATCTTTGCAGCTTGATCTTTGTAGTTTGCATCGTTATACCTTTCTTTGTCCTCTTTGCTAGTGGGCTAGGCGGTGCATTAGCCAATTCTGCACCGCCTTTTTTATCCCTCTCTCTTTTACTATGCAGCATCAACATCGTTGAATTGATCCCAATCGTTGCAACCATATTCCAAGCCATGATAGTGAACATAGCCAAGCACAGAATACATCTTGTCTGCTGGTGCAAGGTTTTCATCAATGTGGATTAAAAGCTTGTCGCCTTGCCCATCCATATCCAGCAGCCGCAGCCAATAGCCATCTTCGCCATGCCAAGCCACAACCGTCATATCAAGTGTTGCGCTACTATATGGGCCAGCTACAGATGACAAATGGCTAATCGTTGCCATTCTGTGATGCTGTTTTTCCAGAAATTTTTGATCTGTTTTTTTAGACATGATTTACCCCTTTCTCTTTTGCTAGTTACTAACGATTACTAGGCTCAATAAACAAGAACCCACCACCATTGCCTTCTGGATCACGCGAAACAGCAATAGTTAAATAAATATCTTCGCCACCTTTTTCGCCCTTTCTCTTTAAAAGGAACACTGGAAAAGGTTCCAGGCCATCGTGTTCTTCGTCAAGTTCAAATCTGGTAATTTCAAAACCAACTAATTGTTGGTAGTATTCAGTTATATATTTTTTGTTGCTCATTTCTCTTTTATCCTTTTGCTAGTGTTATGCCATTACTGGCGATTTAAGAGCCACCGACAGCCTTTAGACTGTCAATGGTAGTAGTTTAGCCTAGCCCTATCAGTTGGGCTGGTGTGATGCATTGTGGCGCGTCCCAGTCATTGACCATGCCGCAACCTGTAGCGATGTTAACCAATAGAAAAGCTATAAACAGATTAAACGCGATAAACGCCAAACCGATAAAAAAGCCCTTAATCATTGCTATTCACCCACGACATAGCCTTAACCATCAAGCCACTGCCAACGCCCCAATCATCTACGCCGCCGTGCAAATTTAAACCGCCGCATTTTGACCAATCAGTTTCATTCAATGTTTCTAAACCGTAACGACTGACAAATTGACCAAGAACCTTGCCGCGTGGCGTGCTGCAATGCGGGTATCTACGATCATAAAATTCTATCATCGTTTGGCCTTTGCCCTCGCCTTTATTGTCAGGCTCATTTGTCAGGCAATTATCAAGACCGTATTTATCGCCGTGATAAACAATGCGAATTGACCAGTTTAGGCCGCTTTCCTTGTCTTTAAATGTTTTTGTTTTACACATAACCCTTTTTTCCTTTGCTAGTGTTAACTGATGGCCTCATCAGTAGCGAAACAATCGCTAGACGCGGCTTACACCGCGTTTCGGCCTGTTTAGAAATCGTTGAATTGATCGCCAGCTATAGGCTTGCCAGCGGCAAGCTTGGCGAATTGAATGAACATATCATCATCAGCTAGGCTGCCATCGTTGTCAGTCCATTCGCCGCCGCCACGATGATCCAAGGTTATAAAATCGCGTTGTTCATCGTTAGGGCTTTCGATGCTAAAACCGCAATCATCAAGAATGACTGCGTAATGCTCGCAATGATCCGACATTTTAAACAGCTTTGCATCAGTATAACCGCCGCGAACATCCGCGCCGCCGTGAATTTGAATTAAAACATATTGTTCGCCGTTGTCGTTTTCTAAATCAGTACCCTGCAAAACTTGGCTAAACTGATTATCCCAATTATAAGTATTCCATGTTCTGCGTTCATTTTCTGAGTTGTTCAAAAAACCATTAACGGCAAGCCATTGATGCTGTCGGTTGCTTGTTCCATAAAATTCGCCATCCCAATCATCACAAGGCATTGCGTTAAATTCGCGGCATAATTCATCCTGTTCTATGATCCCGCTTGTTAGCTTGTGAAATACTGAAACACTTAACTCAGGTTCCGCGCTAATGATTTCGCCTTTGTCGTTTTCCTGCGTGTAAAAGTTAAGCGTTGCTGGCGGCTCATTTCTAAAATCATCAATGGTGAAGCCTTGGTTACGTTGCCAGTTGCGTCCATTACCGCCGCCGCTGTCTAGCATATGCGTGCCAGTGTTAGCCGTTAGCATTTCAAATATTACTTGTTCGGTTGATTTGTTCATTGTCCTAATTCCTTATTTGCTAGTGTGTTAAACTTTTGTGATGATGATTGTTTTACCGTCAAATTCATTGAAAAATTCGGCTTGATAATTTGAAGCATTACCAAAAAATTCGTTTAAGTACTTGCCGCATAAATCAATGATAGGGCGTTTTTCATTGCCACTGATTTTGTGAGTTAGTTGGAATTCTTTTTTATCGCTAAAGGATAAAATGATTTGGCAAGCACTAACGTGCTTTTGAAATGTCATACCAGAATGAAGGCCAGCATTTAAAAGCGCGTTACCTTCTATCCAAATTCTTTTATTGCCTTTATTTATGCAAACTTTGTAAGTTTTCCTCATTGTCTTAAATCCTTTTGCTAGTGTTGATTATTCGATTATCAGCGGCGCGTATAAACAGCCAATGCCAACGCCACCTAATAGAGTGGCAATGTAAATGCCGTTTGGAAAGCCAGTCGCAACTTCAAGAACAGATGCAACGATGAAAACGATTGCGAGTAATGCAAAGATAATTGTGTCAGTCATAACTAAGCCCCTAACGCTGTTAAAAGCATTTCATACTTAACAAGCGTATGCTTGTAGCCCTTAGCCTTGCAATTATCAGCCTTAGCTTGAATAACAGCGATCAAGCCCTTTGAGGCTAGGTCTTTGTTAGTTGCAACAATCCAAGCGCCAATAACACCCTTTAGCTTTATAGTAGTTATTGAGCTTGATTGCTTGATGATAAGAGTTGGTTTTGTCATTTGTTTAGTTCCTTTTTGCTAGTGTTAATCCATTCAGTATAGTCCAATGGACTACATGGCAAGCATAAAATGCAAAATAAATAGAATTAATTTAACCAGGGCTGAGAGTAGTATATATATAAGCATAGACCAATGGTCTAATTTACTGTCAACATTATCTGTGATATAAAGATTTTCATTGCAAAGAAAGCAAAGCATAAAGCAGCGCAATGTTGCATGGCATCCAGACATTGAATTGGATTGAATGAGTTGGCTTTTACGTTTCATTACACACACAACACATACAAGCTTCGCGCAGCAATGCAAGGCAAGCTGCAATGCTGGCAAATGCAAGGCCAGCGGGGGCTTGCTGGAAATGCGATGCCCCCGACAGCCGCAGCCGTGCTTTATATATGTTAAATAGTACATACCAACACACAGCCAGCGAGGTACTATGGCAAAGCTAACAAAGACAAAGCAGACTGAGGTAGAGCAGCTAGTGACGGACGGTCATAGCATAGTGAGTGCTTGTTCATTAGCTAAAGTAAACCGTTCTATGCTTTACAAGTTGATGAAGAATGACAGTGAATTTGAGGCTGTTATTCGTGCGGCGCAGCGACAGAGTGCCGAGAAGTCTTTAGAGGAACTGGATGAGTTATACAGTGATGCGCTTCACAAGCGTAAGGACTATGATCCTAATGTCTTGCGTGATTATGCTACTCATGTAAGGTGGAAGGCATCTAAAATTATATCTGACCGCTATGGAGAGGCCAAGAGTAGAACTGGTGTAGAGGTTAGTGACGGTACGGTTCGTATAGTTTGGGAGACAGCGGAGCCTAATGCAAGTTAAGATACCTTATAAGCCAAGGCTGCTACAGGCAGAGATGCACCAGAGCGTAAAGAGATGGAATGTACTGGTGATGCACAGACGGTTTGGCAAGACTGTGTGGGCAGTTAATCATTTAATTAAACACGCTCTTACTTGTGAGCTTCCCAGACCAAGGGTTGCGTTTGTAGCTCCTACCTTTACTCAGGCTAAGAGAATAGCTTGGGATTATGTTAAATTTTATGCTGGTGTTATTCCAGGTGTTAGCTTTAACGAGACAGAGTTAAGGGTGGACTTCCCTAATGGCTCACGTTTAATGCTTTTGTCTGCTGAAAATCCAGACGCGCTGCGTGGTATCTACCTTGATCTATGCGTCTTTGATGAGTTTGGTATGCAAAATCCAAGGGTATGGGGGGAAGTAGTTAGGCCAGCCCTATCCGACAGAGAGGGGGCGGCTGTATTTCTAGGCACACCAGCAGGGCATAATCATTTTTATGATTTATTGCAAACAGCAAAGGATCAAACAGAGGAAGGCTCTGACCAGTGGTACTGGAAAATTGCCAAGGCAAGCGAGACAGGGCTTGTAAAAGACATAGAGCTAGACGCAGCCCAATCTCAAATGACACCAGAACAATACGAGCAAGAATACGAATGTTCGTTCACTGCCGCTATTATAGGGGCTTATTATGG
>Ga0181420_1001036_pt1 | contig 10711 bp, 10 predicted proteins | sample 43SPOviralmetaG_FD_130145 | JGI IMG/M metagenome (GOLD analysis project Ga0181420, IMG submission 130145) | Marine viral communities from the oligotrophic San Pedro Time Series (SPOT) site, San Pedro Channel, CA, USA - 43 SPOT_SRF_2013-05-22 | ecosystem: Environmental > Aquatic > Marine > Strait... | reverse complement strand
CACAGTCTTTTGTAAATTTAGAAATAGCAAGAAAAATAAAGAAAGGAGTTTTCTTAGATGACTTTTTTGACAACTCAAGTTTTGTAGAAAGTTTTGTAAATGAGTTTGATTCCTCCGTAGACAGTAATGTTGTTGGTCAAAATTACAGACTTTTATTAAAATCGGATAGTCCCGTAAAAGCGCTATCAACGAAGGCGTTTAATTTTTCTCAGTCAAGCATAGAGTCGCAAGATAAAATTATCTTGTCAAGATCAACTCGAGAAAATATCTTTAATGATTCTAGTTTCGAAGTCGTGAATTCTACTAATGGCGGGGAGCCATTAGTTGTTTACTTATCGACTTTTTTGTCAACCAAATCTGATATTCAAAACATAACTCTAGACAAATTTTCAGAAGAAAATGTGAATCAAAGTTATTCGCTTATCGGCTCAAACCTAGGAAAGGGATTTTATCTTTCCGATGATGAGAGATTCGAAATCATATATGGGTTAACGGGATCTTCGCCTTCTGTTGATTCTATAACTTTTGATCAAAGCTCGGAAGAATATACAGTTACTCTAGCCAATTTAGATGGAGGCTTTTCGTATGAAATTGAATTTAACAACATAGTCGACTCAATTTATAATACTAGCGGACAAATAACGGGCATAAAAACAAATAATCAAACTTTACCAATATCTAACAATTTCAAAATTAGCCTTATAGAAACTGGGTCGAACCAGTCGGCATCTTTTAAATTATTAGAATCTAAAGATGCAAGTTTAAACCAACCATCATTTTCTGGCGAGTTTTCTTTTAGCGATATAAAGTTTCTTCGATCAGACGAACTTATTGACCCCCTTCAAACTGTAAATCCTTATTGGATAATAAGGAGTTCGGACGTTAGGAAAAATTTTCAAGCATCAATTAGTCCCAGCACAGAGGTAATTAGTGGGGAAAACTATTTTGTAGCTGATATAAATGATACCGCTGGTTTATTTTTTGATATAGAAGGTGCTAGTCATGATTTTGTATATCACCCAATAGAAACTTCAATAAGAGGATCTGACGAAACTATAACTAGAAAATATAAAACAAGCGACAATCCCTACAATTTCTTTAGACTAAGCGCATTTTTCTCTGAAGAAAAAGATTTATTTTATCACACTGGACCAGCTCCAGACAGCATGTCTCCTTTAAGTTTGAATGGAGAGGATTGGGTAAATATCTCCACTAATCTTTCCGAAACTTCTACTGTAATTCCATCAGGCGCTGAATATACTGGCAGCATTTCTATAAGCGGACTTTCTATGCTGTTCGAGTTTAAAAATCTTATTTCTGGACAGTTTTATGAGAGATCACTACCTGAATTTATTGAATTCGAATCAGATCCAAATGTTTATCTAATTAGTGGGACTGATTTATTTGACGAGGAACATGAAATTATTACCTATAAAAATGGCGTTACCTTTACCTCTCAATCTTCTAGTCATGTTGCGGCCGTTCCTTATTTAATCAGTGGGTCATTAACCGACCCGATTGATATAGAATTACTTTTACAGCAAAATACAGGTTTCTTATTATTAGAAGATACAAGCAACATAATTATAGGCGAAGATGGTACATTCAAAATAGACGAGGTCCAAGAACTACCTTTCACTGAAAATAGCAGCCAAGCTCTGGTTTTTGAAAGATCAGACATTAAAATTTCTATACCCGCTGGCACAACAACAGGCATCTGGACACCGTAGTAATAATTTTATAATATCATGGGCGAACCAATAAAAATAACCAAAAGAGCAATAACACAATCAGATATAGCCTTGTTAGAGACATATCTCGTAACTAGTCCTCACTCGTTTTCTCATGCTTACGAGCTAACCCCACATCACACTACTTTTTCCAACCCAGTTTCCTTACAGATACCAGAAGCGCGGGCAGTTTTAAAAGTTCCGCATTACGCCAATGGAGGACAAGATCAAATAGCTGCGGAATTTATCACAAATGCTAATAATTTTACCATTGATTCTTTTAGTACTATTTATGTGCTGCCAGTGTTCACTGTCACCGCAGATGGATTCGAAATTGAGCAAATAGATACCCCAGATAATCCAAATTATTATGACGGTGGTATTTTTGCATACGGTGGAGATGCGCGTCAAGCTAGACGGGAAACTTATAACACTTACGCATTGGTCCAAGCGCCAATAGCATCAAACGCTCTCAAATTGTTGGGCGGCCCAATAGCTGGACATCCTGGTGAATCGAACGCAACAGCCCTCCAAGTTAGACTATCTTTGGTTCAGCTTGGCGGAAACGCTTATGGGCCAAGAGACGGCGCTGTTATTGTAGGGCGGAATCGCACATCGACCTATGGATATAGGGATGTAGATTATAATATAAATATAAATAGCAATTATTATAGACACCTTGGTCCAAATGGATTGGGTCTTAGCGACGCACAATCAAACATACAACTATTTAACACTTATACAAAGTTTGGATTTGAGGCTTTGGGTTGGCGTTATAGCAATGAGGATTTGGCAAGAAAACTAGCCGAAGACTTCGTCATCAGCGAGGGCTCATATGAGATAAAATCTGGTATGGGTGGCCTGACACCTTCTAGAAGTTGGCTTTATCTAAGGAGTAACATTTTGAATGCGTATAGAGCTTGGGCTGGTGATGATAATCTTATTGCAGTTCCAATGGCAGCCAATAACTCCAAGAAACATTTATTTGCTGGCGGTTATCATTCAGATCGATTTGATACGGCGGATTTTTACTTTGGAGGTCACGAAGATGACACATCCACAATAGCGCCTCTGTTTAGAGGGGGACCATTGAACGAGCCAATTCCTCATCCCGCCCTTATGACGGAAATGCTTTCTACAAATTCCATCAAAATCCGAGCTACGCACAGTGGTGACGGAGACGATGAGGATGAGTATTTATATAAAAGACACTACAGTTTGAAAGAAAAACATTTCTCGCCTAATTATATAATCACCGAAGAAGCTATGGGAGTTCTTGGCTATTCATTCTATGAGGGAGAACTAGATAGCGGCAAAAGTATAGTTGACTGCTTTTTTGCAAAACCTTCACATCATACAGTTGGCACGGCGCCAATCACTTCAACCAAGGATAAATTAAGAATTAGAAATTACTCTGAGGATAAATACTTGATAAATTTCGAAGGCACACACAAGGAACGTCACCTGATGATGAAAAGGAATTACGAGGTTGGCCACGATCAAGATGATCCCTCAGTAGATCAAGCGTTGAGGTATTTTGGTTATATACCTTTCGGAATTACATCACCAACAAGGTTGGATTTTGCTGGCTGCGTGGACAGTGCAGTTGTCGTTGAGAACGGGAAAAAGCAAAGGCCTGAAGGATTTGAAATTACTCCTGGCGTAGCATCCGTTCTACATCCTCTCGATGATTACAGAATTTATATAAGCGCAAATGCCGCAAGCACCCACAGCGAAATCGGATTAAATAAATTGGGCGGCCGCGGCGTCGGCTCCAATAAGGGCTTGTTATATAACTATTTTATGGCTCAGTCGGTTTTGAGTGTAATAGATGTTGGAGATGATGCCCTAGATTTAGAGACTCCAGCGTCTGTAGCTTTGAGTGAATCATTAAGATGTCACAGATATGTACTAGCACTCCACAAAGATTTCGAAATTTAATATATTTATGAACTATCACGACCCATTTCTAAACTTTGACGAACCATTAATCTCAACAGTGGGAATAATGGTTCATAAGGGCGTCAATCAGCCGCAGCAATTTATTCCTATAGTTCCTAAGGGTTCCTCGATAGATTTTTCGAAGTATGTTTTAAGGACAAAATCAATTTTTTTTATCGATCTTGACGACCCCGATGATTTCAAAAAATTCAATCCAGAAACTTACCAGTTTAATGAAAAAAAACAATTTACTAATGTTGGTCCCATTGATAAATTTCGTGGTAGATACGACAATTATCATCTTATAAATTTTGCTGATCACCAACAATCTATTTACAATCGAGCCGATGCCCCCAATAGAGTTAAGTACCAACTCGCTGACCAAGAGGCTCAGTACATACATTACGATGGTTATATGCGCATCGATATTTTTTTGGATCTAGTAAGGTATGGGCTTGAGATACTAGGTAGGCCAAAAAATGGCCCAGATGAAATGAATTTATTTTATGTTGGTCTAGTTCTTGAATGCATACCCTTTAAACAAAAACAATTTAATTTTGGTAAATCTGGCGGGCGCCTCACTGCTGTAAATGAAGCAGCAGATATGATAGATAATGATCCATCTATAAAATTATATATGAGGGCCATGACCAATAGGCTGACCTTTCCAGTGAATTGCGAAGTTCTGGTGGTAACAGTGAACGATTTACGGAAGAACGCATCTGTACGTACCTATCTTGACCAACTTAACGACGAAGGCGTTTTTAGATTTGCGGGAGCAACGGCAAGGTTCAGAGGTCACGGCACAACATATGGCGACGCACATAAGCTTGCTTTCAAAATCAATAATCAAACTGCACAAAGAGTATTTTGTGATAACAGAGATGCCGCCAATCAAGGAATTATTTTTGGGCATCGAAGCTACATAGCTGAACTGGCATACCACTCTCACGAGTGGGGTAGAGGCAATGGTGATGAGGGTGAGAGGGGGACAATACCCCACTATGGCCAAGCTGGTGGGTTCAATCTTATTATGCTGAATACCAATGATATGAAAGGGGGTATTTATTCAGACGTATTTCTTCATGAATTAGGTCATTGCTTCTGTCCTGGCTTCGTGAGCAGGTACAAGATTGAAAACCCCTTCTTGAGTTCCTCCAGGCAGGCTAATGGACCTTCTACAACAAATAATATATGGGCAGATTGGCGAGGTTTTGGAGATGGCACACCCTCGTTCTTCAAGGGCGGCGGTGGCGAGCATCCAAATCCGAGGTCGCGACTTAAAGGCCGCATCATCGCTCCCGATAGTAAACGAAATTTTGTTGCGTGTCCAATGATTTATGGGCCTCCTGTCGGAGGTTTAGAAACGATTCGTCCCATGCCTTCGACAAGTACAATGAGTTACACTTCGTCCAAGGTAATTGCCCCTGGTGAATTGTTTGCAGGAGCGGCTTATCTCGGGGCTATTGTCGATGACCCTACTACTCCTCCCTTTGGAGTTAAGGGGGAAGTACTTTCATATGAGGCGGTTGCTTCTATAATCAGTGAATATGCACCAGATAATCTGCTGAATGACCGCAAAATTTTTATCCTTTTTAATGCGAGAAACGCAATTAATGCTTACAATAAAACGCTTGGCACAATGTCATATTTCATAAGAATGCAAATTCTTTGGGCGGGCTTACAAAGTAAAAAGTCTGACAGCCAAGATATACAATTTTTAAATGAAACTGAAGTAGAGATGTCTAAACACCTTTCTCTTTGGGGCGAAGATATTCAATATGATAATTTTACTTATTCGCAGGAAAAAGAATACAAAACCCCTTACGCAGATGCAGAAGCTAAAGCAAATAACATAGATTACTTAAAAAGAGACCCCAATCATAACGATGGCGACCATGAGGCAGAGGCCGAAATAGAAGACGACATTTGCACTTCACATGTCGCCAATAAATTCTTGGCTAAAATGAAATTTGAAATTTTAGAGGATGTTATCGAAGTTATTAACGGAGAGCCGAGACAAACACTTGCTGGCGATGTAGCTAAATATCATTATATTGTTTCAACAGCCAGAGAAGACGAAGAATCGGGACTTAGCTCATCGTTCCCACACGGTGACAGCAACATAGATCCGATAATAAAATCTGTTTGGAATGGCAGAAAAATAGCCAAGCAAATGGCTATTAAAAATGCTCAAGGCGAAGAAGAGTGTAAGTATGTATATGTAATAGTTAGAGATGCAAGCGATTTAAATTTTAATGATGCACATCTAACAGACGATGTGGGCGAAACTCTAACAATAACATAATATGGATACAAGCAATTTATTACTCGACGACGAAGGAAACATTTTCTCTACAGAAGATGGGCTGTTTTTATCTTTTACCGTTATATCTGGAAACATACGTTTTTTAGAAAAAGAAATACACGCATCACCAATTTGGGATATTGCCCTTGCAACCTCCTTCAGACAGCTTTTAGCTGATCTAATAGATTTACTGCCAACAACTAATTCGCAAAATTTTCATGCTGTAAGCACTGCAGTTAGAGAGTTTAATAGGAAATGTCATAGTGCTGGATTATTCTCAAGTATTATGGGGCCTCATGATGCTGGATTTAGACCTTTGAGTCTTGGCGTCGAAAGTATAGAAGATCATTTCTTACTGCTTGAAGAAGGTATTCCGCTGCAACTAGAAAATGGATTTGAACTCGTATTAGAGGGCTAGATTATACCAACAGCAGCGCCCATAAATATTTTCTTTTTAAAATTTTTTTTTCACATTGGCACAGTTCATACTGTAATATAGGCCGTTATGGAACTACTAACATATGGAACCGTTTGGCTTACGTTTTGCGTGGGTATCTCAACAATTCTTTTTATGGCTTCTCCTTATTACAATCGTAATTCAAGGAAGAGTGGATTAAGAGTAGCGTATGAGATCACACTGCATAAAGCCGAACAATTAGAAATACTAAAACACAAGTGGTTTGAGTCTGAAAGGGCTGGTCGTGACGTTGGCATTGAAAGTGCCCAAGATTCTTGGCGTAAACTTCATGCTGACAAATGGAGAGCTAGCAAAGACAAAGCCGCTTAATTAAAATAGAAAATTAGCTAAAGTCGTCCCTTTAATCGGGGGCGGCTTTTTTTGTTGACATGTTTGGGGTTTTGTGCATTATGTGTTTAATGCTTAAGGAAAAAATATTAAAATTAAAAGAAGAAGGATTAGGCCAATCTGAAATCGCTCTGAAGCTCGGCTGTGCTAAATCTACTGTGTGTTGGCACTTTGACCCTAATAAACAATTAAAGAAGGCTCAGGACAGGAAGAAGAAGATCCCTGAGCACATGGTGAAGTGGCAGCGTAATATATCTCGCTTTTCTACATCCAAACCTAAAAATAAACAAAAAGTAGAAATAAAGGACTTGACATTTGCGGAAGCTCGTAATAAGTTTCGTAATAGACTAAAGGATTACGCAAAAATATATAAATCAGACAAAGAAAGGACAAAAGTGGTAAACATAAAGAAAGTAGTAGATAAATACAACATCACAGAAGAAAACACAAAAATTGTTTGTCGATATACTGGCGACGTACTTGACTGGAAGCGCCCAACAGAATGTGAGATTGACCACGAACACCCGCGATCAAAGGGAGGGGATAACACAATAGAAAATCTACAAATTTTATCCAAGCCCGCGAATCAAGCAAAAGGTGACATGACTCATGATGAGTTTATTGCTTTTATAAAAAAGTGCTACCATCACTGCTGTTAGACTCTATAAGCCCCATCACTTGGCTCCATAGTTAAACGGATATAACACATGACTTCTAATCTTGCGTTCCAGGTTCGATTCCTGGTGGAGCTAAATTTTAAAAATGAATAAAAATATAAAAAGATTTATATACGCTTGGATGCAGGTTTCTCTTGTATGTCTCAATACTTGGCAAATAGCTAACGGCAAAATTATAGGGGCTATCTTTGTTGGATTTCTTATATCCTTTGTTTGGTGCTTTAATATACAGAGTATCGCCTTTTCTAAATTAAGCGAAAAAATAACTTACTCATTAGGAGCGTGTTGTGGAACAGCGACTGGTCTTTTTATCAGTCAGGTAATATATTAATGATTTACGAAATTACAGACAGAACTGACTCCATCCGCAAAATAAGATTATTTACTGGCAAAAACACCAGTGGTACGACTCATTATAGGGTGACTGGTACAATTAATAAGAAACACATAGATAAAAAATTCAGCCACAAACATAAGGCAGAAAATTTTATTAAAGAACTACAGCTAGAAGAAACAAAAAATAAAATACCCACCCCAAAATTAAATATTAAAAAATATAAAAATTTTAAAAAATATTTTGTTTATCTTATGAAGGATAAGTTTACTGGCTATTATAAGATAGGTAGAAGTGTCAAACCCAAATACAGGGAGCGAACCTTACAAAGCGAAAAACCAACCATCGAGTTGGTATTCTCCACAGCAGAAACAAAAAAAATAAACGAAAAACTACTTCACGCCAAATATAAGGATCAACAGGTAAGAGGAGAATGGTTTGATCTGTCCCCCGCCCAAGTAAGATACATATGCAAAAAATAGGTCTCGTATTTTTTTTGACTTAAGTAATTTCTAATTGTGAATTTGTCTTGGGAGATTGATAAAACCCTCCCCCCCGCTTGTTTTGTTATATCTGCGCCCAGAAGTTTTGACAATGGGGAGGGGTGTTTGTAGAAAAAAACTTTAATTTTTTTGCTATTAGGGCTTGACGCCACACGATTCTTCCCTATACTGTAAGGCATGATAACAAATAAAGAAATAGATTCGGTCATCGACCACCTCACTCAGTCTAGCTACAACACACAGCGCAAGCTATACCCTGCGATCCCTGCTAAGAACTGGGGCGCGATCTACGGACGCAGTGAGCAAAGATTAATGGAAGAAACTTTCCAAAAGGTCTTGACAATCGCACAAAAATAATTATACTGTTAACCATGAACCACATATATAACCTCTCATTCGCATCTGGCTGGACAGCTAGTATCATTCTCCCTAAGGTGACAGACTCTCAAGCTGTCATGAACGTAGCCACTGCCATCCGTGGCGAGCTTTGCACATGCTGTGGCTACGATGGCACGACGACCGAACCAATCCGAGGCATCGTAAAAAAATAAAAAAAACTTTGCTATACGCTTGACATCGCCCATTAAATCCCTATTGTATACATATGATAACAAATAAAACATACACAGTAACCACCGCACATTATTCTAACACGGGCGAGATGCTTGAGCAAGTTCGCGACTTTCCTAAGTCTCGCGAGGGTCTCAACGATGCTTACAAGTTCGCTAAGCCTTGCGATGATTGGGCGATCTGGTGCGGGGATGAGTTAGTTGGCGACTCATCCTCTCCTGTCCTCTCTGTTGTTTTCCCTTAACCCACACACTACTACTATGAACAAAGCACTACTTATAGATCCATTCGACGTAAGCATTAAAGAGGTCACTGTCGATGGCTTCGAGGACATACAGAAGCATATCGGTTGCGACTGTTTCACTTGTGTCCGAGGCGAAGCCCTTAAGGACAATGTCATCTACTGCGACGACGAGGGACTGATCAACGGCACAGCTCGTGCTGTCGAGTTCGTCGAGAGCGTCTACCCTTCACCCTTGGCGGGCAAGATTCTAATCTTGGGCGACGACGGACGCGGTGGCGACAAGGATGTCACCCTCAGCCGTGACGAGGTCAAGGCACTTGTCAAGGGAATTCGTGAAATAATTCCCAACTAATTGTTATCATCCGTAAGTCCCTGCAAGTCAACGACTTGCGGGGCAGGGCAGGGGGCCGAGGCGCAAGTGCTTGATAGTGAACGACTTACGTAACTGAAAGTTTTTTTAAGTTTTTTTAAAAAAAGCCTTGACTTTTGCGTTTTTTCTGTCATACTGTATCGTATGATAACAAATAAGGAAATTCAAGACGTAATCGACCACCTAACCCAAGCTAGCTACAATGCTAACCGCCACCTCGGTGAGACACCCGAAAGGCTCGCTCTAATCTTCAGCAAAAAAGAAGTTGCTCTTATGGAAAAAAACTTCCAGAAACGCTTGACAATCACACAAAAATAATCATACTGTTTACTATGGAATCAACTAACACACTCACACTCGGACAGGCTTACATCGTCGATGGCAAGCCTATGGTCTTACGCTCTGTCGAAAATGGTCGCTTCATGTTCACGGATGGTCGCTACGGCTTCGGTCGCACACTCGGTCGTCGTGCTAGTGACGTAGAGATTCTTAACAACCTCAAGATCGCTGAAGGAATTAATCCTCAAGATATACTTGACAAGCGTGTTGAAAGCGTTCAAGATATGGCTAACTTCAACCAATCAAAATAATGAAAAAAATACTAACCGCAATCGAAACAATCTGGAAAGACGAATTTTACTTTGCTTTTTCCGTAATAAATCTTATGATCTTCATAGCAACAATCCTTTTCTTAATCGAACACTCATGAAAAAACTAATCAACTTCATCGAAAGCGAATGGTCTCGTCCTGCGATAGTTTGCTTTGCCGTCTTCCTTATGTTCTTCTTTGTTTGGTTTCTTTCGCTCGCTGACAAGAGAGAAGCTAACCGCATCGAAACTCAAACCCAATCTTGGAAAGACCAAGGCTACCCAATTCAGCAAATTGAAGAAGACAAAAGCATCTTGAAAAAAGAGCACAACGACGTTCTTTTGTGGGATCCCGTTTGGAAGTAGATCTATGAGATTAACTATAGACAGATTCACAGTCGTAACGTTGTGCCTAACAGTAATCACGGGCATCGCAATTAATAAATTCGAGATTGTCCGAACGCTTGTAACTTGGATGTTGTAAGTTACTGATAGTCAACGACTTGCGGGTCCAGGCTCCGCCCCGCCGCGCAAGTGCTTGATATACAACGACTTACGAAACTACGAACCTCGCCCGTGCCAATTACCGTGCCAATCTACCGCACGAAAAAAAGTTAAAAAAAAGCAAAAAAAGATGCGTT
>Ga0181420_1001033_pt1 | contig 10725 bp, 6 predicted proteins | sample 43SPOviralmetaG_FD_130145 | JGI IMG/M metagenome (GOLD analysis project Ga0181420, IMG submission 130145) | Marine viral communities from the oligotrophic San Pedro Time Series (SPOT) site, San Pedro Channel, CA, USA - 43 SPOT_SRF_2013-05-22 | ecosystem: Environmental > Aquatic > Marine > Strait... | reverse complement strand
TATCCTGGGGTAAATAATGCGATAGGCGACAAATTATAATTAAAGTACAAATGAGAATTGTCAGCCACTTCTAGCTGTACCGAACAAAGCGATTTAAATACGCAGCTTACACGCTTGAAATAAGCTGGAGGTGCAGAGTCAATTTATAAACGCAGACTACCACTATGCGATACTCTTATATTAACACATATATTATTTAGATGTAAACTTTAGATTTATATTTCTGTAAGACCTGTAACTCTACGACCAGTTCTAGCAGCACCTGTTGTAGGAGCAAAACTTGATGCTTGTTCTTCTCTAAGTTTTTGTATTTCTTCTAACTGTTCAGGTGTTTGGAATATTGCTGCTTCTGTAAACTCTCCAAGAGTGAATCTTTCTTCTTCAGATACACCTCTTTGTGCTTGTAGCTCTTGTAACTCTGGTAACTGTACTTGTGCTTGTTGAAATAACTGTCTAGCTTGTGCCTGTGTGACACCTGCAGCTTGTAACTCTCTTGCTTTAGATAAAGATATTTCAGCACCAAAACCTGCTCTTCTAGCTTCTCCACCTATTTGTGATACTGCAACTTGTTTATTAAGTATTTGTTCACCTAGTTCAGGTTTTAAAGCAGAAGCAAATATAGCTTCATCTGTTAAATCAATACCATAATTAGCACTATAAAACTCTTTGACTTGTGGAATATTGTTTTGTATGCCTTCAAAAGTAACACCAACTCTAGCTCTAAACTCTGATGGAGAAACATCTCCAGCAATTAAGTTACCAAATGTATCATCAAAGAACTCTGGGTTTAATCCAAAATCTTCTAATGATAACTTGTAACTTTCTTTAACAGCTAAGTAATCAGCTTCATTGTACTTAACAGTTTTATCAGCTCTTTTATTACCAGGAAAGTAATCTTCATAAATAGGGTCTTGTCTTAATTTACCTAAAGCAACATCAGTGTTTTTATCTGAATCTGCATAGTAATCTACAAACTTATTTATTACTGCATCTGGCAAATAAGGGTATAGTGATTTAGCTAGTTGTAAAAATTCATCCATTTAATCTGCTCCTTTGTCCAGAACCAAAAGCTGCATTCATAGCTGATATAGCTTCAGATACTGGTTTGCCTATATTTTGTTGTATACCTTGTTTAAATAAATATTCATTAGCTTTAACTGTGTCATTTAACTTTATAACTTCTTGCATAACATTAGAAGAATCATCTACGCTTTGCCCCCAAGCATTTTGTACAAAACCTCTCCATGGTGAAGCTATCTCTTCATAGGTTAAGTCTGCATCATATTCAGGATACAATGTTTTTTTAGAATTTTTTAATGTTTCTTGTAATTTAATTTGTCCATTAGGGTCATTTCTTAACATACCTGCCCATTCTTCAATTTGACTATCTTTTACATTTCCTCCAAAAATAGGACCCCACCATTTTGAAACTAAGTCTTTTACTTCTTGTTCTCCTGCTCTTGTAGTATCAAAAGTTACACCACCTTCATTGATAAATGTTTGCAGACCTGTATCTACATCTCCAGGCATTTCAGGGTCTGATAGTAGTTTGATTTGTTCGTTAGTATAATTACCTGACCATACACCTGTAGTAAATTTTTCTGAAACCCAATCAACAACATCATCAGAAATATTATATATACCAGCTTCTGTCATAGCGTTTTTAATAGTTATTCTATCATCATATAACTTTTCTAACGCATCTTTATTCATTATGTCGCCAGTGTCAGGGTTAACTTGTTGTGCTAGTAACAACCATTCTCTTTCTGCTTTTGTATGTGTACGCCACCAATCAGTAGATTCCCATTCTGCATCAGTAACTGTTCTTCCTTCTAATGTAGATTCTGCTAATAGATAAAGCATTTCTTCTGACTTTAACCAAGGTCTTACAGCTGCTTGTTTTTCAACTGCTCCAACAAAAGACTCCCATGGATTCCTTGTAGGGTCAACTATAGCTGGGTCATATAGCTCAATAGAGTTACCAAATACTAAACTTCTATTCCAATCTTCATCAGATGGGGTTACAAATTTAACATTTTTAGATTCTACTGGTCCTAATAATGAAATTAAATCTTCTTGACTTGAAGTATATCTCAGTGGTGTAGCATTAGGGTCGCCTGGTATTCTATATATAATCCCTATCTGTCCATTAAAATTCCAAAACTCTGCTCCAGAAGGTATACCTTTTAAATCTATGTCAACTATTTCTGTATCTTCAGCCACTTCAGGAGTTTGTGGTCCATCAGTTTCTTGACTAACTACTGGGCTATCAACATAATCTGCTGCAGTATCTACACCTGTAAATATAGAACCACCTGCTTCTGCTCTTCCTACATCTGCTTCAGTAGGATTAGTTGTATATCCATTAGCTATTAGTTGTTCTAAAGATATGCCTCCAAATTTACCATCAGCATCTGATTCATAGTAATTTTGACCATCAGTACCTTCTCCAAAACCTAAATCTTTCCTATATACTTTTACCATTATTCAGCTACAATTCCATTTCTCATAGCATTTGCTTTAGCTTTAGACATTGATGCGTATACATTAACTAATCTATTATTTAACTCCATATCACCATCTCTACTAGCTACACTAACTGGTGCTTCAACAACTGGTGCTTCAACAACTGGTGCTTCAACTATTGTAGGCTCATTACCTTTTGAATAAGCATTTTCTATTTTTTTCTTTGTATACAATTTAACTTCTCTATCCATTATATCTTTAAATTTCACTGCTTCAGGTTGATTGTCTATATAAAACTTTTTAGTTGTATTTAAATACAGCTCTTTCATAACATCTTCTAATTTATCTGTTTTAATTTGTTTAGCTTTTACTTTATACATATCATCAAATATTTTTGTTTGTGTTTTTAAATCTGCATTTTTAAGAAAATCTCTAACTACAACCTTTTGTTTTTCAGTAAACTTTCTAACATCTTTTTTACCTTCAGGAACTATATTTGTTTCTAATTGTGTAATTTGTGTTTCAGTTAAACCTGGTATTTCTATCCCAGATTCTTTCATAACTTTATATATTGATGACATCTCTGTGTTTATGTTAGTTTGATAAATTCCCCAAGAATCAGATGTTGGGTCTTTCGCATCTTGTGTAAATGGTACTCCATTGACTCTAGACTCATAAGCAATAATAGGAACTATGTATTCTATTACAGACTCATCTACATAACCACTACCATTTAATGCTTCAATAACATCTTCTAAAGTGTATGTAACTACTTCCATTGTTTTATTCTCATAAAAATCTTCATTAACAATACTATAGTCCTCTGCTTGTGTTTCTCCTGGTTTTAAAACAGCTTGTATTTCAACAGCATTTCTTAAATACCAATTCCAAAACTCTTCTGTTGTTTCTGCTTCTCCTATACTTCCTTCTTGTATTTGTCCAGCAACAACTTGACCATCTTCTTCGTATATCAAATCTTTACCTTTAAACGACATTGCAACATTGCTTAATTGGTCTAATCTACCTAAAAAAGTATCAAAGAATTGTTTTTTATTTGTAATGCTTACAAGAGGAGGATATTTTTTTACTCTTTCTATATAATTTTTTACAACTTCATCATCATCCATCATTTGAAATTCTTTAACTCCTGGTCCTTCAGGTGTTTGGTCGTTTAATTCCTCACCACTACGAATAGTTAATTTACCACTTGCTAAAAATATGTAATTTATATCATCTTGAAAGTAATCTCCATTAGATTGTTTTATTAAATCATTTCTCATTTGTTCTACAGTTCTAGCTCTGTACCAATCTAATGGTTCAAAATTTAAAGTTGTATTATTCTCTTCTTCCATTACTGTATCCTCATTGAGCCACCAAGAATAGACCTATTAACATTTTGAAAGTTTTGTTCAGCTCTTTCTGCTCTCTCTGGTCTATCTCTAAAGCTCTTAAAAAGTGGTTCTACTTTGTTCATAAACTCTTCTGAAGCACTCATTCCAGCTTCTGGTTCAGGAAATAAATCTCTTAATGGTTCATCAAACAAAGGAGCTGCTTCATCTGCTGCAAATTCTTCTTCTGTCGGTATTTTTCCAAAATCTTTTTTAATTTTATATTCAGTCATTTTAAGATTGTTTCTAATTTCTTCATCAATAAGTTCGTTAGCTATATCTCTAAAAGCATTTAACTCATTGTTAGTAAAATCTCTTCTATTTCCTATAGCTGATTGTAGATTTTCTCTAAGGAATTTACCTCTATCAACATTTTTTGAAAACTCTGCTGATTCTTCTCTAGCTACTTCTAGTGCAGATGTAAACCTATTATTTATTTGATTACCTAAAAATTGTACAGGGTCTATATTATTGTTTTGTCCAGTTTCATAGGAGTTAAATCTAAACCCATTAACATCAAGAAACCAAGCTCTAATAGCTTGTTTAGTTGGACCATCATTACTACCAGGATTATAGTCACCACTTAAATAACCTGCATCTTCTAATAGCTCTTGAAAACTAGCAATATTGATTGCATTAAAATTAGGTGCATTTAGATATAAGTCGCCTTCATAACTAGGAATAAGTTCTATTCCAGGATATGCTACTTGTGCTGGTACATATTTTGTTTCAACATTTTTTCCATCCCAATTAGGATTCAAAATTATATTAGGAACTCCACTGTAATAGACTCCTTTTTCATATTCTTCTAAAATATTTTTTGTAATATCAGTCGCTGGTGGTGGTGCAACAACAGCATCTCCTGCACCTAAGTCTGTATCAATAGATTCTGTTTCTGCTGTAGTTACTTCTTCTGTTATTTCAGATTCATCTATACCTATTGTTTTTGGATTATCTAATGACCATTCTGGATTATCTAACAACCAAGCATCTATAGCCCTTTTATTTACTTTTATTATTTCGCCATTAGGTCCATAAACTGTAATCATTAATTATCGCTTTCTTGTAGTACACTTATAAGGTTACCATCTCTATCTTCATAATACTCTTGTTGTAGCTCTTTAGAACCTATTCTATTCCAAAAGATAGCAAACTCTGGGTTTGTTTCAGCCAGTTGTTCACCATATTGTTTTAAAGCATTTCTATATGGTTGTGTTCCTTGTGTATTTTTGACATAGTATGAAATACTTGAAGGACCATATTTTTGTTTTATACCTTTATCTATTCCTATTTCTGTATAAATTGTTTCTCTATAATCCATATACGCTTTAAGAGTTTCGTATATAGGAGATTGTTTTAATTGATTTATTGTTTCTTCTGGTAAAGCATCTAAGCCTTTTACTTCTATACCCATAGCTCTTTCTAGCTCTTTCCAGTTCTCTACTCCTGCTTCTAGGCTAATATCTTTTACATACCATTCAGGAAATAAAGTATCAACCATTTCTGCAATCTCAGCTTTTTCTACATTTGTAAGTGCAGCACCACCTTTTGCTAAACTTTTTTGTGTAGTTTGTATACGCCACATTCTACTACCACCCATTTGGTTAACTATTTTCGCCCACTCTTCTTCGTTTAATTTAACAATATTTCCTTTTTGTTTTTGTGAAAACAATGCTTCGTAAGAAAAATCTGCACCTGGTTCAGGAGCTGGAGCAAACAACCCAAAAGTATTTGGTACTACTTCTTCTAAATTAGCGTTACTTCTTTCCCAGTCATAACCTACTTCATTAGTACTTCTTATACCTGCTTCGTTGTAACTTGTACCTTTAGTTATATAAGTTAAAGCAGAATATCCTTCTGCACTTTGTAACCAGTTAGGTCCGAGTGCTTGACTCATTGCAAGTATTGCTGCTGCATCATCTTGGTCAAACACAGTTTTAAAGTTATTGTACAAAGACATTATTGCAGAAAATCTTAGGTATCCTTCAGAATCTATACCTAGTTCAACATCTTCTCCAAAAAATTCTTTATAATCATTTAAGGTTTCTGCATCAGTTCTCAATCTATAATCGTATGTAAAACCAGCAGGTAATATACCTTGATAATTACCTCTTGTGTGTAAAGTTTCAGCAGCTATATATCTTGCACCTTCAAATACTTTATCTGCATCTATTGCTCCAGTGACTTGGTCAGTTACTTCTACATACTCTCCTGATTTGTCTACATACCAACCAGTAACTGCTATCGCTTGTGCAGTTTGTACTAAATGTGTATTCCATAAATATTGGTCTGCAAATAATCCTTCACCTTCACTCCATGCTGTAAACTTTTTTATCCAATATGCAGGTAACATCTTTCCTGCAGCATACTTTTTAAAAGATGCGTAATCTGTAACTGTCACGCCAAAAGGATTAAAATGTTTTTGCAACAAATCAAATTCAGGTTCATCAGGAATATACAGACCAGCAGGTATTTGTAAGTAAGGACCTGCACCAGGACCAAAACCTGCAGTAACCATATTGATTGCGTTAACAGGTGCAGAAGCATTTATTTTTAATCTTTCATTTTGGTCATTAAAATATTTTTCTTCTAAAGCTGGACCAATCCAAGGATATGTAAAGTATTTTTCACCATTACGACCTTCACTTATAAATCCTTCTTGTTGAGCACCATTTACTACAAGACCTGCTTTTCTAACAGCATTAGGGTTTTTACCTAAAACTCTTGTCCAAGTAGATACTTGCTCAATAAACGCACCCATGAATGGATAAGCTAATCTTGTAAAGTCTGCAAAGTAACCTCTTTCAGCAAGATTAAATAACAAGTTGTTATGAATAAATAAAGCTCTAGCGTGTGCGTATTCTTCTACTTCATCTAATGTTTCAAACAACTTGACACCTTCTGGTGGTTTTTTACCTTTAGATTCTTCTATAGCTTCTTCTATAATCATTCTCGTTGATTTGTTTAAAGAACCAGTATCAAAAAATTTGTCTAGTCCTTGTTTTATTAAACTTTCTTCAGACAATATATTGTCAAACATTTTAGGTAATTTGTTTAAAGAATCTACATATTCTTGTTTTAATTTATCAGTCATTAACCAATAAGCATCTCCTTGTGCTTGACCAAAGACTGTTCTGTATAAAGGACTTCTGTTAAAAGCTCTTTCAATACCAGCAGGAAATTCAAACAATGCTGACCAAGCAGTATCTAAAAACTTTTTAGTTGCATTAGAAACTTCAGAAACACTATCGTATTTTATAGTAGGTCTACCATTTTGTCTTAGTGGTAATCCCATTCCTACTGGGTTTCCTCCTAGTCGTGCAGATTCCTCTTTTATTTGTGGTGCAAGTCTATCAAATAAATCTTCTAAATAAGTATAGAACTTTTTGTCATCTACAAATTTTTGCTTACCAGATTTAATTAAATCAATTAATGTTTTACCTTGTGGTATTTCTTGTAAATCTACAGATACTTCTTTACCTTTAGCATTTTTATATTTAAATACATTTTCATCTGATGCAATATATTTAAGAACATTAGTATCATTAGTTACCTCTCTTACTCTTTCAAACAATGTATCTACCCAAGCTAAAGTTTTTTCATAAGTACTTAAAGCATTGCCAGGCATACCTTTTTCATCTAAAAGAGCTGTATTTCTTTTTAATCTTAAACTATCTAAATCTCCACCAAAAAGTCTTTTTGTTATGACAGATGAATCTATATTGTTTAATATATCTTCTGCTATTTTACTTGTAACAACATCATCATGTAGATGTTTAATTTCTTCTAATACTGAAGTTAAATACTGTTGTTTACCTCTTGCACTCAACATTGCTTCATCTATTGAAAATATTACATCTGATTCTTTTAATCTTTGTATTGTTGTATCCCCTGTAAATATTCTTGTATTATCTCTGGAAACTTTTGCAAACTCATCAGTTTTAGTAATTAACTCACCTTGTATAGTTTTTTTGTTTTTACCTAAGAGAATACCAAAATATTCTAAGGGATGTTTCCCTACACCAGCCCAACCATCTGCAGCTAATTTAGCTTGACCATCCATTGTAATTCTGACAGGGAAAGCTATTCTTGTGACTAACTGTAAAGGTACCCATATACCTTTTTGTACACCCCACAATAAATTAATACCTGTTCTAGTAACTAATCTAGGACTGTCAACAATCCTACTGTTTTGTATAAATCCATTTTTTATTAAGTCATCACTTAAAAAAGGCATAGAACCAACTAATTTTTTACCTGCTGCTAATTCCCAATTTCTAATTGTTTTTGAAATTTTACCTGTAGAGTTTCTCATACTTCTTAAATCAGGCAATGTAATACTTTCAGTTAAAAGTTGTTTATTAGTATGTGGAACAGGTGCTTTTATTTTTTCACCATTAATAGTTAATTCATTACCTAAATCATCTAATCTTGCTCTTTGTCCAGGAAAAATACCTTCAATACCTTTATACAATTTGTTACCTGCTGTTTTGACATTATGCCAACTTAATATGTCGCTAATCCAATAACTGTTCATATTCTCAGTACTGAATCCTTTTAGATTACCTTGTGCGATTTCTAAAAAAGATTCTATAACATCTGGTCGTTCTTTAGCTTCATCCATAGAATAAGCAATTTCATCAATAATTTTACTAAACACATTTTTCTGTTCACTATATCCAATAGCTTCATCAGTATTTTTTAAAGTTGCTTCTATAAACTCAGTTAACAATTTGTTTGATTTACCTACTTCAACTCTTCCATTCACTAAAAGCCTTCTAGTATTCTCAATAACTTCTGCTTGGTTTTGCCATACAAATGTATCTGTAGGTGTCCAATCACCAAATAATTTATTAGCTGCTTTTTTTTCATTACCACTTAAATTATTAAAAATCTTATTTAAACCAATACTTTCTACTGTTTTGTTAAAACGATACCCTGAAGGAAGTCCAGGCATACCTGTAGGTTCTTTCAATATATTTTTATTCCAAGCTGCTAAGACTGCATCTGTTTTTTCAGCTAGTGTTTTTCTTGTATTTGCTTTTATCATGTCTAAAGCTAACTCTGGTGAAAAGTTTTTAACTATTAAATTAACATCATCAAGGTTTTCTGCCCAAGCTGTAGCTAATTGTTTTCCTTCATCCGATTTCATAAAAAAATTGAATGCTTTATCTCTATCTACATTTCTATATTTAGTTACACCATCACTACCTACTTCTTTTATAAGACCCCATTGTTTATAAGATTGTCTAGTTGATTGACTTATTGATGCCATTTTGTTTCCTAGGTCACCTCTTATAAATAAAACACCATCAGTAATTCCAGATATGTTTCTATATGCAACTGTACCTGCATCTACAAACTCACCTGCAATTAATCCACCAATTGTAAAAGGTTGTGCTGGTGTTGTAGAGGAAAAAGCACTACCTCTAAATCTTGCATATTCTTGTCCTCTTGTATTGGACTCATCCCATGCTTCTGAGCCTGAACCAAAATAAGGAAACCAAGAGTTACCTAAACCTGATTCTTCTCCAGGTGTATTTAAATCAAAAAACTTTTCTCCAAATTGTTCTATACCGACAGTAAATGCAGATGGACCTGCATCTCTCCAAGCAGAACCCCCACCAGTTACTTGTCCTTTTGAAAAACCTTCTGTTCCATAAGTAGGTCTTAACTGTTCTAAAAACTCTTTCATAAAAACTTTGTTTGTATACGCTTTTGTTAAATCTAAATAATCTTCTCCATTTTTTTGAAAAGCTATATCTTGTCCAGCATTAACAGCTTTTTCTATAGCTCTATCTCTAGCAATCATATATGTTCTACCTATCCTTGTAACAAACTGTGGATATGCAGCTAGACCTGTACTGGTTACTTGTGTAAATTTTTTAACTTGTGCCTTTGTATCTTTTAATGCTTGTGAAACAGGATTGTTGCTCCAACTAAAAACACCTGCATTAGATAACTGATAATCTCTAGCATCTTTGTTAACAGTTCTACCATCATTAACATACGCATTAACAGAGTTGACTATGTATGGTTCTGCTTGTTCTTTAGTTAAACCCATTTTTCCCAATTCAGAAACTAATCCAGGAGGAGCAAAAGAATAAACATTAGATAGTAATTTAATGTTTTCTGCTTGTTGTGGTGTTACAGAATCAAATTTTATTTCTTTTTGATTGTTTTGTACATATTTTTCTTCTATTGAATTTAGTTCAGCTTTTTTAGATTTACCGAATCCTAGATAAGAACTCATACTGTTCTAATTAATATATTTAATATATCATCATTAAATCCAGATTGTACATAAGCAGATACCATATCTGAATTTCTAAACTCTGCATTAGGTCTTGCAATAGGAAAACCATTTTCATCTTGAACAGTAATATTTTGTGGTCTTAAAGGCATAGCTCCAGTTAAAATGTTTTCATCTGCATTTTCTGTAGCTCTATCTAAATTACCTAATTGCATTTGTGGAAAACCTTGTGCCTGTGCTTGTCTTAATGTAGACTCTCTAGCTGTACTAGGTAACCCACCACCTTCTGTAATTTGTGCTTTAATAGCTTGACCTTCACCATAAGTAGAACCAGCAGTTAATCCTTCAATCATACCTCTACTGGTATCTTGTGTATTGCCACCTGCAGGAGGTAAGTTAGTACTTCTACCATCAAATGCAGCTTTTTGTTTATTCCTTAAAGTAGACTCTCTAGCTGTAGATTGTCCTTTATTTGAATTACTCCTGGTCGCCATTATCATCCTCATCATCAAAAAACATAAATGTAGAACTTATAATCATATAGCCAAAAGGAAATACCATTGGTGGCATTTGGTCTGTATATGTTTTACCTTGTATTCTTTCTTCTAAAATAATATC
>Ga0181420_1001030_pt1 | contig 10742 bp, 28 predicted proteins | sample 43SPOviralmetaG_FD_130145 | JGI IMG/M metagenome (GOLD analysis project Ga0181420, IMG submission 130145) | Marine viral communities from the oligotrophic San Pedro Time Series (SPOT) site, San Pedro Channel, CA, USA - 43 SPOT_SRF_2013-05-22 | ecosystem: Environmental > Aquatic > Marine > Strait... | reverse complement strand
TAACATTCGCCATGCGCTTGTCACCCCAATGCATCAAACTTCCTTCAATCATCCTACTTGTCCTCCACCATTTTTATAATCCCACCACAGCCTGGCATCTGCACGCCTCTTCTCATATGCAGTCTCTTCTGGATCTTCTACCCAAAGCGTGTACAAGATAAATGGTCCTTCTCCACCGCCGCAGCCGTCACCTGGAATCTCTTCGCTGGTCGTTTTTACATGATTCCAACCCTTCTTCGCGATTTTAGTGTGCGCATCTGAGAGCCGCAAGTTCTCGGCATATACCTCACCTGTCTCATTATTTACGATGTCTACGTTGAAATCTTCCATTGTAAGCTCCTTGGTTACATCTATATTATACACTAGCTTTCCAGCTGTTGCACGTACTCGATCCCGCGGTCTGACAAGGCGATGTGTGGACCGTGCTTAGTCACCAATCCTGTCACCAATAGACCTGAGAGAATACGCTTAAAAGGCTCCCAGGGTACATCCATTGTGCATCGCTCCCAAAGCTCCATACGTGTACCGTCACCGTGTTCATGCATATCTTCTAGAATAGCCAGCCGTATCTCTTTCATTAGTCTCATCTTTAATCTCCCTTCCACTTCCCGCGGCATGCGCTCTTATTTTGTTTGGCTTTCTTAGAGCCGTGACTACCTGCTCCGCTCCTACTAAAAGCATGTACTGCTAGCCAGTTGCGTTGCTTAGGCATCTCATTCTTATTATTCTTCTTCTTTGACATTATCTACTCCATTAGTACATTAGTTGGTAGGCCTGACCATGTTTCAATGAACGCCATAATCCACTCATCAGGTGTCTCAGTCTTTCCTTTTGCAGCCTCATAAGGCATTACTGCGATACCGAAAGCAAGATACTCATAAAGCTTTTCAAATTGTGGTGAATCGTAGAATGCTACTTCTGATTCCCCGGCAATGAAAGCATCCATGCCCTCAATTTCAGATTGTGTAAGACCGGCTCGGTTGTATACTTGAGTAATAAGATGCATTGCGTTACCCTTCCTTTGTGAATGATTTGACGTCTGTGTCGATGTTGTCTGCACCCACGTAGGTAGCTCCTGTTGGATGGTCAGGGTAGCGTTGAAGATTGTGTCTAACAACGATTCCGCCGTCTGGGTCTACTGCACCAACATGGCCGTAGTACGGGCCGAAGTGTTTAGTTTCTACGATTACGCAATCGCCGATTTTGTATTTGTGATTCATTATTTAATCCTTGGTAGGTGGTTCTCTTATATTATACACTGCCCGTGCTTTACTTGCACGACTTCCATGCATGCCATGCTGACCAGATATGGAAGACCCAACCAAGCATTCCGCCGGTGCCAAGCCAAAAGCCCGGTGTAAAGATAAAGAAGAACAGAGCCCAAACCCACCGACCGGTGTATACTTGCCCGACACCAGGAAGAACAAGTGACATAACAGCAGCCATGCCCCGGTTGTGATTATTCTTAGTGATTCGATAATTTGACATAGTGACAACTCAAGCATCAATGTTAAGGTCAAGTCTTTTCATGATAAGTTCAATTGCATCTTGGCATGCATTCAAATCTTTTATCGCTTCCAGCACAATCATCTTTTCATCAGGACAACCACCGTCTGCAAAGTTTTCATTGTAATAGTCAATTTGCAATTGCGACTCTTCAGCGCGCTCAATCAATTCAACAAGTGCAGATCGTCCGGACACTTTGTATCCGTGCTGGTTATTTTCGTGGATAATACTTTCAATAGGTGTAAGTTTCATTTTAGTTTCCCCACTCGCGAGCTTCGCCGTTTCCTTCACGACGACCGACCTTGGAAAGCTCTTCCCTAGCATTTCGTTGAGCCATCAACTTTGTTGATGCCGAGTAAAGCACATCGCGCAATGCGTCGACGTCGTCCTCTGGAATGCGAATTGAATAGCCGCTGCCGAAAGTAATTGTGCACATCTCGAGCGTGTCCACTGCCACTGTGATGGCCAGCTTCTTGCCGTAGGTGGATTCGTTGTCGACGCCGAGAGTTTGAATGATGTTATTATTGTAAGACATTTTAGTTTCCTTGGTAGGTGGTTCTCTTATATTATACACTGTATCTAGATTCGATGCACGAATTACATCGTACTGCAATCTTTAAATGAGGCCTTGATTGGTGCCAGACCGAGCTTGATTCGAGCTTCGTTTGCCCGTGTCCAGCCGCTCATTGTCAAATGCATTTGAGCAGACTTTGACCTCATCCCGCCATATTTACCTGGGGATATGTAAGCAGCTTCGATAGGTAATGAACATTCATAAAAGGTATCTTTTGGTGCTAGATCACGCCAAAGCACATTCCTGTAACTACGTGAGTTGAAGTAGCCGGATCCTGAACCACCCTTGTGGAAGTCAGGTCGTCCGTGCTGGTACATATACTTTCGCTTGAGGTGCCAGCGTTGTGACTTCCCCGGGTTTGCTTGAATTGAAAGAAGCAAGTATTCGATGCCGCTAAGCTTAACTTGTGGGATAGTTGTTTGAATCATATTAGAATCCTTGGTAGGTGGTTATGTCTATATTATACTATGCAATTAAAATGTTTGCACGACTTAAGCACCACCCCTGTTCCCGTTGTAGAGCGGGCGTTTCCGCGGCGTGTCGTACATCATGCTCTTATAGCACCGGAGTACGCCCTCAGTGACGTCGTGACCGTCGTGATCGCACGCGATCTCAATGACCTGACTAGTCGACATGTACAGCCTGATCATCTGGTCTCCGAAGACACCACTGCAGGGGTTACGGCGTCCTTGGCCGTGGGATCCGCGGCCTGAAGTAGTATACTCGATGTTCGTAATGAAGTTTACGTTAATGATCCGCTCGTGACCGTGTATGTCGATTGTCTCAATAATCATTTAGATTCCCTGGTTGGCTGGTTGGTTCTCTTATATTATATCATGCATTCGGTGTCTATGCACGAGTCGGGTCTTGATTCCAGCCTCCAGGGTAGAGAGGCGACCATTCAGGTCCGAGTGGAAAGTAGTACTGGTCACCTGCACACTCAACACGATTGTTTACCTCAGCTATGAGGTCATACTCACCGATACTAGCAAGATAGTCGAGTAGTGCACCATAGGCTTCTGATGAGATGCCGTCTGCATTGTCGAGCAATTTATTGATTAGTTCTTTTAACATATTTAGTTCCTTGGAAGGGTGGTTGTATTGTGCCCGGAGGCTGGATTAGTTACACAGCAGCAACTTGGTTTTCGTAAACATAATCTACCCACTGCTTGGCGGGAGCATCTGACTCAACTTCTGCGATAAACTTAGTGAGGTCCACCAGATATCCGCTAATGAGATACTCATTCTTTGTGTATGATGTTTGTGCACCAATACTAATGCTGTGCTTTTCAAGAAGATTACAGAATTCAGAAGTTGTCATTTCTTTTGGTTGTGTGAACTTAATAACTAATTTAGACATGAGATCTCCAGTGGTTTCGGTTATGTTTATATTATACACAGTCCGACCGACTGTTGCATGAGATGAAAAGGCGCCTCCTGCCTACCTTCGCCGGTTGAGGCTGTACCGACATATTTTCGAACCGTAAGTCAGGTCCGCCTGGCGTCCTCGCGCAGGATTTAAAGGGATCAACCACCGCATCTATTCATTTAACTTGCGCGAGCCCAACTGGACAAACTGAGAGGGTCGGAGAGGTATGAAAAGATGCAGTGATTGAAAATTGTTAAAATGCGTATGGGAACGTAAAGAATCCTATGAAAACGCCCACGATGAAAGGCAAGACCAGCAGTATAAAATCGCTGAGTAGCTGTTTAAATAAAGTCATTCATATTCCTAAAAAAGATTTGTCGCCCACCCGTTCCCGTTGCGCGCACGCAACACTCATCCAGTACGATAAAGGCTAGGCCTCTCTGATGTCCGCGACGGTACCAAACACAGGAGTCTCAGCTTGTGCTTCCAAAGCCCAAAAGACTTGAAAGTTGTTGCCGGACTTTCTGATGTTTTGTAGTACTCCGTCATCACGAAGTGATCGAAGTGCACTCAAGACTTCGTCACGTGTGTGAGCATCACGGCCTACAGCTTCCCATACCTGTCGGTGCTTCACAGCAGCATCAGGTGCAGTTGAAAGTAGTTCATCGATCTTTGCGAACACAGTGCTTTTAACTTCACTTCGCCGAACAGACCGAGCCTTCCGTACTTCAGCGCGCTCATTCTTCTTGACCAGGTCATTGACCTGAGAAAGAGAGAGTACGCCGTCATCAATAAGATTTTGAATTGTTTTGTTTAGAATGTTCATGTTGGTTTTCCTTGGTTTGGATTGGTTATGGTTATATTATACTAGGTGTGTTGCTGTTTTACACGATTTGCCGTGCATATCTACAAATTTAAACGGTACATTCCGAGACTGCCAGCTTCTAATCGACTTAAGCATTTCGTTCCTCTCGGTTTCTCGGAATGTGTGTGTAATCCACTGCTCACCCTCACGACTGTCAGAATGTGTTAGCTGAACTCTAATATATGTCATGACCTAATCCAGTGCCCAAATGATCCGGAAACTAGTACGCTTACACGTGCCTTTGCTTCTTGGCTGTCTCGTGCTTTTACTGTTCGCTTACCGTGCCTGAGACCTTTTGGCGTGCCTACTGAATAATGTACTTGATACTTGATCATGTGAGCTCCTTCGCTATGTTTATATTATACTATGCTACTCGAGATGTTGCATGCATTAGTCGCATGAGCTCCATGTGGTGTAACGCTCGTCACGCTCCTGAGGTTCAATATCTGTAAACCCAACATCTAGGGTAGTCTTTGCATCCTCAATGAAGGTCTTGATGGTATCCGTGGGTAGCCACATCATTAGTTCCAAAAGCACCGGGTGATTATTTACGTCGACCATGTCAACCTCTTCAATCAATTCCATCAATTCTGTTCGTTCATCACTCATATTATACTCCCCATCGCTTAGCAACTTCTTCCCTAGTGGTTTCCCAGTCTGGTCCAAGTCGTGCTCGTGTTTGTGCGTTCATTTCTTCTTTTTCTTTCTGTGTAAGCTTTGAAAGCGGACAGATCTTTGATTTGTTTTTCATATTTTCCTTGGTTGTTGGTTATGATTTATTATACCACTCTGTGTGTGGTATTGCACGCCTAGTCTTCCCAAGCCACGAAGTGCCAAAAGCTATCAGCCACTACAGATCGACACCTGATTATCGCCTCTTCACGATTCCGGGCCTTGATAGTGCGCTTGCCCATCTTGCCGTTGTGCTTGTTGAATCTGATGACGAATGTTCTCATGTGAACTCCTTAGGTGGTTACATCTATATTATACCATGCAGCCAGAAGGATTACATGAGCCTACCGATTGCCGGAAACAGGGATGATGCTGATATCTGCATCCGGCTTACCCTTTCGATACTGCTCGACTAGTGCAGCTGCTTGATCATATGACTTGCAAGTAATAAATGCCCTGCCCTCAATGATGATTTGATAATGTTGCTTCATTGTTTTGCTCCCAAAAAGTGGGCCCTGTAGGACTTGAACCTACGACCATCCGATTATGAGTCGGGTGCTCTAACCAACTGAGCTAAGGGCCCAGATGTCTTAAGTGATATCAATCAGTTCAATATTGAACATAAGGGTCTTGCCAGCCAGCGGGTGGTTGAAGTCTAGGGTGACTGTTTCTTCTGCCTCGGTAATGATCTTGGCCAAGAATTGTTGTCCACTAGCTTGAGTTCCTTGTACTGATGCGCCTACGACGAACTCAAAGTCTTCTGGGAATGCTGTTCGTGGAATCTCTTGGATCTGAGATTCAACATGCTCTCCGTAAGCTTGCTCGGGCGTAAGCTGAATGTCCTTTGTCTCTCCAATTGCCATGCCTGGGATTGAAGTGTCGAATCCTGGAATCATCTGCCCGGAACCCAACTTAAAAGTAATTGGCTCACCACGATTATGTGAACTATCAAACTCTGTTCCGTCTTCAAATGTTCCACGATAGTGTACACTCACTGTGTTGCCGTTTTCTGCTACTGTCATTTTCTCTCTTCCTTTTGCGCTTCCCGCGCTAGTTTAAAGTCTCTAAGACTGGGTGTGATGGTGGGTCAACTGGGGCTCGAACCCAGGGCCTGCGGATTAAAAGTCCGATGCTCTACCAACTGAGCTATTGACCCCCTGGTGTGCGCGATGAATCTTGCGCAATATGTGTTAAGCTGATCGAATAATCTCGCCGACGTCCAATAGCATTGCGCGACCCTTGAAGCACTGATCAACAGGTGTTCCTGAGTAAAGCACTTCGAGTGGTGCGCCGTAACTCTCCACTGATCTGATCTTAAGAACTGTTGCCCATCTTTCCACATTCATATCCCAGAACCTATCGCCTGGGTTGAGGATGGGTGCTTCACTTTGTTCTTTGCGAAGAAGGATGCCTTTGCTGTCTCTGTAGTAAGTTGTTTCCATGATTTAATCCTATTTGGTTGGTTACCTCTATATTATACATCGCACGTAGAATATTTACACGAAATAAAATGGCGGAAGCGGTGAGATTCGAACTCACGGTGAGTTGCCCCACGCCGGTTTTCAAGACCGGTACCTTCAGCCGCTCGGTCACGCTTCCTCTTATGGCTGCCCCTCTCGGACTCGAACCGAGGACCCTCTGATTAACAGTCAGATGCTCTAACCAGCTGAGCTAAGGGGCATGGAATGGTACACCAGGGTGGATTTGAACCACCGACATTTGCTTTATAAGAACAACGCTCTCACCCCTGAGCTACTGGTGTTCGATTACCAGGGATGATTTTTGATGCGTCCGGTCATTGACTCTAGTTTATGTCCGAGTAAGCTTTGTCTAAAAATGAGGGGCTTTGGTCTTACTATTCAGACCCACGTATTTCGAAAGTGCCCAGTCCTCTCTAGTGTATTCCAACGTTTCGAACCGCTGATTCCCCCAGTGCACAGGGCAAGCATCAACACATGCTACTTGTTAGTAATGGTACGCCCAATAGGATTCGAACCTATGACCCTCGGCTTAGAAGGCCGATGCTCTATCCAGCTGAGCTATGAGCGCATAAATGGAGCCTTTGAGGAGATTCGAACTCCTGACCGCCGGTTTACAAAACCGGAGCTCTACCAACTGAGCTACAAAGGCATGGTGCTCCGGGTCGGACTTGAACCGACAAGACTTTGCAGTCGCGAGATTTTAAGTCTCGTGTGTTTACCAATTTCACCACCGGAGCTTAACTACCATATTTATTCCCCGCGCGCGATGTGCGCGTACGCAAGCTGTCTTGCGCGTCGAGGTTTATTGAGTTGTCAAAGAGCATATCCTGTTGAGGATGTTTATATTATATCTTAATGCAGTAGCATTTACATGAGTTGTGGCAATCTGCCCCGGCGCATGTTCATAAAAGTGTACATGGTGTGTGTGAGGCTGCAGCTCCCCCCGTGCGCGTCGCGCGGGTACAAGCTGTCTTGCGCGTCAGGGCTCATCTGTTCTTGCTGTGCTGTAATTGAGCTATTTTTCATTGATTCCGAGCCCTTGATAAGATGAAAGAAGTGTCCTCCCCTTAACACAGGTAACCAGCCTGCAGGGAGGACACGGAATGGAGGGGCAACCAAGGAGTCCCGATAACTCACCCCTCCACCCATTAACCAGAGCTAACGGGACTTAAAATGTTAACTTGCTGAAACACGTGCAACTTCATTGAAGCCACCTCTGTGTAGATCCAAGAATACGACGTGGCCTGCACCACCGAAACGATTCTTCTGTGTCTCTAGTACGCGGCATCCCTTCAGATCTACGTCCTTTGTCTCTACACTTAGGTGGATATGAGAGTCAACCATGTGCTTCAGTTTATTCGATCCTGCCATCTTGCCGTCCTTTGTCACCTGGCCGATGACGATGACGTTGATAGCGTGTTCTTTTGCGTAGCTTGTAAGTAGACCCAGTGCGCGTTCCGCTGTAGCTGTAGTGATACGACCGGTATTGAAGTGTCCGTCGTCCATACATTGGAGTGAGTCTACGATGAGAAAGAAGGGCCGCTTCTGTGCACCGGTTCGAATCTTTTCACAGCCTTCGAGGAGTACAGGGATGCGGTTCTCGCCACCGACCTTGAAGTCATTGCGAAGCTTGAGTCGGTCGCATGTCATCTTGATCTGGTACAGTGACTCCTCTGCCGTATTGAATACAACTTCTGCGCCGTGACCTTGGAGTGCGTTAGCGAGAGCAAGCATCATAGTCGTCTTTCCTGCTCCGGGTGTTCCAGTGAAGAGTGACACAGCGCTGGGAGTGAATCCCTCACCGCCGAGAATGCAATCGAAGTAGGGTAGTCCACTCTTTACGCGCTTCTTGAGTACGTCCGGGACCTTGATGTCTTGGATGCTAGCACCGAATGCGACTTCTTCGATTTTAAGATTTTTGATTTCCATTTTGTATTCCTTGGTTTAGTTTGGTTGGTTACATCTATATTATATCTCGCCCTTGTGACCTTTACACGAGTTTATTTATATAGTTTTCTTTTTTGTGTGTCGATGGGTGCTGTCGAGTGTTCATAGAGTAACATTTGTAACGATGTGTTACGGTTCCGGTCAAAAAATGTCCTCTTGATTGAAAAAGATTAAAAAACATTGTAAAAAACTGATTGTCAGAATATACCCTAAGTCCAAACATACGATCCCCCAGCTGTATTTATTCCTGTAGACATGAGATGTACATATTTACTCATTCAATCACGCGTCTTAGGGTCGTACCACGGACGATCTACAGTGGACAAAGAACCACAGCTCACAGACGAGGACCCGGAATCTGGGTGCTGCTGAGACTGAGCCTCAGGAATAAGTGAAAGTGTTATACCCAGATCAATCGGCTGTAGGTCGTCGTCAACAATCGTCCAAGTGTGCAGAGTACCGCATTCTGATACTGTGTAAGCAGTTGTCTGAAAGGGTGTAAGAGTCTTGAGTCTAGCTATGTGCACGTCGATCTCCCTTAGCGCACTATCACGTTTAAGATGTTTGCTGAGTAGTTTTGTTTCGTCTGCGTCGTGTTCTTTTATGTTCCATAGTTCTAGACTCATTCTACGTCTCGCTTGATGTATTTGTTTTGTTTACTAGCGCCTGATTTTTGATATCGGGTGGTGGAAGCTCTTGGGCCGGTTCGAGGATTTCTTCGGGCTGTGACTCTGCATATTTTCTTTGACGTCGTCGCTCCATGATCTTGTCTAGCGTTAGATTCGACCATCCTACATTTATTCTTCCCGTGTCTTTCATGTGATTACCCTAATTGCGTTATGATTCCGTCAGCTGCATTAAAATAGATGACGCCTTGCTCGACCATCTTGTCTACTTCATCGCATACTTCGAAGAAGAGTGCTCTGTGTTCTTTCATTAAGATGGGCATAGCATATCCGTGCTCTTTTGATAAGTCACCTTTTGCTTCTTCGGGAAACTCAAATTCAATGCCTAACTTTTCTATGACCATGTGGCAAATTGTTGTTTTCATGTTTACTGTGCCTCGACTGAGACTTCGTCTTCTTCTATTTCTACTTCGCAGCCGTATGTCTCGATGTCGTCTTTAAGGTTGTCGACGATGTCGATAATAAGATCAAGAAGTTGGCTTGGATCCATATCTGTTTTGATTGGGATTGTAATTGTTAGATCGTCCATGTTTGTAGCTCCTTAGCTTAATTATACTTATATTATACAGCGTCTGATGTTGAATTGCACGAGATTTCTTTCGTGATGAAAGCAACAAACTCAGCAGCAGATTCTGGAGGCGGAACGTCATAGAAGAGACCTCCACGACTGGTTGCACCTCGACCTCGAAGTCGAGCTTGACCCCATCGCCAGCCGATTCCCCAGACACATCCGTCAGATGCGCGGAAGTACCACTCAGGATCAGTGTAACCCTTTGACGGGATGTCCACATCATTGCCGGGCCCAAATACCTTTTCGATGTCGCGAGGAAGGATGAGACGCATGACCTGTTGGTCACGATCATTCAAGAGGTGCATAAGGTTTGAAGTGCCGGTTGAGTCGGTAGTCGAGATGAATTGAGTTGTTGGCATATTTGCCTCCTTTGGTTGGTTCTCTTATATTATACCACAGCTTTTGTTTATTTGCACGGGAAACGTGCACCACTGAGAACTAGTTTGAACGTCCGGCCGTCGCAGAAGTCTGTGAACGCATAGAGCGAGAATGGACTGTCTCCGAACTGCCGCTGAGCGCGATTAATCGCACCTTTGATTGTCTTGAGATCGCGCCAGATAAATCGTCCCGCTGTGCCTGTAGGTTCTTCCGATCCTGAGTGTACGTAAAAGTTCATGCTGTCTCCTTGTTCAAGCGGTTGAGAGGTACACGCCAGATAGTATCTCCGGTGTCTACCTTTGCGAACTTCCGCATGATCTTTGTGACCTTGCCTTCAGCCATCCTGCCGTCATTGTCCCTGAAAGAGACCTTGCTGCCGACAAAAAGCTGGCGCTTCATTCGGCGTCCCTCTTCATTTTGCTTAGCCTTGATGCGGCCGACGAGGAACGTGTTGAGCTCCAGCATATCGTCGATCGTGAGATGAGCGATGAGCTCTTTAGCGGGCGTAATAGGTGTCATGTTTTTCTCCTTGTTGGTGATAATATTATATAGCGCCTAGCTAGACGTTGCACGCGGTGAGAGATTGGGCGTACAGTCTTTGCGCTTCACATATCCTTCCTCACCTGTCCTATTGTTTCGAACAAGTGTCTGCCCCGGGCTTTTATGATATCCCAGTGTAGGTGCACATCTTGC
>Ga0181420_1001029_pt1 | contig 10749 bp, 16 predicted proteins | sample 43SPOviralmetaG_FD_130145 | JGI IMG/M metagenome (GOLD analysis project Ga0181420, IMG submission 130145) | Marine viral communities from the oligotrophic San Pedro Time Series (SPOT) site, San Pedro Channel, CA, USA - 43 SPOT_SRF_2013-05-22 | ecosystem: Environmental > Aquatic > Marine > Strait... | reverse complement strand
GATACGTAGTTGTCGCACATAATGAGCAGAATGAGAAAGAGATTGATTACCTTTTCAGCACACCACATGAAATGATATGCAAGTAGTAGATTATAAAGGAGATACATATCCACACTTTCAAACCATTGGTAATGCATCGCAGTTTGCTATTCCATTTGCTAAACATGTTTGTAGTGGAAGTGGATATGATATTGGGTGTATGAAGCAGGAGTGGGCATTTCCTGGTGCCACTGCAATTGATCTTGACTTTGATGATCCATGGCACGCTGACAATCTACCACCATCTCTAGTAGATTACATTTTTTCTAGTCATTGTCTTGAGCATGTTCCTGATTGGGTTGCAACCATGAATTATTGGCATGAACATATTAGAGATGGGGGTACTTTGTTCCTTTATTTGCCCGATTACAGTCAAAAGTATTGGAGACCTTGGAACAACAGGAGACATAAGCACTGCTTGAAACCTGAGTTCATTCGTGATTACATGATTGACAAGGGGTATAAGAATGTCTTTGTGTCTGGTGTTGATTTGAATAATGCATTCATAGCTATGGGGGAGAAATGAAAAAGATTGCTGTATCTACTTGGGTTACTGACGATTATGTTGATTACATTGGTCTAGATGAACTTAGAAACTCATTCAAATATTTTCATCCAGATGTAGACTTCTTTGTGTTTGATACAAAAGCAACCAAGGAAGCAATGGAAAAAGATCCTTGGTTGAATAATGTCTGGATGATGCCACCTAGTTGTCTTCCTTTTGTTGAGGATTATGATATGGTTGTCCACATTGACGGTGACTGTGTTGTTACTGGACCCATGACTGAACTATTTGAGAGTGAAGAAGATGTCATCGGAGTCAGAAACAATAACTCTTTAGACAAGGCATCTGCACATGACTTTGGTATAACAATCACTCACTTACCACCTTTTGGAAATGGTCAGCAGATTCCAATTCAAGGATTTATTAACGCTGGTTTGATTGCTTCAAACAATAAACAGTTCTGGTATGATTGGCACGAACTGAATAGAGAGGCAAAAAGGATTAAAGACGAAGTAAATCCATATGCTCATGGTATTGGTGATGAGCAAGATACTTTGAATCAGATCTTTCACTCAGGAAAATACTCCACAAAGATCATTGATGCTATGGGAACAAATGTTTCTTATGGTATTTCTAATCACTGGGGTAAAAATGACAATCACTGGGAAAGTTGGTCAGAGATCTATGTAAAAGATGATGCACTCTATCTGGATGATCCTAAAACAGGAGTTCCAATGTGTCTGAAGGTTATGCACCAAGCAGGAGGTGCTGCCGCAGCAAAACTAAATAGAGAGCATGGTGGTCTTCGTGAGTGGATGAAGACCGTGATTGCTGAAGAACCCTTACAATACATTAATAAAGTAACGTCATGACAAATCTTCTTAAGTTTTCTGATATTGCAGGAAACGTGATTGATCTTTCATCATCAGAGAACTACAAAAATCATGCATTCGCAGAACATTCGTGTGTAGTTCATATTCTGAAGCAATTCAATACAGACTTTTATTGGTTCCTGAAAGACCAGGAAGATCTTAATATGATTGATTTGGGAGCAAATATTGGATTGTTTTCAATTTTTGCTGCACCTGTATGTGAGAAAGTATTTTCTGTAGAACCAACTCCGTCACACTTTGCTTTGATGGAAGAACTGGTTGGTCTTGCAGGAATCAAGAATATTGAAATGCTAAACCTTGCAGTTGGTCTGGAGGATGGAGAAGCAGAGTTCAATATTCATGAACGTAACTCTACAATGAACTCATTCATTTCTCATAGAACTGATCCTCATAGTGGTAAGACCGTCAAGGTAAAGACTCAAACACTGAACAGCATTATTGATTCCCTTGATATTGACCGAATCGGATTTGTCAAGATGGATATTGAAGGGTTTGAAAACGAAGTTGTTTTTGAAGAGTCCTTTGAGGAAGCACTTACCAAGATTGATGGACTCTATGTAGAGGTGCATGATTTTGAAGAACGTGGTATGATGGCTCAGAACTTCAATAAGATCTCCGATCATTTGAAAGGACTCGGAAAGACTGTTGAAAAACTTCAAGCAGATTGTATGTTGGTTTATTGATGAAGAATCTTTATCGTACACTCCTTGATATTTGTTATGAGAATAAACTTCACCATCTGGGGAGTTATTTCTCATGCCTTCATATCATTGATGAAATTTATAGAAATAAGAATGAGGATGATATCTTCATCCTTTCCAACGGACACGCTGTTGTAGCATTGTACGTCGTTCTTGAAAAGTATTACGGACTTGATGCTCAAAAACTTCTGGATAAGTATGGTGAGCATCCTAAACGAAATGAGTTGGATCACATTCATTGCTCCACTGGTAGTCTGGGTATGGGAATTTGTGTTGCAGTCGGTCGTGCTGTTGGCAATTCAAATCGACATGTTCATGTTATGATTTCTGATGGAGAAAGTAATGAAGGATCTGTTTGGGAAGCACTTCGATACATTCACGATGCAAACGTTAAGAATATTACTGTCCATGTGAATGCAAATGGATGGGCAGCATATGATCCTGTGGATGTTTCTCTGCTAGAGACCCGTATGAAAGCATTCTGTCCTTCAGTTAAATTTCATAAAACCACTGTAGAATACTTTGGTCTGAAGGGTCTTCATGCTCACTATACCAATTTTACTGAGGAACAATATAAGGAGGCAATTGCATCGTTATGAGACGTAGATTTCAAGAACTCCTGACTGAGGAGATGGCAAAGAACGAGAACATTGTTCTTTTAGTTGGTGATGTGGGATATAAAGTATTTGATCATCTGAGAGAAGACTATCCTGATCGTGTCATCAATCCTGGTGCTGAAGAACAACTAATGATTGGTATGGCTGCAGGTCTTGCCATGGAAGGTAAGATTCCTGTATGCTATTCGATCACACCTTTTGTTCTTTATCGTCCATTTGAGTTTATTCGTAATTACTTACATCACGAACAAATTCCTGTCAAATTGGTAGGTAGTGGTCGTGATGAAGATTATGGACCCTGTGGGTTCTCACACTATGCTTGTGAGGACACTAAGGTTCTAGAAGCACTTCCTGGTATTGAAGCATTTTGGCCAGAGACTAAGGAAGATGTTGATATTGAAAAGTTCCTCTATTCTGATAAACCTTCCTACATTAACCTTAGACGATGAATATTTTATTCACTGGAAACCGTGGTAATCTAGGAAGAGAAATGATTCCTCTCCTAGAGAAAGATCATATGGTGCAATATGCTAATATTGATTATTCTGATCCTAATATTATAGATTCTTTCTTTCGCAATAGAAGTGTAGATTTTATTATTCATGCTGCTATTCGTGGTGGTCGTCGTGTCCGTGTTGATACTGCAGAAGATCTTTATAATAATCTGCAGATGTTTGAAAACCTTGCGGACCTTAGGATTCCAATGATTAATATCTGTAGTGGTGCAGCATATGGTCGTCAGGATAGTATCATTAGAGTATCTGAAAGACACTTTGGTAAAAGAATTCCTACTGATTACTATGGATTTTCAAAGTATCTAATCTCTCATCGTTGTCGTCAATATGATCATGTGTACAATTTGAGGTTTTTTAATGTGTTTGGAGCAGAAGCTCCTGATACTATGTTTACTACAGCAAACATCACAAACTACATTAACAGAAAGGAAATTGTAGTATTCAAAGATAAGTTCATGGACTTCTTTGGTCTCCTTGACTCTTATAAGGTTATCGATTTGTATCTTAAAGACTACAAGAAACTTCCTAGGGAATTGAATCTTGTTTATCAACCAACTGTACTCTTGTCTGAAGTTGGTAAGATGATTAACAATCTCTCAGACTATGATGTTCCTGTGAAAGTTCTTGAACCCGGATATGATAAGTTCTATTGTGCCAGTGGTGTTGAACTCTCAAAACTTAATATTAATCTTAATGGTCTCCAAAAATCTTTAGAGTATGTTTATGAAAGTATTCGTCAACGGAACGTTTGATATCATTCATCGTGGACATATTGAACTCCTGAACTATGCGAAGAGTTTGGGAGATTTCTTATATGTTGGTATTGATTGTGATCAAAGAGTGAAAGAAAATAAAGGTTATACAAGACCTATACATAGTGAAGAAGAAAGAAAATTTCTCTTAGAGAACCTGAAAGCAGTTGATGAGGTGGGAATCTTTCCAAGTGATGAGGGTTTAGAGAACATGATAAAATCGTATAAACCTGATATAATGGTAGTAGGATCTGACTGGAAAGGTAAGTCAGTGATTGGTTCTATGTATTCTGCTGAGTTGAGGTTCTTTGATAGAATAGAAAAGTATGCAACAACGAAAACAATTCAAAGTATTATTAATCGGTGATAGTTGCACTGATGAATATGTTTATGGTGTATGTGAACGATTGAATCCTGAAGCACCGGTTCCTATTCTAAGAAAGACCAGAGTTGAAACTCAGAGAGGTATGGCTCTGAATGTGCAGCAAAATCTCTTTGCATTTGATATTGAAGTTACTCTTATTACACAAGAAGAACTAATAGTCAAACGTAGGTTTATTGACGAGAGATATAATCAACAAATACTGAGAGTTGATGTTGAGGATAGGATAGAACCATTCAAAGGTGATATGCCCAATGAATATTTTGATGCACTTGTCATATCAGATTATGATAAGGGTTTTTTAACATCTCAGAAAATATATGAATTAGTTGAGTGGTTTGATGGTCCTGTCTTTATTGATAGTAAGAAGACAACCCTACCAGTTGACTATGCATATATAAAAATCAATGATGATGAGTATTCTAAACTAGATGAAGAACTGAAAGACTCACCTAACCTGATTGTTACTAAGGGATCACAGGGTGTTGATTATCAGGGAAAGAATTTTCCTAGCATTCAAGTAGGAGTATTTGATGTTTGTGGTGCAGGAGATACTTTTCTTTCCGCTTTAGTATATTTTTACCTTTTATATGGTACAATAGAGAATGCTATACCATATGCAAACAAAGCAGCTGCTATTGCTGTCACACACTTTGGAACTTATGTATTATCTGAGAGGGATGTAAATGAGATATGTAATTGATATTGATGGAACTATCTGTACTCCAGGTCCAACAGAGGAAATGAGATATGAACAATCGATGCCAATTCAGGATAGGATTGATAAAATAAATAAGTTATACGACAAAGGTCATACCATCGTGTATCTAACTGCCAGAGGAATGGGTCGGTATAATAATAATACTGATCTGGCAAAGAATGAATTCTATGAATTTACAGAAATACAATTAAGTCTGTGGGGATGTAAATATCATCAACTGTTCCTTGGCAAACCTTCAGCAGATTACTATATAGATGATAAAGGAATACACTCCGATGAATTTTTCGGAAATTAAATATGTTCCCAAAGGATGGGGATACGAAAAATGGATTGTTAATACTGATGAGTATTGTGGTAAACTTCTTTTCTTTAATGAGGGAAAGAGGTGTTCTTGGCACTACCATAAATTAAAAGATGAAACATTCTATTTACAGTCAGGAAGAATTCTCCTTTATTATGGGGACTCGGATAATCTTGATGAAGCAAAAGATATAATCTTAGAACCAGGAGATAAGTTTCACATTTATCGTGGACTAAGACATCAAATGATTGCTATTTTGTCATCTGAATTATTTGAATTCTCTACACAACATTTCGACGAAGACAGTATTAGAGTAAAAAAAGGAGATTGATATGAAAGTTGTTATCCCTATGTCTGGTATGAGTCAAAGATTCGTGGATGCTGGTTATACAATTCCAAAATATTTGTTGAAAATAGATGGAAAAACTGTAATAGAACATATCATCAATCTTTATCCTAAGGATACTGAGTTTGTTTGTATTCTGAACAGAAAACATCATGATGAAATAGATGTTGCGGGACTAATACTTCATAAACTTCCTGAAGGATCCTCAATTAAAGTCATTGATCCTCACAAGTTGGGTCCAGTTCATAGTGTTCTTCAGGTACTGAGTGACATAGATGATGAGGAACAAGTTATTGTCAATTACTGCGACTTCTCAATGAATTGGGATTATGATGATTTTGTTTCTCATGTAACTAACACTGATTGTGATGGATCTGTAATTTCATACACTGGATTTCATCCACATATGTTGGGTAGTGATAATTATGCTTTTTGTAGACTAAGAGAAGGATCATTTCAAATTGAAGAGATTCGTGAGAAGCAACCATTTACAGACGATAAGATGTCTGAATATGCTTCTACTGGAACTTATTATTTTAAGAAAGGAAAGTATATTAAATATTATTTTCAACAATTGATTGATAAGAATATTAATATTAATGGAGAATATTATGTAAGTTTAGTTTACAATCTGATGATAGAAGATGGACTATACAATACTGTATATGAAGTCCCAAATATGTTGCAGTGGGGAACACCGTTAGATGTAAGGATATATCAGCAGTGGTCTGACTATTACAAGAAAGCAATAGATGGGCAAAAAGAAGTTGAATTGGAAAATTGTATTCTTGCTTTGCCAATGGCTGGTGCTGGAAGTAGATTTTCGAAAGATGGGTATACAAAACCAAAACCATTTCTTCATGTGAACGGGAAGTATATGTACGAGCAGGCAGTTCGTTGTTTACCGAAAACTGATAAGATAATGTATGCTTGTTTGATAGATCATCCTGCACCTAGGTCTGGAGATGTGTTGTGGATTGATAGTGTGTTGAAAGGGCAAGCATTGTCCACACATAGAATTATTGAAAAGTGTGGTGATAAATCTATCTTGGTATCTGCCTGTGATAACGGGGTATTCTATGATGCTGATAAGTTTTTGGAGTTAGTGAATGATGAAAGTAATGATATAATTGTATGGACTTATCGTAACAACTATACAAGTCATCTACAACCAAATGCTTATTCTTGGGTCAACTGTGATAGTGATGATATTGTAACTAGGGTAGATGTAAAAGATTTTAGAGGAGAGAATCCTGTTAATGAATATGCAATTACAGGAACTATGTTCTTTAGAAATAGAAAGGTTTATGATAGATCACTCATAAGATTGTTTGAGAAGAATGATAAAGTAAATGGTGAATACTATATTGACAGTCTTTTAAATGTTGCTATTGATTTGGGATATACCGTAAAGAACTTTGAGATAGATAATTATATTTGTTGGGGGACACCCAATGATTTAAAAACATATCAATACTGGCAAAAATTTTTCAACAAAGTGAGTTGGCATCCATATGAATATTCACAAGACTACTTTACCAATTAGATACTGGGATTCTGGACAAACTAGAAGAGTTTGTCCTGCAGATAAAAACCATAGAATTTTAGAGGTCGCTTACTTTGATCAGGTAAAATTTGTAGGATTGTCTAAACATTATCCACAACCTTTAATGTGGTCTGTGAGTGACAAGCAGTTGGTATTACCTACTATTGAACAGTTTATGTCTTTGGGTAGAGGAACTGTTTATGAAGAAAAAATGGAATATAAAATGTGGTTACCCGTGAGGTGCACACAATTCTGTAATATTCCAGTGTTTTACTTTGTATATAATATGGCAAATTACTATCACTTTATTTACGATACTCTTCCGTATCTTTATCATTTCTTTAATGAGAGAAAGATTCGTCCAGATATGAAATTGTTAGTAAGTCCTCCTGAAGGTCAAGAAGATCTTTATCCTTTTGTTTGGGAGTGCCTTGAACTGATGGGTATTACCAAGAACGATGTGATTTTCTTGAATCAAAATACCTTATATAATAAGGTCTGTGTCGGTTCTTCTCTCACTCATAACCGTCTTTCGAACTCACCACCGCATAAGAAAGTGTTTGAAGTTTTGGACATGATGAAAGGTGAGGTAAAGGGACCAGAGAAAATTTATGTCTCTCGTCGTACCTGGATGCATAATAATCTTAATAATATCGGCACTAATTATACTGAACGAAGATCTTGTGTGAATGAAGATGAGGTGGCTGAGATGTTTATCTCACAAGGATTTGTAGAAGTGTTCTGTGAAAACTTGACTATGAAAGAAAAAATTGCTATGTTTGGGGATGCTAAAGTAGTGGCAGGACCAATTGGTGGTGGTATGTGTAATGTAATTTTCTCTCTACCAGAAACAAAAGTCATTTCTATTAATAGTCCAACTTTCTTTGATATCAATACGAGATTTGAATATTCAATGTCTCACACTGATTTGCATCATTTTGACCATACTGAATTTGTAGAACAGATTGAGAAAAGTGTTGAAAGTAAAGGATCACTTTCTATCTCTGGAGGACTAAACTCTCCTTGGAAAGTTGATATAGATAAATTATCAAAATTCTTAAATGTATGTCTGACTTGATTGAATTTGCGTGGGCAGTAAGTCCATATACTATTGTTGGTGAGGGAAACGTATCAAAGAGAACTGATGATGGTCTGATTGTAAAAGCAAGTGGTTCAGATCTGAAAACCATGAGTGATCAGGATACTGTTCCTTGCAATCTTGATGGTGAACAAACTGGAGTTTTTGAAAAAAAACCCAGTATTGAGGTTTGTTTCCACGCTTGGTTTATGAGAACATTTCCTGAGATAAACTATGTTGCTCATACACATCCTGTAGAAACAAATAAGATCTTATGTTCCAATGATATTAATATATTTTCTATGACCAGATTGTTTCCTGATCAGATTGTAAGAAATGGAGCAAGATCTTGTGTTGTTCCATATGCGGCACCAGGCATTTCGTTGATGGAGGAAATTGAAAGATCTGTATATCACTATATTGATCATGAAGGATCCTTTCCGAAATTGATTCTACTTCAAAATCATGGTATAATTGTAGCATCCCAATCGACTAAGGATTGTGTTGCTTCTACAATGATGTGTGAAAAGTCGGCAGAGATTTATATCGGTGCAAAATTGCTAGGTATGAAGTGTCTCTCAGAAGAGAGTATCAAACAAATTGATACTTGTCCTAAAGAAAAGTATAGAAGGGAGATCCTGAAATGAAGGTTATCTATGTAGACATTGATGAAACGATTTGCCATCGTGAGACATCAACAGATTTTGGAGTAACACATGATTACGCCAAAGCAAAACCTATTCAGGAGAACATTGATAAAATTAATAAACTTTATGATGAGGGAAATACAATTGTCTATTGGACATCCAGGGGAAGTAGAAAACAAATTGATTGGACTAACTTGACCGAAAAACAGTTAACACTTTGGGGTGCAAAGTATCATGAGTTAAAGGTGGATAAACCTTTTTATGATCTTTTTATTGAAGATAAATCTCTTCGCATTGAGGAAGTATGAAAATTATTTCGCATCGTGGGAATATTCGTGGAAAAGTTCTTGAAAGAGAGAATGCTCCTAGTTACATTGATTGTGCTCTTGGTAACGGATATGATGTGGAGATTGATATATGTGTTGTTGATGGTGAATTCTGGTTGGGTCATGATGAACCACAATATAAAGTGACTTGGAATTGGTTATTTAAAAGACAAGATAATCTTTGGATTCATTGTAAGAATGCTGAAGCTGCCAAGAAGTGTTATGTGTTTCAATCTTTTTGTCACAAATCAGATCCTTTCTCTTACACATCAAGAGGTCAGATATGGTTGCATGATTTTTGTAATACTGTGGATGACAAAACAATTATTCCTTTACTTTCTAATGGTGATATAGAACAGTTCAGTCACCTATATCAAAATGCCTATGGTATTTGTACAGATTATCCTTATATGTTAAATGACTAAAATTGCACTTTGTTATTCTGGAAGACCTAGGAGTTATCAGGAATGTCACGAAAATCATAAACAATACTTTCGTCTAGATCAGAATGACGTGGATGTTTTTGCTCATATTTGGTTTGATAGGGATCTTGTAGGATCTCAATTTAGAACTGATGCTAGTCAAGGAACCTGGCCTGATGATAGTGTCAATGAATGGATTGATGAACATTGGAAACCTAAAAAGGTAAAGTATGAAAAACCTAGATACTTTGCCGACATGTTTAATGATACTTGGCAAACTAAATGGAGAGCAAGTCATCCAAAAGATAATCAGATTTCTATGTTCTATAGCATTGAGCAGGCTATTAAACTTAAAAAAGAGTATGAGGAGGAGAATAATTTTAAATATGATTATGTGATTCGTATGAGATCTGATCTTCTCTTTCTACAATCTCCCGGACAGTTTGAAGACTATGATCCTAATAAACTGCATGTGTTTGATGTTCAACCTGGATCTGATTGGATTCAGACTGGAGTAAATGACTTTGCTATTCTTGACATTATTGCCTGGGGAGGGTCAGAGGTAATGGATAAATATGGTACAATCTATTCTAATCTACAAAGGATTACAGAAGAGGGGTGTCCTATGTTTTCACCTGACACTTCTTTAGGATATAATGCAAAAGTTATTAATAATCTAGATTATGAAAAACATAACTGGAATTTTAAAGTTTTTTGTCAACATCACACTTACGGTAATTGAACTGATTTTATGAATATTGCAATTTTAGGATCTGCAGGACAGATCGGTGCTTACTTAGAAGAGTACTTAAGAAAAAGAGGACATGATGTCACGGGTGTTGACATTGTTGAAGGTCCACAGAATGACCTTCGTGTAACACCAAACACTTATGTTGAAGGCATTATAAAGAATGCTGACTTTGTATTCTTTCTTGCTTTCGATGTTGGTGGATCACAT
>Ga0181420_1001028_pt1 | contig 10757 bp, 11 predicted proteins | sample 43SPOviralmetaG_FD_130145 | JGI IMG/M metagenome (GOLD analysis project Ga0181420, IMG submission 130145) | Marine viral communities from the oligotrophic San Pedro Time Series (SPOT) site, San Pedro Channel, CA, USA - 43 SPOT_SRF_2013-05-22 | ecosystem: Environmental > Aquatic > Marine > Strait... | reverse complement strand
GAAAGAAAATATTATCCTATTGAGATTAATCTATACGAGAAAGGAGAAATAGATGACAATTGATTTTGAAAAAGATCAACAAGATGCAATGAGTAAAACTGAAAACATTCAGTCTCTTGCAGATCAAGTATCAATGTTAGAGGGTTTACACAAAAGAATAGAAACAAGTGAAAACAATCTAAAAGATTTAAAAAAAGAATACCAACGCATATCAGGTGAGGTTATACCCACTATGATGAGTGAGATGGGTTTAGCAGAATTAAAACTTCAAGATGGATCACATCTTAAAGTTTCAACGTCGTATCGTGCTACCATAACGGAAGCAAATAAAGAAGCGGCGTTTAACTGGCTTCGGGACAATGGACTAGGTGATATTATTAAGAACGAGATCTTGGTATCATTTGGTCGTAACGAGGATAACAAGGCAGCAACTTATGCTGAACTTGCGAAAGGTCAAGGGTTTCAACCGACACAAAAGATGAAGGTTGAGCCCATGACTTTGAAAGCGCTAGTCCGTGAGCGTATTGAGGCAGGTCAAGAAATGCCAACGGAAATCTTTGGGGTATTCTCAGAGAATAAGACAACAATAAAAAGGAACAAGTAACATGAACGATGTAACAACTAAAAAAGAAGGAGCATTAGCTGCAGTAAATTTTGAAGCTGATGCACAACAAGGAGCCCAGAATATGTCGCAAGAAGATCTTGCGTTACCATTCTTAAAAATTTTGGGACAACTATCACCAGAAGTAAATGAACGTGATGGTAAATATGTCGAGGGCGCAAAACCTGGCAAAATAATGAACACTGTAACAAATCAATTGTATGATTCAATAGAAGTTGTGCCGTGTCATTACAAAAGACAATATGTTGAATGGCAAGACAGAGGTACCAGTACAGGTGCACCTGTTGCAATTCATGAAGCAGATAGTGATATCGTTAGTCAAACGACTAGAGATAAATCATACAAAGATAGATTACCTAACGGTAACTATTTAGAAAACACTGCTAATCATTTTGTACTTGTAGTGGGAGATAGCGCAGAATCTGCATTGATCTCTATGAAATCTACTCAATTAAAAGTAAGTAGAAAATGGAATTCAATGATGATGGGTTTAAAGTTACAAGGTGTTAATGGTTTATTTACACCACCAACTTATAGCCACATTTACAAACTATCTACAGTTCAAATGTCAAATGACAAAGGAACTTGGTTTGGTTGGGATGTTTCTAAAGTTGGTCCTGTCAAAGATAAAAGTATCTATGATATGGCTAAAAGCTTTGCAGTCAGCGTTGGTAAAGGCGAAGTAGAAGCTAAAGTAGAAACTAAAGAAGCTAAAAAAGAATTTAGTTTATAATTTCCTGCAGGATTGGGCGGAGAAGCGAGAGTGGATACCGCCCACTCTTAATACAATAAAAATACAAAATGAATAAAGAGCCTATAAATTATATAGATTGGTTAGATTTGGGAAGGGTAATTATACCCTGTCTCAAGGGTACACCTAAGGTCAAAAAATATACTGACCCGGATTTTAAAATAGAGAAAGACATATGGAACAGGGATCACGAAACAGCAGAGATAGCATTAAGATTAGATCACGATGTTGATTTAGATATAGATAACGAATTTGTAAAAAGATTTATTAATTATTATATTAAAGATTGTGGTGCAATCTTTGGACGAGAAGGTAACCCAACGAGTCATTACCTTTGGACTAATAGAAATCAAATACCATTTAAACAATTTAAATTACCAGATGAATTTGAAAAAGACTATGAAGCTTTTCCACATGGTTCAATGATATGTGAGTTAAGAACTGAGAAAAAAAGATATACTATAGTTCCAGGTTCTTTACATAGTAAATCAAAAACAAATGTAAGATGGGAAAAGTTTGAAGAGATAAGAGAATATCAAGGAAACTTATCCATAGATGTAGGTAAAGTTGCTTTATCTGCGGCGTTAACAATTATATATCCTAGTGCTGGAAGTAGAGATGAGTATTGTACTGCGATTGCAGGAATATTAGTAAAGCATACGGATTGGACTGATGATGAAATAAATGATTTTGTATCTCGGATCGCGGAACATGCAGATGATGATGGGTATGCACAAAGATTAAAAAAAGGAACTTCAAGTAGAAAAACAAATAGAAAGTTTGGAATAAATAAACTTCATGAAATTACAGGTTACAGTCACAAAAATTTGCAGGGTTTATTTAATTGGATAGGTATATTTAAAGATATAACTTTACAAGTATCAAAAGACACTATTGAAAAAATTGAAGAGTACGGAGCAAATAGATACTACGTGCATTTAAATGTACCACAAAAAAGTGTAGACGGACCAGGTTTAGAAACAGTTAAGAAAAAAATTTGGATTGATGGTGAATCACTTATGAATTTAAAATTGTTTTGTGACATTGCTATGAGTCAAGCTAAGGTATGGATACCTAGAATGACACCAAAAGAGTTTGAAGAAATAATGATGGCTAAATTTTACAGCAGAGAAAAGTCAAAAGAATATGTACAAGAAGCAGAAGAAGACTCACAGTTTAAAATGTTTTTTTTAAATTATTTAGATACGAAAGGTGTCTATATGGATAAGGAACAATTAGCTGTTTACAAGTTGCCTTATTATAATCAAGAAAAGAAAACAATTGAATTTGATTTAAGCAATTTTGAAAAAGAGTTAATGAAAAATAGAATAAATTTAAAAAGACCTGATCTTGTTCAGAAAGTTCAAACTATTTTAAAAGGTAAAAGAGATAGAGGTAAATACAAAAATAAATCTTGTGTTGCCTGGGTAATAAGTGGAGAAAAAATAGAAGAAAATAAATTAATATGGGAAGGAGAGTCTGTCTATATAGGAGATAGCACAGGTGAAGATGAATAGTTTAAAAATTCCAAACTTTATTCCAGGTCCTCCGGGTACAGGTAAAACTCACAAATGGTTAAAAGATAAATATGATGAGTTTTTAAAAAAATATCCTTGGGATAGAATTGTAATTTTATCTCACACGAACACAGCAGCTGATGAAATTGTAAAAGCTGTAAACAAATTACCAGAATTAGAAGATATTCCAGATACAAATTTACAAGATCAAATTTGTACAATTCACTCTTATTTTAAGGGAGAATATTTAAATATAAAAAAATATGAACAAGAAGACCACAAGGTATTTTGTAAAGAAAATTTAGGTATGAATATTATAAAGAAAAATATTTCTTGGGATAAACATCCTCTTTATGAATTTATTTCTCACGCGCATGGTAAAGGTTATGACTTAACTTCTGACATAGAACTTGAAAAATATTGGGCTCTTTGTGAAAGATCTCGTTATGAAGGTTATCGTCTTCAAGGGCCAGGTGGATTACTAGAGTTAAAGAAAAAATATGATGACTACAGAAACAATGAAGAGCATAAAAGAATATCTTTTGTAGATATGATAGATAATTTTAGATTTAAAGCAGCTGTACCTACTGACATAGATGTTTTAATAGTAGATGAGGCTCAAGACTGTAGCAAACCTCAGATAGCTGCTCTACAAAAAGCAGCTACAAATGCAAAAGAATTTATTTTTATAGGAGATGCTGATCAAACTATTCACGAATATGCAGGATCAGATCCTGAATACTTTTATTTATTAGCTAATACAGAAGAAGCAAAAGCTAATGAACTTACTGAAGGTTTAAGATGTGGTCAAACTATTAATAAAATATGTAGAAATATTATTGCACCTGTGTGGAAAGAATATGGTAGATACTCAGAAAGAACTTGGACCCCGACTGATGTTGTTGGAAAATCACACTACATACCTAGATTAGATCAAGGGTGTAAATCAAAAGATATTTTAATTAATAAAATTTTAAACACAGACGAAACATTTTTATTTACATATAGAGGCAACCCTACTCACAAATCTATAAATACATTTCTTCAAGACAATGGCATAGATTATAAAATGGTATCTGGTAGTGCTCATGTATCTAGAGAACACTTTAGTTGTTTTAAAAATTGGAAAACTTTTATGAACGCTAAAGTTTCTAAACAACAGATAAAAGAATACTGGAAGTTAATGGGTTCAAAAGTAAAAGTTAATGGTTTAGGTGATGTTGATAAATTAAAACCTCTAATTGACAGAGATTATAATGTACAAGAACTTATAGATGCAGGTTATTTAAAACCAGAAGTAAAACAATTTGAAAGACTTTCTCAACTTTTAAACCACGAAGCATTATCTAAAAATGAAAAATTAATTGCAAAAATACCTTACATTAATAAAGTTTTAAATAATGGTATGAATGTAAATAAAAAACCAAGAGTTCAACACGATACAATACATAAAGTAAAAGGATTAACTTTTGATAATATAATAGTTGATCTATCTGTTTGGAGACCGGAGCCTCGTAACTTTGAACCGACAAGGTTAGCTTACGTTGCTTATAGTAGAGGTAAAATAGATTGTTGGACTATAGGATCTTCTGGTCCTTATTCTTTAGCAAAAATACAAAACAATTGGAGAGAAATTTTAGAACTTTAAAAGGAGAAAACATGACAGACAAAAGTATATTTAAAGGAATGGGTTATAAATCATTAGACAAGCAGCACGGTGGGAATCACTACAAAAAATTTAGCATACAACCTGCAGAGTTTATAAATGAAAATAAATTTTTATTTGCAGAAGGCAACGCTATAAAGTATATTTGTAGGCATTCTATGAAAGGAAAAGAAGAAGATATTAAGAAAGCAATACACTATTTAGAAATGATATTAGAAAGGGATTACAATGTGTAAACATCCAATTGATTTAGACTTAGAAGGTGTAGATACAGTAGCTATTGATATAGAGACTTACGATCCAAACCTTAAAACAAAAGGTCTAGGTGCAATTAGACAAGATGGTTTTATTACAGGGGTAGCTGTAGCTACCGGCAAAGATACAGTTTATTTTTCTTTAAAACATAGTGACGATAATAATACAGAAGAAGAACTAGAAGAGTTTTGGAATCAAATGAATACAAAACTTTTACAAAACGACAAAATTGCAAAGGTATTTCATAACGCAATCTATGATGTTTGTTGGTTAAGAGCAACAACAGGTAAGATGTTAAAAGGAAGATTATTAGATACAATGGTAGCTGCTTCTGTAATTGATGAAAATAGATTTAAATATGGATTAGATGCTTTGGCTAAAGATTTTCTTGGTGAAAATAAATATAAGTATGACTTACAAGAAAAAACTTTTGAGTGGTCTGGTGGTATGCAAAGAGATCCAATGTCTAACATGCACAAACTACCTTCTACTGTAGTAAAAGATTATGCAAAACAAGACGTAGATTTAACTTTAAAATTATGGAATTTATTTAATAAAAAATTAGATGAAGTATTATACATAAAACCTGAAGACAATAAAGAGTATACATGTAGAAATATATTTGAATTAGAAACAAGATTGTTTCCTTGTCTAGTTGACATGAAATTCAAAGGAGTTAGGATAGATACCCAAAAACTTGAACACTTTGGTAAAAGATTAAAAAGATGTAGAGATAAAATAATTAAGTTTATTAAAACAAAAACAGGTGTTGAAGTACAGTTGTGGGCAGCAACTTCTATAAAACAATTACTAGATAAAAGAAAGATAACAAACTTTGAAAAGACTGCTAAGTCAGGAATGCCTAAACTTCCAAAAGATTATTTAAAAACTCACGAAGATAGATTTTTAAGATTAGTATCTAAAGCAAGAGAGTATGACAAAGCTTTGAATACCTTTGTAGAAGGTTTGAAAAGTTATGTTCATGAAGGTAGAATTCATGCAGATATAAATCAAATTAGAGGAGACGGTGGCGGAACTGTAACCGGTAGATTCTCTATGAGTAATCCTAACCTACAGCAGATTCCATCAAAAGGTTTTATAGGAAAGAAGATGAGGGAGCTATTTATCCCTGAGGAAGGTCATAGATGGGGTAGTTTTGACTATTCTCAGCAAGAACCAAGGATTGTGGTACATTATGCAATAAAGAAGATATTGAGAGAATTAAAAGAAGGTAAAGACGTAGGTATATCTAAAGAAGGTAAAGAATTAAAAAAACAATTTGATAATTCTAAAGCAGACTTTCACCAAATAGTAGCTGACATGGCTAAGATATCTAGAAAACAAGCTAAGACAATTAACCTTGGATTGTTTTATGGTATGGGTAAAGGTAAACTACAAGCAGAATTAAATTTGGATACAGCTCAAGCAAAAACTTTGTTTGATACTTACCATAGAAAAGTCCCTTTTGTTAAAAAGTTATCAGATGGTTTGATGGGGTTCGCTAAAAATAATAAATTGATTTTTACTCTTGAAGATAGATTTTGTAGATTTGATAAATATGAAAGCGTTAATAAAAGATGGAATAATAAGATACGTAAGTTTGAAGAATGGGATCCCAAGGCTAAAGAAATAAAACAAAAAGATGGTACAATTAAATATGAAGGAGAACATGTTACTCCTAAACTACTATCAAAAAAAGAAGCTTGGGAGAGATTTAAATTACAGTTTAATGAAAAATCTGAAAAGAAAATTGAACAGTTTACAGAGAAAGAGAGACGATTTTGGTTTACAGAATATTTTACTCCTGCTTTTACTTACAAAGCTTTGAATAGATTGATACAAGGATCAGCTGCAGATATGACAAAAAAGGCAATGGTCCTGTTGTATGAAAAAGGTATAGTGCCTCATATACAAATACACGATGAGCTTTGTGTATCTATCAAGGATGAAGCAACACGGATCACGGTTCAAGAAACAATGGAAACTGCAATACCCTTAATGGTCAAGAACAAGGTAGACTATGAATCTGGACTAAATTGGGGTACAATTAAATGAGGATAAACTATGGCATATTTAAACGCAAACATACCACCAACTTATGCACAAATAAGGAGAGAATATTTATATGATCTTAAAAAACATCATGGAGAAGTTGAAGACTGCATTGTGTTTGGTCTTAGCGCTATTACAGGTCGCAGTATATTATTTCATGCTATTATGGAAAATGGTGCAATATTTTATCGCTTACCAATTAGCGCGTTTATTCAACAGGGATTTGACCCACGTGGAGTGCCCGGAAGAAGACTTGATGAACTACAGCTCTGGAATTGTTTTTCTTATTATCCTTCTGTTCATCGTTGGGATATATTAGACGGACAAGCCGGTAAGTATATCGGAAAAGATAAAAAATGGCATCCTGGTAAATACTTATTTACAGTTGACTTTGCACATCCAGAGAGTAATATACTTGACACTGATCATTCAGAAATTCCGCACGAACACAAGTGCGCTCACATAATTGCCCTCGATGATGGTAATTTTGCAGCACAACCAAACAATAGATGTATATGGGATATACCTTCTTTCACTGTGAAAGATGAAACCCCTGACTGGAAAGTGCAAACTTCTGAATGGAATGTAGAAGATAGTAGAGCTTGGCGTACAGAAGATACAGACAAGTTTTTCTATGAAATCGAGGAGAAAAAAAATGATTAATAAAATGAAAAGTAAAGTTATGCATTACTGGTCAGACCACAAGATAGAATGTCTTGTAGTTGTAGTTTTGGTTATAGCTTACATTGTAAAGTAAGGGTTTATGTGTCATGGAGATTGCCAGGATGGATTACAGATTCACAGCGCTAATTATAGTGTTATTGTGTTTATTAGCATTTTTTGCAAAACCGGCTTATCCAGCAGAATCACAAACGAACGTAAGCGGATCTAACACAAGTATTGAAGGTGGGTATACGGGTGGAGCAACAACTTACCAATCCGGATCATCATCTAATACAACAAGCACAACTAACTCAACATCTAACGTAAAATCAGCACCACCGACATCGTCAGCACCATCATACAACTCTATGACACAAGATGTTTGTGCTGTGGGTGTATCATTAGGTGTACAAACATTTGGACTTGGTATCAGTGGTGGTAAGCATACAATAGATAAGAATTGTGAAAGGCTAAAACTAGCAAGAATACTGAATGATTTTGGTATGAAAGTTGCAGCTGTAGCTATTCTTTGTCAAGATGAGCGTGTGTTTGAATCAATGATACAAGCAGGCACTCCTTGTCCTATTGATGGTAAAATTGGTAAAGAAGCTAAACAATTGTGGTCTAAATATGACCATGAAAGACCAGATTATACTACATACATTAAACGGATGAAAGATAGAGAAAAAGCTGATATAAAAGCACAAAAAGAAATGACTAAAGAGTTAGATAAACTAGATAAAGAACTTATAGATAACACATTAATTCATAGTAAATGAAAATATCTGAAAATACATCTGTAAGCATGCCTGTCAAGAACATGCTCATGATAATCGCAGGCGTCGTAGCAGGCGTGTTTGCATACACAGAGATTACAGCTAGACTAACATCGTTAGAGACATCAAGAGAATTGTTCCAAGCAGACTTACTCAAGAAGAGTGAACAAAAGCCCACGGACCAGGAACAATTTATGCTAATAGAATCGTTGTTCGGTGACGTGGAAAAATTAATTACAAATCAAGAACAAAATATGACTAACAAAGTTAATATAGAATTTCTTAAAACGCAATTAGAAAAAGCTTTAACTGATGTAGAACAATTAAAAGATAAGGTAAGAGCAAATGGCAACGGGTCGCATTAATAGAAAAGTATTAGATCACATCGCACAGATAAACAAAGAAAATAAAGCTGCGAGTTTAGCAAAAAATTTAAAAAAAGAAGTAGAAACTGGCAAGAATGGTACACAAAAATATGTTATCAAGCAAGGTGAAAACAAAGGTAAAACAGTATGATTGAAATGGTTGTAGCATTGTTGATGATTGTCAATGGTGAAATCAAAGAACACAGAATACAAGAGTCCATGTCAAAATGTTTAAAAGGTAAACGTGTAGCAATGAGAGAATCTAAATCACACATAGAGTATCAATGTATAAAATCAAAAGCAGAAACAGAAATATACATGGGTGAAAAATCAATTGTAACACTTATACTAAAATGATTTGGTTAATAATAATGATAATAGGAGCAGGTTATGCGGTATATCGTGTTAATAAGTTTTGTGATGATGTTAATCCTTACAACTTCAAAAGCAGAAAATGATACTGCAACATCGTTAAACATATTACCGAACGCGGGAACAGCATCTTCTAACATGGATCAGTTTGATCTAGATGGTGTGCAATCTGGTTCAACAGGTGATCTTACAAACAATTCTACACATAATGGTTTTACAATTACATGTCCAACAGAGGTACAAAATGCATGTGGTAGAGCATTTAATGGTGAACTAGAAGCTAGTTATCAAATGAAAGTATCTGCTGATGGTACATTGATTGGTATTGATGGCACTGAGTCTGGCACAACTTATACATCAACTCAACAAAAATTAGATGGTGGTATACAATTAGACTCACAATTTTCGGTACAAAACTGTGAAGACAATAATAGTTCTTACACTTGTGGTAATGCTGCCGGTGCTGATGACAGTTACAAACTACATATAAAAATTAAAGACGCACAAGGTAACACGTTAGCTGATATGACAACTACAAGACTCGATGATGCAGGTTACTATGGTAATAGTAGAAAGTTTGATGATACATTAGTTTACAATGGTACAGGTGCAGCGTCATACGAATGGTACTGGGAAGGTTATGATGGATCACTTAATACATCTACCACAACACTTGGACCCAACCTACTAGGTGCAGAGCTTGGACTAGACTTTCCAATAGAAGATCACGAAGCGTTATCTACACAAGAAATAGAAGATATTAACGAAGCATTAGAAACTACAGAACTTACAGAGAATGAAATTTATGACATTATATCTGGACTAGAGTCTATGATCGAACAAGAATTTTTAGCATCAGGTAAATTAGAACAAGAAAACAGGGTTGAGATAAGTTTTGAAGAAGGTATTGTAATAGAAGTTGCATCTAAAGAAACTGGTGCAATCGTTATGGAAGCACCTATGGCTCAACAAATGTTTGCTCCTATTATGGAAGAGATGCCGATTGAAACATTAAAAGAAGAAATGGTTGCTATGGTACAAGAAGAGATGCCTTTTATGGAGATGATGGAAGAGGTTGCACCACCAATGGAAGAGATGGAAGAAAAACCACAGACTATGCAACCTGGACCACCGATAGAAGAAGAAATGCCTACGGAAAAAGAACCACAACAGATGGCTAGTAAACCACCTATGGAAGCACCACCAAGCCAGCAAGAAGAGTCGAGCAGCAAGGAGCCACCAACTATGGAAATGACTGCTGCACCCAAAGAAGAAAAACAAGAAGAATCTGTAAAAGAAGAGTCAAGCGTGGTAGAACAGAAAAATGAACCAGAAGAAAATAAAGAACCCGAAGAAAAAAAATCTGCTAGCGAAGCTACTACAACATCCGTTGTTTCAAAACAAAATAATACCAAACAAAAAAAGATACAATCGAAAAAAACTGTCAAGCCTAAACTAGAAAAAGTTATGGCTAAGATAGATGAAAAAATTAAAAACCCTGTAAAGAATTTACAACTTAAAAACTTAATAAAAATAGATGCAATGACCGATCAACAAGTATCATTAGATGTATATAATGTAGCGTTTTATGCACCAAAAGATATTTATTTAGACCAATTAAACCTTATAGATAATAGGTTAATCTATGCAGATAAGAGTCTTGCAACTTATATTCAAAATGATAAGATGGAGATCAAAGCACGTAAGCTTATGGAGAT
>Ga0181420_1001027_pt1 | contig 10762 bp, 15 predicted proteins | sample 43SPOviralmetaG_FD_130145 | JGI IMG/M metagenome (GOLD analysis project Ga0181420, IMG submission 130145) | Marine viral communities from the oligotrophic San Pedro Time Series (SPOT) site, San Pedro Channel, CA, USA - 43 SPOT_SRF_2013-05-22 | ecosystem: Environmental > Aquatic > Marine > Strait... | reverse complement strand
GTGGCTAGAAGAAACACTTGTTATATCTTCATCAATTGAACTTAAAGCAGTATATGGAATATTTGTTAGAGTATTAGCTGAACCAGAAATTGATTTATTGCTTAATGCCTCAGTGCTTGACCCAGTAATATAACCACTGTTATTAGTCCATTGCGATATAGAACCAGTTTTATTTGTAAGAGTTGATGTTGAACTAGGTGTGATATATCCACTATCATTAGTCCATTGTGATATTGCACCACCTTTGTTTGTGAAAGTTGCACTATCAGATGCGTATGCAGTTAGTTCGCCTTGCACATAAGCAGTTGTTGAAATTTTTGTTGTGTTATCGTTTGCACTAGGGGTTGGTGCAGATGCAGTTCCAGTAAATGTGGGTGAGGCAATAGGTGATTTAGAATTAAATTGTGTCTGTATATCAGATGTAGTTCCTGCTAAATGACCCATTTCAGCAGTTGTAACTCCACCTGCTAAACTAAAAATTAAATGTCCGTTAGGGTCATCATAGACTGGTGTAATTCCTGCATGAGATGAATGACCAGTAAACATAGCACCAACTGTATCTTGAATACCCTCTTGGTTTACACCAAAGAAAGTTGCTAGTTCAGAAATTTCTGCACGTTTAGTGTGATTTTCTGATACATCAGCTATTACAATATTATCATTATTTGCAATTTGTGATGCTGTAATTGAGGTCATCTGACTAATCTTTTTGTCTGCCATTCTATAATCCTTTATTTCTTCTTTTTTGTTTGTTCATTGAACTAAGTTTAAGTTTTGTTTTCTTTGGATTGCCAATAGATGTTCTTTTAGCAATTCTAACGTGCTGACTGTAATTAAATGCCTTGCGTTTAGACATTTTGCCATTGCTCTTTTAATTTGTTTTTTGCTTTAGAATTTTTTTTTATTGTTTTTTTTCTAAATATACTTGAGTAGTTATCTCTAAATTTTTTAGAGGGTAGGTGTATTCCATCTTGAGCCATTACGATACAATCGGTTCACCAGTATCTAATTCATAAGTGCGACCAGACTCTATAACTATATTATCGCCAGTTTCAGATATTAAAAGATTAAATCCACCACCAGAGCCATCATCACCTTGTAAATTAAAACCACTTACATCAACTCGTTTGCCTCTATACCTTGCAGGTGAACGAACATTTTTACGTTGTGTTAATCTACCGCCTAACATCTATCGAGTACAATCTGTTATGTAGCAAGTACCACTTTGCGTTGCAAATTTAAGCACTGCAATTTTCATACTTTCTGGTATGTAAAAATATTCAATCGTATATGCAGGTAGTAAAGCACTACCAGTTGTTGCAGTAGGGTTTTCACCTATTTCAATATGAACATCACATGATGAAATTACTCTGTAATAACACATATTGTTATCTAATGCTGATGATTGTGCTGAACTTGAACCTACTGATACAGTTCTAGTTGAGCCTAGTTTAAATGCTGTTGGATAGCCACCTATTGCCATAATAATTACCTCGTTAATGATGTTATGAAAGCAGTGCCACCACCAGTTACAGTTCGCACTGCAACTTTCTCACCAGATGATATGCCTACAAAAAATTCTGACTTTGCAGGTATAAATGCGTCAGAGTCAGTAGCAGTAGGGTTCACACCTATTGCATAATGTGAGTCAACAGTAGTTATTATACGCACTACCATAATACCCTCTGCAATCGCAGGTGATTGTGATGATGTTGCTGACGTTGACATTTTGTCAGTTTTTTTATCTCTATATTCCATAATATTTAAAAATTCCTAAAGATAGCAGGGTGGCTATAAGCCACCCCACTATTATTGTTTATGCGTCTGTTAAATCAAACACTCCACCATTACCAACTGGGTTTTTACACATTAGTGTGTACTCAGTTGTTAATAGGTACGACTCAGAGTCAGAGATTTTTGCAAGTTTATCTACTGCATAGTCTCTAAGAACTCCAAGACCCCATAAAGATGGGTCAAGAACAAGTAAATCTCTTGTTCTCATGTGCCTTGAAGGTGTGATTGATAGTGAACCAAAGTCTGACTCATATACTGAAATTGATGTATAAAGAGTCTTATCCTTGCTATCAGCTTGGACTGTTGCACCACCAGTAAATGCTGATGAGATTTTTTGCTTATTAAATGAACCACAATAAATTTTTGTAGCATCAGCACCATTATCCCATACAGATTTTACTACTGCTTTAAGCATATCTTCTGTCAAAGCACGTCTGTTAGAAGTTGACGCATCAGTTCTACCATTAGAGCCAGTTCCATTTGCATCAGCACCACCAGTACCTTTAGAAGTATTATCAGAAATCCAAGAATTGACTCCTGCTAATGCTCTTGCAGTTGTAGTGTTACCAGAGGCTTTAGCACCATTTTGAAACAATGATGTTTCTTGGTCAGTTCTTAAAGCCTTACCAGATTTTGCTAGAACGTATGCACTGTAAGTTGACATTCCTGCATGGTCAGTTGCGTTCTGTGTACCAGATACAGCAAAAGCCTTTGCAGAGATTTGACACATATTGTCAAGTCTTGTCATGTCATTTTGTGCAGTAGCAGTGTAATTATCACCCTCTAGCTGTTTGTTTGTTGCAACTGGTGAATCCAGTGCGTCTTTTAGCCATTCCATTTTAGTAGAAGTAGCTTTTGATTTTGCCAATGAACTCAAAAATGGGGTATCAAAAGGCGATATGTTAGAGATAGTCTCTGATAAATCGTCTTTTAAACCTGCATTAATTTGGAACGTATTGACAGCATTTGTAGTTATAGCCATGTCGGTTATTCCTTTTCTTTGTTTAGTTTAAAAAAAAGAATTACTACTCAAACAAGCCTTTTAAAAGTTCAGTTGCGTCATCTATTGAACCAGTCTTTTTAAACCTTGCCATCTTATCTGTTTTTGCTCTAGCATTTTTAGTTTCCTTACTTGTCACAACACCACCTTTTAATACTGGTGTTGCACCTGCAACTTTTTGTTTAAGTTGTGGTTTACGTTTCTGTAAGGCTCTATATTTCATGCCATCAGCAATCAACTTGACATATCTATGGTCATTCACTTGACTTATTTCATCACTTGAAAAATCTAGTTCCTCTAAGTAACTAACTAAGTTTTTGTTAAAACCATCACGAGTCTCTGGGTTCTTTAACTCTGGAATTTGCAAATACATTTTCTTTTGTTCTTCTTGTAAGAACTTTTTATGCTCATCAGACTTTTGTTGTTCTATATAAGCATTTTGTTGATGTATTTGTCTTGCCCTAGTTTCCAGTTCGTGTCGCTTTCGCATACCCTCAACTGGGTCAGATTGCATTAACTCGTCTAAACCTTGAGCATCAATTTGCAATTGTTGTTTTGCAAAATTTTGCATCTGGTCTAGCTGTGCCAGTTTTTCAGATAAGACTGTTTGTTGTTTGGACTGTTCTTCTTTGAACTGATTCCTCTCAATCGCTAATGTTTCAGTCTTAATTCTATAATCGTTATCTCTACTATAACCTGCCTTTAATTCATCAAGACTGACATCATATTCTTGACCTTGAACCTTGACTGTATAAGTTGGTTCTGGTTCTTGTTCAGATGTTTCTTGAGTAGGTTGTTCTGTCTGTTCAACATCAGATAACTGTTCACTTTCAGCAAGACTTTCATCAACTACTGCTAAGTCCGAGTCATTCGGTTGTTCAGTGTTTAGTTGTTCTGGTTCTGCCTCTGCGACTTGTTGTTCAGAGTTTTGCACTTGAGATGTTTCACCTATTTTATCAAGTTGGTCATTTGCGACCCCACTTTGATTTAATAAACCTACAATCTCGTTTGCAGTGCTTTCTAATGAGCCATCATTTGCCATGATAGTTCCTTTCGTAAACTAACAAACTTAAATGTTCGTTAGATTCATCAGTTCCCTAATGGGTTGACCTAGAATACTTTGGGTGCTTGTTTACTTTGTTCTGCTAATTCGCCAGTCTGCATTATTTCTAGCAGATGTGCTTTTACAGTTGTCAAAGTATTATAACATAAATAGATGTTGGTGCGTTCCGCATCTTCATCAACTTTAGTTAAAAATATTTCTTGTTTATAAAGAGCCTCTAGTTTATCAAAAGCCTCTTTAATTAAAGGTTCATCAAGCAACTGTTGTGCTTTATGACCTCTACTTATTTCGTCATTACTCATAAATTAAGTTTTTGTTGTTTTAAATTTGCCACCTGCTTTTTTGTATTCCTGCGATAACCACATATTTGCGTATCTGCTAGGGTACACATCAAACTTTGCTTTAGCTTGAGATTTTTTTTGTGCGTACAGTTTTTTATTAGTTGGTGTTCTTCCCATTAAGACCTCACTCGTTTGGTAATTTAAAATCTGCGTTTTGAATGTTTGGTTGCGTTAATTGTGGTTCAGCAGGTGCGACTGGCGGTTGTATTCCACCTCTAGGCATAGGCACATTCATAGGGTCATTAGGCGGTATATTTGGTTGTGGCATTGGCATATTTTTATTAGCAAATGCACCCACTTGTTTCATTGCCTCAGTTGACACTTTAGCTTGTCGTTTAATTTCTTCTTGGTCTATGTTCTTTTGGTATTGCAGTTCTAGTTCTACTATTTTTGCATCAAAGTCTAATTGTTGTTTTTCATTCTTCATTAACAACTCTTGATGTTTTAATTCTAGTTCCGCAAGTTTACGTTTATTCTCACCCTCAATTTGTGCCATAGATACTTTTTCAAACTCAGTAGGTTGTTTAGGTTCTTCTTCTGGCATTGGATTTTCTTCTGGGTTCAAGAAGAATAAATCTACGTTCTTTAATCCTGCACTTTCAACCATCATCTCTAAAGTGTTATAAATTTTACTTAGATTTACTAATGGTGCTGATGGATTACCTTGCGTTGTTAGTGCTTGTACTTGACGTTCTAAAATATTATTTAAGAAAATCATTTGTTGGTCTTGATTACCAGTGCCTAAACCAGATGTAATAGATATATCACACCTATCTCGCCATTCCATTGGTTTATAGGTTACAAATTTATTTCTAATTCTAATAATATCTTCTTTGTCTTGATATTTAACAACACATTCTAATATTTTTTTACCTAAGTCATTAATACCAGTGTGTGCAAAGGTTCTTGCAATAAACTCTACTCTTTGTTGTGCTTGGCTCATCACACTGTTTAATCCAGTTGATGTTTTACTATTTAATGCGTCAGCATTTAAACCTTGACCTATTTTAGATACACCAGTTCTTTGTTCTTTTAACTCATCATAGTATGTCAACAGTGGGTAAGCAGTATCACCTATTGATTGCACTGGCATAGTTTGTATCGACTCCATTGGATTGCCTTTAGTTCTTACAATCATGTTGGGTCTATTAGCCAGTATGTCCGATACGTTTACTCTGCTATCATCTATTGCCAATCTATTGTTCTGTATGCCATAAATATTGTCATTTAAGGCTCTCATCACATAAGTTTTAACTGATTGTACGTCTTGTACTAACTCAGCTATTGAACGACCATACAATCTATGTGGCATGATAATTGGTGTAGCAGTAACAAATGGAAAGCTATCATAAGCCTCATCTGACAACAAAGTTTCGCCATTGTTACCTGCGACTACAAACTTTCTTAGTTCAGACTTACCAGTGCCAGAATAATCACACTTAACATAACACTCAAAGACCTCAACCTCTTGGGTTGATTCATCAGTTATATCTCTTTGTATGCTATTGTGTATATCGCTATGACGAGTTTGAAACTCAGTGTTCATGTCCTCAACTCGTTCTGTTGGCAAGGTATCTACAATATCTCTTTCAAAACCTAATTCAATTAACTCGCCACGAGTCATCATTTTCTTTTGTGCAATAAAGTTTGCATCTTCAATGCTCTTTGCATTGCTCTCAACTAAAATTTCCTCTGGTGGAATACTCTCAATACAAGTTTTGCCCTTTTTAGCAATTCTATGAATGACCACATCATGCAACATAGCAATAGGCATTTCCATAGGCATAGGCATTTCACCACCCATCATTGCCATCATTTCATCAACTGGTGGTTTTACTGGCATACCCATTTCTTCACCATGAGTTTTACCTGCCATGTAACTGCCATCTGGCATTTGATGAGTATTGGAATCATCTTCATACTCAGTATGCTCAATCACTTCCACATCTTTATCATCAATAAGCATAGTGTACTCGTCATCTGATAAACCAAAATAACTCTCTCTAGTTACTTTGTCAGAATACTCATGGTACACTTTTAAAAAGCCATTCTTTTCTAGCAGGGCATCTTTTAAAAAATTATGCAGTATTACCCAACCATTATTTTTCTTAAAAAATATGTGGTTTATATAATCAGTTGATTGTTCTGCTATCTCGACATCTTCCGTACCCACTGGCTCACAATGAAACAACTTGTTAGATTGCGTAAAGATACGCATTAGGTTCGCCATCAATGGTTCTATTGCGTCAGATACATCACTGGATATAACTTTTGACCTACCATCTATCTCATTGCCCATTGGGTTGCCAAGATAGTAGTCTAATGCAGTTTCCCTAGTTTTAGATAAGTTGCCAGAATAAAAACCTTGAGCATTGGCAATGTGTTTACCTACTAAAGACTTTACTGCATCAGCAGTCATCATCTTTTTATTTTTTTTAGCCATTATTTATTTCTGCCCTTAGTTTTTTTCTTTTCTTCTTCTTTTTTATTCTTTTTCCTAGTTCTTCTAGGTTGTCCATAACCATAATTTCCCATTATACTAATCCTATTGTTTCTATTTTAAGTGGTTTATTCCAATCACCTCTGTTTGCAGTACCCATTAATGCCATGCCATATCTCAGTGCATCAGCACAATGACTATGCTCGTTGTGAGCAGGTCTATCTCGGTAAACTCGGTGTCTGGAGTCATAAACTTTGGTATATGACTTTAAATGGTTAATGCCCTCTGCACATCTACCCTCATCAAACCAAAAATTTTCAAAATTATGCCTTACTGTTGCAATTCCATCTGCAACTGGCAACTTGGGTGCTATCTCGGTGTCTTTGACCCCTAATTCATGTAATATTTGCAGTCTTGATACACCTAATGATAAATCACGCACCCTAACATCATGTGGTAAGACTATTCTTGAGTAATCATAAGATTTTTTTTCTAAAGTTTCTGCAAGATATTGCAAACCCTCACCTTGATACTCATAAAAATCAATAAATCTATACTCATGCTTGTACCTTTGCACAAACCACATAGACGTTGCATCATTAATGCCTAAATCTATGTAAACCTCAGTCTTTAAATCTAAATCCTCGTCAATTTTGCCTATACGACCCTCATCATAAGCCTTTTGCACATACGCACCAAAATAACTACCAGATAGATTGCTTTCAAAACTACATTCAAACTCAGAATTGTAGTTGTCCATGCCCATTGTATTCTTGGCTTGTTCTAATTCGTCTTGCGGTACAACTTTAGTCAGTGAAACTGGCATAAGCATACTTGCCCACTCATCACCACTCTCATCACTTTCAGCATATTTAAAAGTTTTATATAAAATATTTTGCAACTTAGGTGTTCCAATGAAGATACACCTAGTTCTTTCGCCATCTAAGTTATCTCTATCAACCATTGCAGGTCTAACAATCTGATTAAATAGTTCCTCAGTCATCATTTGGAACTCATCAAGACAACATAGGTCAATAAATCGACCTCTTAATCTTTCACCACCATCATTTGCACCAACCAACTGCATACGACTGCCATTGGGAAACGTACAAGATAGTTCAGACTGGTTAAATTTAACATTAGGTATTTGTTTTGCCATCATCTGCCAGTAATCAAAATGAATAGCCTTTGCCATACCTATTGTTGGGCAGACAATATAACCTCGCCAATTCTTCTTTTTAGTTTTTAATGCCTCACGAATAAAGTGTTGCGTCATTGCATAACTTTTACCAAAACGTCTATGACATACTGCGACTACAAACCTATGGTTATCAATTAATTCATGTAATTTTTTTTGATAAGGTCTTGGTGTATAATCTAAAACAATCTCTGGCATAATTTAGGTACAAAAAAAGGGTCAATTAAGACCCTCTTTTCGTTTTATTTAATTTATTTTACGCACATTTTTTTAAAGGTACTGGTCTTTTTTCCTCAACCTTTTCAAGTTCTCTACGCATTTCTTTATTGATAAAGTCAAGTTTCTTTTGAAATCTCTCTTGAACTCTTGCGTACTCTTTATCAAGTTTTTCATTTGCAGTTCTAAGTCTTACAACCTCGTCATAAGCCTCTTTGTTATCACATACTGCATAAGCAAATGCGTCAAAGCTAGGTCTAGCAACCTTACGACCTTTTGGGTCAAAAGCATTATGAAAAGTAGTTGGCATTTGAAAGAAAGAATTACCTCTTTCTGATACTTTCCAAACAATCTTAGTTGTCAACTCACACTTAGCACCATTTTTAACTTCTACTATAATTCTAGTAGATGGATACCAAACACCATCAACATCAAAAGATACTATTTTTAATTTAGTAATCGGTTGTGCCTCGTTAGTGTCATCTAATTTTTGGTGCAATCTGTTTTCATAGAAAGCCAACATATTGTCAACTTTTTCAGTAGCCAACTCTCTTGCAACTGCAAAAACTTCATTACTGCCATTATCAAATTTTTTAGTGAAAGTATAATTATAAACATTTCTTACTAATTGTTCTGTAACTCTTTCGCCACCATACTTTCTATAAGTAACCATGTGTGGCTCACCATTTTGATAAAAGTATTTTTTTGCAAACCTATTGTTTGGGTCATACTCAACATCAAAAAATTTGTTGCCATAAGTCCAGTTCATAGTCCACTCAGATGGTCTTGCCTCACTTTGTGCAAAACTATCAATAGTTCTTAATACTAAGCACTCGTTGTAACGAACAACTATGTCATCAGTTAATGATTGAATTATAGTATCTCTATGAGACTTTAATTCGTTAGTTATTGTTTCTTTATAATTTGTCATATTCGACTCCTTGTTAATGTTTAATTAACAAACAATAGCCATATTTGGCTACATTGTCAAATGTGTACTATAATAAAATTTTTAGTGTATGGTTGCTGTTTTTGGCTTTAAATCTAGCAATTCTAAGAAATCTTTAATATCCTCAGTTTTTTGGGTATATAACTCAAGTTTTTTCTCAGATAAGGTATAGTGCAAATCATCTGCAAAAGCCTCTCTGTCTGCATTAGACCCAAAACCCCCTACTGTAAGTACGACCAAATCAGTTTCATCATCTAGTAATACGTTAAATATGTAATGTCCTTTAAAATCCATGTATAAATCCTTTGTTCTGTATAGAGCAACCACCCAATGATAATGACTCGGAGTCCCATAAAAAAATGGGGTGTAGCCTCAAAAACAAACCCCCCTATATATAGTAGGTCAAACCAAAAACACATACTACATATAGTATCTGGCAGAAATGTAGGAAAAATACACCGCCAGTAATTTAACTTAGTTTGTATAACACTATATTTATCAATAGGTTAGCAGTAAAGTTCACCTCTTTTTCTGGTGAACATTTTATATTTCTATATTTGACCTGCAATATTTCCCAGTTTTCTGGGGTTATCTATATCTTGTATGTATCAAGCTGACACATACTACATATAGTGTTTTTTTTTCGTGTGATTTTGGTCAACTTTTGTCTTGCGATTTGTGGTAGTTTGGTTGGCAAGTGATTGATTATGTTACGTTCCTAGTCTTTCCATCTAATAGTAAATGCCTCATCTTTAGGTGTAGAAACTTGTATTTGTTGGCTAGTTCCATAGTTTTTAGGCATCAATTTGCTCAGTTCCCACTGTATATTAGCACTCTTTATCTTTAATAGGTTCACTCTACTCATGCTAACTGCTTTAGGGTCTATGCTATCTTTAACACATTTATCTAGTTCGTCTTTAACCTCTGCTAATTGAAAGTCCAATGCACTAATCTTTGCTTGATGATAACGATTAAGTAAGGCTTGGTCTTTAGCTAACCAGTTAGACCATGCTTGAAATGATATAGGGTCTTTTAAATCAGCTAATACTTTCTTAATAGTATTGCCATTCATGACACCCTTGATTACTTCATCTATGACTGCTTTGCTTTTCTTAGCCACCAAAGATACCAATGACTATAATTACTGCTACTACTACAACAATTACTTTCTTTTTATGTGGTAAATCCTCGAACCACCACTGTAAATCTTGCCATTTATCTTGTAACCACTCTTTAAAATTGTCCATGATTCGTTTCCTATAATATTGTTTTTGTTGATTTAAAGGGCATTGAACATACCCTTTCGCTAATGATACAGTAAAGGTAGTACAAATAAGTCTATTTCGTCAATAATAGATAAGATTTAATGGAGTCTGCACCAGAGGTATTAATCTTATTAACTATGTCCACAATGATGCTTAAATAACGATTGCGTATGGTTTCATGGCTAACTTCATATATCTTGGCTAATTTACGATAAGAGCAATGCGGTCTCATATATAGTAGTTTTCTATCATCTAATGGCAAGGTTAAGCCCAACTCAGTACAAGTGTTGTATGCGTCTATATCGTCTTTTAAAAGTATATGTCTGTATCTAGGTTTCTCTTTCCATCTCTTACTATGCACCATATCACTGAACTCACGTCTGTACTCCCATTTCATTGTTCCCATCTTTAACTCATGTGGTTTAACAGATGGCAGGTGCTTATCTACCAACCAAAATGTCTCGAATAGGTCTATTATCTCAGCGATAGTAACCAT
>Ga0181420_1001025_pt1 | contig 10775 bp, 11 predicted proteins | sample 43SPOviralmetaG_FD_130145 | JGI IMG/M metagenome (GOLD analysis project Ga0181420, IMG submission 130145) | Marine viral communities from the oligotrophic San Pedro Time Series (SPOT) site, San Pedro Channel, CA, USA - 43 SPOT_SRF_2013-05-22 | ecosystem: Environmental > Aquatic > Marine > Strait... | reverse complement strand
GATTAGAGGATGGGTGGGATGTATAAATTCTTGGGGAAGAAAGGTAGAAATTATTGAAATAATGGAACAATGGTTATTTTTGATAGTAGAGTGTCGTGTGATTTACTTAACACCTTTGTTCTTTTTACTGGAACAGGTATATTTCTTATAGTGTTATATATTCTTATATTTTTCTTTGAAAATAAGTAATAATAAGAGAATATAGATACAAGTATTAAGGATATATTAATATAACCTACCTGTTCCAATTTGACCTAAAAAAAAGACCAGAAAATAGGGTTTTGGAACAGGTATAGAAACATATAAAAATATATAATTAATATAATATAATATATATGTCGTCAAGATCGCTTAATGGTCTATCTAATTCTAGTGTAAGGTCGCTTAATGGTTTATCTAATTCTACCTCTACTTTAAGTGGTGGAACTGCTATATCTATAGTAAATAATAGTATAAATCTAGATATAGGAAAATCTTCATTAGTTTCTACTACTGCTGCTTCAGATCAATATATATTAGAAGATGCGAGTGGTAATACAAAGAAAATATTATACTCTAATCTAATAGGTTCTACGGGTTCAGGGCTCAGTGCTGGAGAAGCCTTAACCATTACTAGTAATGTATTAGATGTATCAATTTCCAAACAGAGTTTTATTATTACAAGTGATGCTTCAGATCAATATTTATTAGAAGATGCTAGTGGTAATATTAAAAAAATAACATATAGTAATTTTAATTCTGGATTACAAAGTCAAATAACCAGTTTAAATAGTTCAGTATCCACAAATACAAGTAATATCGCTTTAAATACCGCCGCTATTAGTAATTTGGTTTCAACCGCAAATTCTACTAATTTTGGTACGACTGCTTCCTCTGGGATTACAGTTGGTAATAGTAGTCAAACATTAGCATTAAATTCAGCATCTATGAATTCTATATCATCAGGTAAAAATTTCTTTCGATCAAATCTATCAAGTGGACTGGGTTTTCAGATTCAAGGTTTCAACTCGGGCGGGGTTTCATATACTTCTGTTATAGAAGTCCATAACGTAGCAAGTGGGTTTCCTTATCTAAATCTCCTTATGGGTAATGGATTTAGTATAAATCAATATACAGGACAAAATAGAAATTTAATAGTAGATGTAAATGGTAAGTTAAATATATCAAATGATTTACCTATTACATACACAGGGGGAGATGGTATAAATATAAGTGGCTCAAATGCTATTGTGGTGGATATTTCTAAACAGGTCGCAATAACTACTCCTGCTAGTTCAGACGTTTTTCTGGTGGAAAGGGACACAGGAGTGATTAATAAAATAGCATACTCCGATATGGGAATAGGGGTCGTAGCAGGAAATGCTATTGCTGTTAGTAGTGGAAGAACGGTTAATGTTGAAATATCAAAAGAAAATACTATTACCAATCCTGCTAGTTCAGACCTATTTCTATTAGAACAAGCAAGCGACGGTGTATTAAAAAACATAACTTATGGAAATTTAATATCAGGTGTAGACATAACAACCGCAACGAGTATTGGAACAGCCGCAACTGGAGCAATAACAGTTGGTAATGCAAATAACCAAACTATAAATTTAGTAGGTTCAACTTTAAATATAACTGGTTCTAATACAATAACGAATAGGTCTTCTGTATCATCAGGAGTTTCATTTAAAGTAGATGGTTTCAATTCCAATGATGTAGCATATTATGAAAGTCTCAAACTGGATAATTCAAATGTAGCAGGCGTTAGACCGACAATATCCCTATTAGGATCATCAGGTTTCTATGGCGGAGTAGGTCAAAATTTAACAATAGATGCGAACGGTAAAGTAGATTGGATTACACCTACTACAACTGGAACAGTATTAGAGCAATATAATACTACTACTGATTTATTAAATAGCGTTCAAACAAGCGGTAAAATGGCGTTAGTAAAAAATCCATTAAAATTATGGGTATATGCTAATCTATCAAGCGGATTAGTATGGCGTTCATTATCATTTGATACTGCTACTAATCTCTCATTAAATACTTCTACATATCAATTAAATTCAGGTTCAATAACTTCATTTAATTCAGGTGCTACTATAATTGCTTCTTCAACTGGCGATGTTGTAAAAATATCAGTAAAAGTAAATGATGACCTTAACCCTACTGTTGTTAATAGTTTAACAAATTCAACACAAACCGCATTAGACGGTTGGAATGGTTCTGCGGTTGTTAGTATGGCGAACGCTTTTTCAATAACGGATAATCAAGATGGAACTTATACATACGAAGGACAAGTAAAGACTAAAAATCAAACGGATACAACAGCAATTTCTTATACAATAACAGATATTAATAGTTCAACAATATTAACATTTAACTATTCTATTCAAAATTCACCCCCTATGGGATTTGGAACTGGTAGTCCATCATCAGGTAGTTATTATGCTATTTATAGTGTATCGGAAAGTGCTTATTTCAGACAAACGTCAACAGATTATACAAGTTTAGGTGGTGGTGGTGGTAATAATGCTTATACAGTTAATGCTGGATTATTTGATAATACAAATACACCAAGCGATACTTCTAATAACAATCCTATGATATTCCATTATACACAGTTGAATTATAATGGTACTAATATTACACAATTCTTCGCTACAACTTATAATGGAAGTGCTGGTTCATATACAAGTTATTCAGCAAGGAACTTTCCAGCAGGTCATTCAACAGGTAATATGAGTTTTACTGCTACTGGAACTACTGACGAATTTTATATGTATAGTTCTAATTATCAAATGTCTATTACAAGTCAAAAAATAGGATTTGCTGCTAGTCAAAATACAACATATACAGATAGCACGGCACGGTGGAAATTTTATAAAGTTGCTTAATCTAATCCATTTATATTTTATATTATTTTTTTTTTATAATATAAATTATACAATGTTGAGTAAAGAAGAATATTTATCAATAGTAGAAAAAAATACTGGTATTATTAAAGATAAGACAGTAAGAAATCAAATATGGGAAGGTTATAGAGCAGCTCAAATAAGAAAAGATATAAATAGAAATTATAAAATGTTAAAACCAGTTGTGGATACAACACCAGATATAAAACATTCTGGAAGTAAAACAACAATACATACACCTCAGAAACAAACACCTAACATTCATAACGATATAAAAAAATTAGCACAAAATAATCCTGCTAATACAGCCTTTCAATCTGATAATAAAAAAGTAGATAGTAGTTATGGATATTCTTTACCATATATGCAACCACAACCGATAATAAAACCAAGTCCAATAGTGCCGAAGCCTAGTGTTCCTCCAGTTAAACATAATTATATGAGCGAACAATTATATAAGAATATGAGATTTGGTTCTGGGATGCGAGTCGGCCACGCAGATTATTTAAATTATGTTAAACAATTCAATCTTAATAATCCACCAGATACATTAAATAAAGAGATTAATAATCATACAACAGCACACGGTTTATCTACATTAAGTAAAGGTAAAACAATAGAAGAACATTCACAAGAAAGTGGTAATAGGTTCAAAGAGTATCGTGGTAAAGATTTAACTATTACAACCGATCAGACTAAAGAAGTTAATATTAAACCAGATAATACCTTAATTCAGCAACCTGATAGTGATTTAGATAATTTATTTTCTGGAAGCGGTATGTCTATTGTATAAACTTTTATAAAAAAATTATTCTATTGTATATTTTGTTGTTGTTGTTATATTTTCATCATAATCTATATTGTAAGTCATAAGTTCTTCCCAAGACCATATTCTATGCTTTTGTTTGTGCTTGAGTTTAAGTAATTTATATATAAATACATTACTCTTTTTCTTATCATAACCTCCTTTAGTAAGTTTATTATATAATAATCTAACACCCTTCTTATGTTCTAGTAATAATTGTAAATATAAATTAAAGAAAAAACATACATCGTCAACACCAGAACAAGCAGGGTCAGTTAATATCTGATCTAGGTCTTCTTTTTTTATACATACCATCATAAAAGTTTTAAAATCATTTTCTAATATATTTATAATTTCAGGTGAAATATCAGTCATATATAATATATCTGTATAAATTTTATATGTATAAAATATATGGATAAAGATTTTGAATTACAATTATTCAGTTCGTACTGGAAAGGTGTTAAAAGAGGAAAAAGCACGTGTAAAGGAAATGTTAATAAAAAATTAAATCAAGCAAAAAAAATATTTGAAACAAGAAATAAAAAATTAACTAAAAGTAGAGAAGAAAGAAAAAAAAAGAGAAATGATTTTAGTCATTTAGATTTAAAACCTAATACTGATAATGAAGAACTCAATGATCTATTACGTTTTACAAACGAACAAATAGCACAACCAACTCTTTTTTATAAAAGACCTATTGTAAAAAAAAGACCTAAATCTGCTAAAGATATTAGAGATATAGTAATGAATACAAGAGACATTAAAAGACCGATGACTGCAGAAAACGTTAATGAATTTTCTGCAAGGAATAATAAGGTTTCAAGGAATATAGTAAAAAGATATTATTAGAATGTTTCCATTTCTATCATTTCAACTGGTTTTATTTCAAATTCTATAACAGGTTCAACAATTTTATGTTTGATATCTTTTTTTGAAATTTTATTTATATAGAGATTTGTAGTAAATATAGTTTTAAGATTATTTGTATTTATTTTTTTATCAAAATCTTGTATAAAAATATTTTGTAAATATTTAACTAAACTAATTTTAGTCATCATCGTTTTACTCGAAGGGTTCTCTAATAAATAATTTTTATTTTCGTGTATTCTAAATTCTATTAGTAAATTTAAATATCTATTTAAAATAGATTTATTAGGTATTTTCATTTTTATATTATTAATGACTATCCAATTATTATTGTCTACATTTAGTAAATAATTATGTTTAGGTTTAATATCATCTTCATTTTTAACAATAATCATTTCGGCATATTCATTATACATAGGTTTTATCTGTTTTCCTCTGTATAAAAGAAATAACACATATTTTTGTAAATCTTCTTTACTCTTACTAATATCAAACTGTTTCTTCATAATTTTTAATTTACTATCAAATACTTTATCTGTAAGCCACGTATTATCTACAATCTTTTGTTTTTTTACTTCAACATAGCTTCTAATATCAGCCCAATATATAGAAATATTATTGAATAATGTAATGAATTCTTTCGTCTCTCTTTCTTCATCAAATAATTTAAATTTAGATACTAATATGATAGCTAATGTATAATTTTTTTTAGTAGATTTAGCATAATCATTCTTTTCTAATACTTCTTTTAATTTATCAAATTTATACACAATATCTTTTATAGTAATTTGTGTAATAGGTTCATCAAAATTTATTAATGAATACATTTTTATGATATTATTTTTATACACTTTTAATGTAGAAGCTTTTATTTCAGGTTGGATTTCCATAATTGAGTCGCTAACAGACCACATATATATATATATATGAAATTTAGTTTCTAAATAGTTTTTTTATGATATAATTATACACGAACTCTCGAAATATAATCAAATATTTCGTGTGGATTTTTTATTCTGTTTTGATAGAAATTACTTATTTTATGTTTAGTAATTTTTATATTAAAATTTCTGTTAATGAAATCACATAGTTGATTTACATTACCGAAACGCCAATAATCTTCTTTGTTTTTAAAGACATAGGTATACTTAATACACATTTCCTATACTATATTATTTTTTCTTTTCTAAATAATTTATATTCTTATATTTAAAGTTGTATTTTTAAATAATATATATATATGGAATCATATAAATTTTATGATGTAAAAGGAATATTTGGAAATAAATACAGTATAAATATTCTAGGAGAAATATATTGTAAAAAATCTAATAGATTACTAAAACCACAATTAGATACAACAGGATATAAAATAATTAAATTTAATTATTTTAATTTAGTTAAAAAAAAATATATACATAAACTTATAGCAGAAATATTTATACCTAATTTTAATCCAGAACTTTATACAGTTATAGATCATATTGATAAAAATAAAACTAATAATTGTTTAACAAATTTAAGATGGGTGTCTATTAGTATAAATAATAGAAATAGAATTTTACCAAGTAGGAAACACTTTTTACCCACTGGTGTTTCTAAAAGGAAAAACAGGTACATATCTACAATCAGTATTGAAAAAAAAAAGAAATTTTTAGGTTCATATAAAACTATAGCTGAAGCAGCAATTAGATATCAAAGAGAAAATGAGAAATATTTAACAATATACTAATCATCATCTCCGTATGGTAATGTAGTAAAATCTATATTACAAGTGCATAAATCATAACACTCACACCCCTCTATTCTTTTAATAAAATTATGTAATACGTGTGTTTTTTTTGTTCTAGTATTATTACTATTATATAATTGTATTGGAGTTTTACTATAAGATTTACAAATTTCTTTATACACAGAATTAAGTAATGTTTTCTCGTAGAAGTCTTTATCTTTCATATCCTTATGTTTTTCCTCCTTTGATAATTTAGTAAAATCTTCTGAATTTTTCCAAGCTATATGAATAGGTTTACAAGGAATAATATATTGTGTAGTTTTTTTACTAGGTAAATTATCACTATTTATTTTAATATAATTTGTATCAAACCATTTTTTAAAAACATCCGAATCTTTTATATAGTCTTTACTACGTTTAATAGTCTCTTGACTAAAATTAAAATCAAAATTACATTTATAAAATTCAACACCATTTTCTTCCTCATAGTCTTTTATCCAATCTATCAAATAATCAAATAGACAAAATTTAGTTTCTCTAATCCATTCTTTATTAGATTCTTTAAATTTACTAGAAGCTTTCCTATGTAAAGGATTTTCTTTATCAAAGTCTTTATCATTTTTAAATTCATAAGGAAACAATATATCTTTTACTCTTCTTTCAATAGCATTATTCGATCTACCTTTTATATCTGGTTTAACATTACATAATAAGATTGTTGTTTGTATAAGTTTGCATTCCCCATCAGGAGTAAATAATCCTCTAACAGATAAGGTTTCATCTCCAGTAATCCGTTTCATCGTATCAATCGCAATAGGGTCTTCTTCTTTTGGTTCAGATAAAATATAACAACGTGTATTATGTATTTTACTTAATTGTGGATTAGGTTTACTTGTATCAATTGGTTTAGCCATTATATCACCACCACCAGTTTCATAGTAAGTCCCCTCTCCTAATAATTCCTTTAAGATTGTTTGTAATAAAGATTTACCATTACTACCTCCTCCGTTAAATACATAAAAATATTGAAATTTCTGTCCTATTAGACAAGACGCTAATATAAACATTAAATCATTAAAGACTTCATCTTTTACTAATACTTTTAAATATTTTTCAACAAATTCATTTTTTATTTTTTTATCTGGTTTATTATAATTATAAGGAAGTTTCTTTGTTATGAAATCAGTTTGTTCTATATCTCTGAATGTATGTGTAGCAAAATCATATAATTTATCATTGAAACAAAATAGATTAGGTTTATCATCAAATTTATTGGTATTATATGCAGAATATGATAATCTACCTTTTCCAATCTCCCATATTTTATTTATTATCATAGTATCACCCAGTTGATAGTATAATTTTTCGTATTTAGATATTTCTTTATTAAGAGTTTTTATTTTCAGTTCTTCTTCTTCTGGTAAGTTAGATAATTTTTCTTGTAGAATAGATAATTTTTCTTTAGTATAATATTCTAAATCTGAACTTATTTCATATTTAATCTCTGCTTCGTTTTGTGATATATCAATCCATAATTTTTTAATTATATTATACAACCAATATGTAGGTTTCTTAACAGAATTTACACATAGTAAATTATTCAAATTATTATTATAAAATAATTCAAATAAATCTTTTGGTCTAATATCATTATTTAATAATGTATCATAATCCAGTAATAATTTGTAATGTTTTGATTTATTAGAACATTTAGAATAACTATTAATAAAATTAATAGAATAATTACCCTTATGACTAACCGCATTAGTCCATAGGTTATTAAACCAACTATCATAATTAGATTTTGCTAATTCACTAGTACTTCCAATATATTTTACTGTATTTTTTAAATTAGATTCATTAGCAGCAGCATATAAAATTTTATAAAAATCATCATAATTATCAATATATCTCATATCAATATTTTTTAATAATTCAATATATAGTTTAGTAATAGAAGGGAATGAAGTATCATCATCATCACTATCATTCAAATCATTTTCTATTGGAGTTTCTGTAATTTTTTCTTTTGGTTTCTTTTCTTTTTTAACAACTTCTTTTTTAGGACTTTCTTCTCTAATAGGTTTCAATATTTTTTCTAATATCTCATCATTAATTTTCATTTTCTTCCATTTTTCTTTACTAAATTCAATAGGAGTATCCTTTTTAATAAAGCCCCATAGTCCGCAGAGAATTTCAATAAAACCTGCATTAGGCAACATATAGTCGTAATCCTTTTTATCTTTTTTAAATTTTGATTCATCACTAATCCGATCTTTATTAATAGGAATTTTAGATTTAGATATATTTAATATAATATGAAAGCCGTATGGTTTGGTTAAAGATTTAAACATAGGTAGTCCACTATTTTTTAAATAATTATATAATTCTTGTTCTTCAACAGTAAGACTATTATAATGATCTTCATCTTTTATATCTATATCTAATTGTATATATTCATTTGTATCTATACCTAATGTTTGATAGTCATCTATGTTTTCTAATCTATATTTAAGTTTAGGTTGATAGTCAATTGTAAATATATTATTTAATTTTACATTATCTTTATAATCTTTACCTACTATTATTCCGTCTTTAATTATATATTCAACTTTTATAGGACAATATTTTATTTTAGATTTTTCTAAAAATTCAACAGCTTTCATATCCTTATATTTATTAGGCATTTTGTTTTTAAATAGTTTTTTTAAACAATATATATAATTCAATTTTAAATATATATATATAAATTTTTCTGTTCCAAAAAAAATATGTTGTATAAATTTCTGGTCTAAAAATATTCTCAACAAAGTTAAGTAAATGATATGGTAATGTTAAGTCTGTTCTATTGTTCCAATAATTTTAAAATTTCTCTGTGTATAAATTATCCATATTCCCAATGTGGTTCTCCATCTTTACCAATCCAACCAGCTGACCCACATACCAAATTAACAGAAGGATTACACGTTTTATAAGCTACTCCAGCACTAAAACAATGATTAAAGAGTTGCTCCCCTCCTTCTTCTATATGGTCTAGAATTTCTTTTGCTATATTTCTATTAGTTTCTTCATCGACTTGTTCTCCCACTTCATTAAATACTTTTTGTACTTGTTTTTCTACTGATTTAAAACATAATTTTTGTAATAATGGGTCAAATTTCTTATAACATTTTTCATTAGTCAAATTAAACATTTCTTTAGTCAAAGTAAACTTATCATCATAATCAGGATCGAATACAACATTTCCTTCTTTATCCTCACACCAGCAGTGTGCGTCAAGTTGAATGTCTCCTTCTTTATCTTTGGATTTCAAAACCTCCTTAAAGGTTCTTTTAGGAATTGTTGATTTAGGAAATATAATATTATTTTTTTTTGTAAAATCAATAACATATCTTTCCATATCTCTTACAGCCATATCTATCTATTATATTGTATTGTGAAATCAATTTTATATACATTAAATAATGTTATATATAACGAAATAGAAATACAAATTAAAAAATTATTTTATACATATAACAAAATAGAAATACAAATTTAATCTTCATCATAATAGATCTTCAATTTCAACATAAAAATCCAAATCTGGGTTCTTTTCTACACACAATTCACAATAATAACCATCATCATTCCATTTTCCGTCTTGGGTTTCAGTACAAAAGAATAATTCACAAGACGAACATATTTCATAGAATTGTTCTTCATATGCTAATGCATCACATATGGATTGGCGTAGCTTAATTATGTGTTCTTTTTTCTGCTCTATATTTTCTTTCATTTTATCATACATATCAACCTTCATATTGGTATTCCAATCTCTAATGTGGTCTTTCCACCTAGAGTTTTCAACCTCAACAACGATACAATGTAGAAGAGCAGCCATATCAATATATAGTAAATTTTCCAAAATCAATTTTTTTTGGATTTAATATATAGAATTAATTGAATGTGAGAAATATTGGTACAAAAAATTATTATAAATTATTAGTAAATAGTAATATTATTATTTAACTACAAAATATCATTCCATTCATATTATCATTCTTTATGACTTTTAATTTCAATAGTATATAAACATTAGTATACCATAACATTTCTACTTGTGGTTCAGAAGCATTATTTTCTTTTAACCATTTCTTAATATTCTTTTTTGTTGTTAAACCTTTGTCTTTTTTACAAATATTAGACAAGGAACTTTCCATATCTTGCATTTGTTTTAAATGTATATCTTTTAGTTCATTTAAAGATATCTTACATTTTAATCCTTCTTTTATAATATCCATACCAATACTTTCAAAAGGAATTTTATTATTACTAATAATAGGACACGGTGTCCCATTAAAATAACTCAAACCATTAGGACAACCTTTAACCATATCTAGTGTATCTCTTGCAGCCATATCAATATATAGTAAATTTTCCAAAATCAATTTTTTTTGGATTTAATATATAGAATTAATTGAAT
>Ga0181420_1001023_pt1 | contig 10785 bp, 14 predicted proteins | sample 43SPOviralmetaG_FD_130145 | JGI IMG/M metagenome (GOLD analysis project Ga0181420, IMG submission 130145) | Marine viral communities from the oligotrophic San Pedro Time Series (SPOT) site, San Pedro Channel, CA, USA - 43 SPOT_SRF_2013-05-22 | ecosystem: Environmental > Aquatic > Marine > Strait... | reverse complement strand
TTCAAGTAGTAAGTAATCAAATCAAAAACTGCAAGTCTTAAATCTGCTGGAAGACTTGCGTATCCTGCTTTATAAGTTACACGAACTGCACCTGGGCCACGAGCCCAATTCTTATAAGTAGTGCCCCCAGTAGTACGAATAAGGCTGTCTGTCGCACTATCTAAATAATACTCATAACTTGTTGTGGTCAAAGTAATGTAAGAAGAATCATAAGTTTCTCGCTCTTCTACGGATACGATACTATTTACCGGGCTTTCTGTAAGCTGTATAAGATGCGTACCCCAGTTTACATTAATAGTATCTACTTTATTTGTACTGTAATAATCTACAAAACTGTTTGCACAATAAGTCTTTACTAATTGGCTCACCGACGGAATAATAAAATTAAGCTGCGCATCACTTTTAGGGGTGGTAACCCCTTCTGCGGCTTTATAGTCTATAAGTGTAACTAAATCTGTCATAAGCTAATTAGTAAAAACTTGGGGAGGCGAACCTCCCCAGTTTATGTTACTTGTTATTAAGCAACAAAGTCGATCTTAACTGAAGGCTCGGCACCGGTAGCACCGGCAACGATCTCTTCAAAACCGAGAGACTGTGAAGCAACCAGCACGCGACGCTGATTCATAACTTCGTAGTCTTGCTCTACTGATACACCACGGAGTCGTGGTACAACGTAGTTGCGAGTATTAACTGCGAATGCCGCAGGAATACCAGCCGCTTCTGCTGGGAACTCTTCAGATACGATTACGGGTGAACCGTATACCGCACCGATAGTACCAACAACACGTGCTGCGAGGTCTGAACCTACTTCATCCAGAGTCTGGAAGTTAGCATCGTTCAGCAGGTCAAAATAGCTATTCTGGCTTACGATATACGCGATATCAGAAGGCATCAAGCCATACTTGCCCATTTGCTCACGAGCAGCAAGAAGCTTAGCAGAAGTCAAACGCTCTGCATCAGAGATGTCAAGAGTGTCTGAGTTAGCAGCTGCGTAGCCGTCAAGACCAGTGATTGAACCTGAACCATTGATGATTGCATCTTCTACTGCGCGACCGTGTGCACGAGCAACTGACTCAACAAGCATAGGCATCAAGTTAATGAGTACTTGCTCGTCTACGTCGTTGTCCATAAACGTACTAGAAATCAGACGGTATGCATTCAGAGTTACCTGCTTTGCATTGTACTGATTATTAGTAATTTCTACACGGTTTTCCAAGTTACCGCCAGTTGCTGCGCTTGCAAATGCAGCCTTACCAGCATCAGTCTGGATCGGCAGTACAGTTGCGCCACCGTTGACAGGAATCTCACGGAACAAACGAGCTACTTTCAGCTCATGCATGATTTCCTTCTCGATCTGGGAAGCAACTTCCTGATCGATATCAGCAGCGTTTGCAGCATAGTTAATACCAGCCTTCTCTTGAATGTCACGTGCAAAGTCAGTTTCCCAACCTTTACGAGTCATAACACCCAGCATGTGAGCGGCCATAAAGTCTGTGCCCCACTTAGAAATGTCTGATTTTTCTGCACGGTCAGCGAATACACGCTTAGACTCACGCATTTTAGAGATTTCATCAGACTTCTCTTCGAGGTCCTTCTTGTACTGGGCAAGAGTCTCTTCCATGTTCGCATTGCGATCATTCAACTCTTTTTGTACGTCAGCCAGCAACTTCTCAGTACCAGACTCGATACCGGTGCGGATGCTGTGCTTAACTTCTTCTTCCTGCTGAGCTTTAGCTTCGGCGTGTGCCTCTGCTTTCTCAGTAGCTTCTTGAACTGCCTTTTCTTCGGCAGCCTTTGACTCAGCTTGCTTCATTGCGATCTTAGCAGCAGTTTCCTCTGCTACTTTCTTCGCAAAAGCTTCCAAGTCGACTTCGGGAGTAATTACTTCCGACATATTGATCTCCTCTTTAGCGGATTTTTCCGCTTCGTCCGGTGTTTCACTAGCTACCGATGAATTTTCATCCTTAGCCAGAGACTGACCGGCTAGATCTACACGATTGGTGAAAGTTTTTTTGAATTCATTATACTCCTCAATAGAGTCAAATGACTTCGCCAGAGAAAAAGTTGCTGCTTGATTACAGGGTACGGAAACAACCGACACCTCAAACAACTCAGCATCCTTAATCTTTAATCCGTCAGTTTCCGATAGGTAATCAGCATCCTTGACTCGGAAACCAACAGAAAATGCTCCAAGAATGCCTTCTTTTACAAGCTGCGCAACATGATCGGGCGCAGATTTAGAAATTTTTGCCTTTAGTTCAAGACCGTTTTCAGTGACTTTAAGTCCTGTCGCGCGTCCAATAGGCTTGTTATAATCATGATTAAAAAGAATAATAGGATTCTTTTCAAAGTTATTCAGACCGCCTTTAGTCCACGCTAGTGCGTCAATCACATCACCAGCACGATCAAAATCACTCGTACTAGCCATGCCACAGATGTGAACTCCTCCGTCATCTTCGTCTAAAGCCTTGAAGGTAGAGGTAAGATTAAAAATCTTTTCCATTAGTCTTCGCTCTTTTCTGCAGGTGCAGTCTTGCTCAATGCTGCGAGCGGGTCGTCAGCAGGAGCAGGTTTGGGAGCAGGCTCAGGTTTGGGAGCTGGCTCGGGTTCTGGGGCGTGAAGCTGTTTCCACGCATCAGGATAATCATTTTCCATAATAGCAACAAGTCGTGACCAATTACCAAAGTAATTATCTACTTGTCCTATTCGAAGAGGCACATCTGACTGCTTGCTATATTCTAGTCGAGTGAAAAGTTTACCTTTTTCCATCATATACATCACAAGAGCGTCTAATGCTGCTTTTCGTCCTCTAATCCTCACTGTCTTCTCCTTCTGGGGGTCTACCACCTTCGTCTGGATTTACTGCGCTTCCTGCAATATTTGCAGGTACTCGCAACTCATCATGTCCTTCTACTAGGTCAAATCCAAGAGCCTCTCGTGCTTCATTTGGAGAAATAATCCCAGTATTTACTAACGCAGAATAATACTGCGATTGATCTCGTAATTCTGGCTGTAGTGCTGGGATATCTGTAATATCTTCTTTGCACTTAAATCCAAAGTGTCTTTCCATTGCAAAGTTAATTTTTCGCACAATGGGAAGAATTGTCTCAAGGTAGTACATTCGCATATTTGGTCGAATGTTTGCATTGTTACCTGAGTCCAAAAGCATTGGAGGTATTCCAAGTGCTTTTAAAATAATTTTTTCGTTTTCTGCAATTGCACTCTGAAAGTCTAGTTCTTTAAAATTAACATTTGATACTGAATCTATCTCAATACCTCCGTCCAAAATAAGAGGACGTCTACCACCTGCATCTGGTCTATAACGAGCTGACCAAGATTGAATCATTCTTTCTTTAATCTTTTCAGATAGAGTATTTGGTGATTTTAGTACAAGACCTGGAACAGCTCCATTCTTAAAGAAGTTATCCTGGAAGTCCCGCATACTTCTCATTAGTACCATCGTTCTGAGTGCGGGCTTTAGGCGTGAAACACCTCGATAGATAGAATAGAAAGAGTTATCCTTAATGTGAATAATTTCACTTGGCTTATAGTCTACTTTCTCATTAAAACTGAATCTTTCAATATAAGTAGTGTCACTTGCATGAATAGTTACTTTGTTTGCGGGAAGATGGTACATATGTACACCATCGAAATAAATAAAAATGTTACCATCTAATAGATAGTCTGTAATCAAGTTACGACGGAAAGTGCTAATATCTTGAAAAGGGTTGGGCTCTTTGTTTAGTAATAGTTCTACACGAGAACGCTTAATACCTTTTATGACACTAGACATACCTTGAACTTGTCCGCCGACGGCAATAGGAATCTCCGATGCATCGTCAACGATTAAATTTACGCCTCGATTAACAATTTCGAGGTCTTCATAAGCTCTCTCGTAGTTTACTACCTTTTCTCGAGAAGGCTCTGTTTTATGGTCATAATAAGGTTGAGCAGGATTTAATTTTTCCTCCATATCCTTATTTTGCCAAAAGTTATACCAAGCCATGCTTTCCTCTTTGTATCTCTACCCAACGTTTTTGTTTAGGCGCTGAGTGTAATGTTGGGTTTCGCCCGTATATTGAGTGCAATTTTAAGTGGTGAGCGTGGCACAAAGTAACAGTATAATCATACAACTCTTCAATATGTTCATTAATAAATTCATCTCTAAAATTTCGAATATCCTCCATCATATAGTTTTGCTCTTTAACCCACTTCTGAAGTAGGGGACTTAAACTATAGTAATGATGAAAATCAAGCTCAGTGTCTGCCCCACATATGTAGCACTCGGAGGCTTTTTCATACCTTGATTTTGCTTTATCTCGTATATACTTTACGGGATCTCGTTTTAGCTCTGCCATCTTTGAATCTATTACTTTTTAATAACGAAATTATATCGTGAGGAAACTAAATTGTCAACTACTTTTTTTCTTAGGTCTTTTTAAAAACCTGTAGACGAAGTTTCAAATGAATAAACTGCATATCGTAAAGCATCGGCCATGTGTGACGCCATATTATGTTTTGGCTTTTCTCTGGCCAAGTTAGGGTTTGAGTCCCACTGATATTGATCTAACGCTGATAAACTATGTAGACATTTCTGGTCTATAATTAAATTATCATTATCAACAATAGCAGCCACATGAGCAATGCCGTCCAGTACAGACTTTTTGGCATTTGTGGTAGTAATATCATAGTTCTGAGCAAAGTCAAATCTAGTTTGTTGAGCTGCTGAATCAATGAAGATATAATCAATATCCCACTTTTCCATAAGTCTACTAATTTCAACAGCATGCTGCTCTGTGGTTTTTTCAGCATCTAAGTATTCGTCGAGGATGTAGTATTTTTGGTCTGCCCAGTCATATGCCAAAACGCAAAAGGCAGTGGGATCTCTATACCCCACATCAAGACCTGCGAATATATCCATTTTTGAAACATCGAATTCTTCCAAGTTCTCAATACAGGTTTCGTGATTAAAGTTCCAAATTTGTCCCTCATAGGTGTTAAAGTCTGCTTCATACTCTTGTTTAAACTCTGCTTCTGACATACTTTTTCTAGCTTCTGAAACGTCACTCTCAGACATCCTAGGGTTATCTTTATAGGTTGCACGTATAGATGCCCATTCAGGAAACTCATCAGTAAATCCTCTATTAAAAAATTCAGCAAACCAGTTACTCTTTCCTCTAGGAGTAGAAATAAACAGAGCTTTAGAATTATCTTTGTCTAGGGTGGGGCGCAGTGCAACATTAAAAGCCTCTTTACCATCTGCAAGTGCTGCCTCATCAAATATAATAAGATCATAACTACGCCCTACACAAGAGTCTACTTGATTAATTGAACCCATTCTTATTGTAGAACCGTTTGTTAGTTCAATTACTTTATCTTTAGCATTATCTTTTGCTACTTCAAGATCAAAGTGCTTAATTAATTGTCTTTGTAAGTCGAAAGAAATCTGAGACAAGGCATAGTTCGGAGACATAATTAAAATGTGAGAACCTGGGACTAGCGATACTAGCTGCCCAATAATATTTGCGATATAAGTTTTGCCCTGTCTTCTTGAAATTGCTGCAGTTACAAAACGGTACTTATTATTGTTTATCGCATTTATGATCGCCATTTGAGACGGAAGAGGTGTAACGCCGAGTAAATCCAAGTATGGATCTACTGGAAGCTTGAGAAACCTCGTCTCAGATTGAAATTCAACAAGTCGCTCGGAGACTAAGTCTCTCCTACTTATTTCTATTGTCATGTTATTATTATGCCTTTAATCGTTTTTTCTATGTCCATTCCAAGCTGCAAATCCTGCGACTCGAAGAGCCCAGTATGCTAAGTAGTTTAACAGCTTAAAACCATTTACTTCAATACAAATATCACGGAAAAGTTTATCCATCCACTTTTGGTCTTTCTTGCCGATATCTGTTCTATCTTTTTTCATAAGGGTAGCATATTTATAGCCATAGTCGTGAACAAGACCGCCCATAAGTAATACACCGGTAGGAGACAACCACATAGCAAGAAATTTAGGGACAGACGCACCATCAAACTGGAATCCTTTGGGAATAACATACTCTTCCACTCCTAGTGTAAAATGAAAATCATCACAGATTTCCCATTGACGAACACCTAACATCCACATCCATATTGCTTTCCAAAATCCTTTATCTTTTGTCTGAATTGCCAGAGGCTTCATATGAGGCATTTCATCATAATAAAAACCTACTCTATCTTCTCCTTGTCCGTCAAAAATACTGGCTACGAAGCCTATAAGAATAAGACTAATTACAATAGTCCACTGCCAAAAGTTTACTGCAAGATCAAGTAAAAAGTCCACTTATTTTCCTTTTTGGTACGCTTGTGCTCCAAAGAACGCTGCTACCAAGCCTGCAACCGCTACAAAGTAAGTCGGTGCCATATCTCCTAAAATATTTGATGCTTTTTCTAAACCAGCAAGATCAGTAAGAACAACCATGGCGGGATACAACAACATACCAGCAAGAGAGAACCATGCCATATTTCGTTGTGCATCTCGCATTGCGTCCGCATCTTCTAGCTCCTTTCGCTTAAACTCCATGTACATTGCTTTTTCTTCGTCGTCTACTTTACCATCGCCATTAGTATCTGCTGGATGAAATTCACTCATTACCACTTCACCTTATCGGCCCAATAAGCTGCGCTCATTTTGCCCTTTGCAATGTTTTTACGGTGCCGTGCTTTGAAAGATGCACGCTTACGCTTCATTGCCTCTGATTCTCCTGCTTTAGGCTTGCCAGCAGTTTTTGCTCCTTGCTGCCCAAAACGAATAGTCTTAACTTTGGTGCCAACTTTTGCCACTACAATATGTGACTTTTTTGAGTGCCCGGGAGTACGCTTTGGCTTATTAAACCCCGATACCCCAGCACGTTTTAATCTTGAATCGCGCTTTTTACCTTTTCTTTTTACCGCCACGCTTCATTCTCCTCTTCGACTTTGTAAAAGTTTTAACCATAGTCGGCTTACCCCCTGGGTTACCTGCAGCTCTTTTGCGTCGTATTGCAGACCGTCTTTCTGCAGGTGTCATACTAGCAGCTTTTGAGGCTGGAACACACTTTGGATATTTACCTTTTTTAGACGTCTTACGCCCACAAGGCATATACCCCCCGCCCTTTTTGGGGCGGGAGATATCTACCCAGCTTTCTTTAAACCACTTGGTTAAACCACCCTTCGGCTTTGCCATTAGATTTTGTCCATAATGGGCTTACCAAATTTAACCCAACCCCAGTGAGCTGCCATACCTACTGCAATTCCAAGAATAAAGTCCATTACTTTTTTCCTCGCTTTTTCTTCAAAATTGCTTTTTGAAGAGCCATTGGCAGTTTCTTCTGCTTTGCGGTTAAACCCATGGACTTTTTTTTCTTTCCACCCTTTTTTGCTGCTTTAGAGGGACGCCCTCTTTTTTTACCGTAAGTTCCTTTACCTGCTGGCATTATTTACTCCCCATGCGGTACTTACCGCCTTTGGCTTTGTAAGTTTTTACAAGCCATCCATTTGCGTAAGCTGAAGGATATACTGCAAACTTACGCTTCGCTTGAGCTTTTACTCTTGCGTAAAGCTTTTTGTTTGTGGGAACTGGCTTCTTTTTTGCTGCTTTTCTACGCCGCCTTGCTGCCATTTACAGTCTCTTAAGCTGCCCAAGGCTGCCCTGACCCCGTTGTTGGAGTGATTTTTTCTGTAAGTTGAGCATCAAGACTTGCTTCAAGACGAGTGACTTCATCACTGCCTAGTGCCGCTTTTGCCCAAGCAATTGCATCTGCTTGAGTAACCTTTGCCCATTCGATGAAAGTATCGCCAGGATCTGCTAGTCCAACAGTTCCGTATACTTCAACTATATCGTCTCCTTGAGTTTTTGTAGCTCTCCAATGAACCGTTCCGACAACGTTTGTTTTGCCCCCGGAAGAGACAGCGTAATCAAGAGCTTGTACTGTCCATACATGTGACATATTTTATCCTCCTAGCTTGTTTGCTTCTAAATGTGCTTTATAAGCATTAACAACTGTTTCAGTATGTACTGCTGCGCAAATTCCTTTTACTTCAGTACTCTCACTTGAAGTGTCCGCACCTGGGTCAATTACGCGCCTGTGAAAAGACCGTGAAATTTCTTTATCGTCCTTTAAAATAACTGTTGCAGTTCGTACTTGTACGTGCTTGAACTGTCCTACAACTTCGATTTTATCTTCTTCTGTTTTTTCTGTTAAAGCCATTGCTTTTCTCCTTTTGTCCGCCCCAATCTCCGAGTGGGGTAATTAAGTTCTGTAAACAGCACCAATCATAAGGTACTGATTGGAACCGCTTGTCCACGTTGTGAGGGTAGAGGAAAGTCCCGCCTGCATTAAGCGCAAAGTGCCGTCGTATAGATACGCCCCGTCACACACATGACTGGTTGCTGTGTTAAAAGTGACTTTACCTACTGGGTAATGGTGTACCGCTGTGCTAGAGCTATATGGCAAGCCCGATATATAAGCATCTCCTGACCCTGCGTTGCTTATATTTAATGTGCCGCTATACCAACTAACCGTCACAATGTTGCCCACTTTGGTGTAGTAACCAGTTTGGTTGCCATAGCTCACTGTAGGGTTGGTTCCCCCATTGCCTATCATTACCGGCGTCCATGTCCCTTCTTCGTAATCATCAAGAGCATTTGCGGCGGCTGTGTCTGAGCCGAACTTAATCCCATCAGCGTCAACTCGTAATCTGGTACTCGCTCCTGTACGGAAATACATATAATCTTGTGCGTGGTAATAGCCCACGCCCCCTGCACTATTGCTCTGGGGGTCAGAGAAGAAAATCGCTGATTCAGCGCTGTTCGGCGTAGAGAGTTGAATAGCCGCGTGTGAGCTATGCTCTACATGAAGCTGAGTATAAGAGTGAGCAGAGGCACCTGATGCACCTCCATAAATGTGTAACTTATCAGAAGGACTTGCAGTGCCAATGCCGACCTGCTCGCTACTATCTATAGTGATCGCAGTTGCATCGGCGTTGTCATCAATACCAGTCGAACTAAAGTTTGTTAAAGGATAGCTAAGATCCGCAGCAACAACAGTGTTTGCCGGAATTGCTAAACTATTAAGTTTTGTGATCGCCATTACTTATTTCCTTAATACCCTTTTATAAAGGCGTGGGCCAGTCACTAATAGGTGCGTTCTTATCCTTATCCGGAGCATTGTAAAGAGCCATAAACTCAGTAAGATTTGAGCAAGCCTTAATTGAAGTTTCAATTTTATTTGAAGCAGTACGAACTGCTGCACGATAAGTTGAAACGTCTGAAGGAACATTATAATCTGAGATTTCTACTGCTTTTACTACCATCCAATCAGTTTCAGAAAGCAAATTATTTGCTTGCGCTTTCGCAGTATTAATTGCTTCTGATTTGAGTCCAAGAGTAACAAGCTGCTTTCCATCAGGCCCTAATATAGCTTTTCCATCTTTATCCACTTCATTTTTATCGTCGAGAGCTTTCTCAACCCCTGCTGACCAATAAAAACGTGAATCAAAGGGAGCAGGATTATCTTCCCACTTTAGCCCCGCATCTGTTTTTTCTTTATCTGACCAACTCATCCAGTTTGTAGGATGTGTTACGCCATTTGAATCTACCCAAGATCTTCCTGGGCGAATTACATTTTTTTCATATAAATACATTAAGTTTCTCCTTACCTTGCGTTGGCGTATTTGAAGGGCATCTCTGCGAATGCCATGTAAATAAAAGAGTCTCCGCTTGTATTAACAGAGCCGCCAGTAGCCCTAATCTTAAACCCGTTAGCTAGAAAGTCATCTGCAGTGCCATAAGATGATGCACCATTATCATCAGGAAACAACATTTCGTTATTTACGTTGTATCCTGGTCTTTTATTGTCGGTCAGAAGCCACAAGCCGGTGTTACTGGTTTTTTTAACAATTACAAAAGCCGGCCTAAACCCTGTGTGAATAAACGGGCCATCTGCGCTTCCGTTGCCTGCAAAACTACCGAACTTGCTGAATCCTTCAACGCTGTGGAAGCAGTAGGCTACAAAGTTCTTCGTATTTGCGTTCGTTTGAGAATTGCTAGTTACAGTAATTACACTAGCAGTTGGACCGCTACCCCAAAGACCTGCGGATCCTGACGCGTTATTTCCATCTAGAATCAGATAGTGCGCTAAGGGGATTTGGTTGTTATAAATCATCCAAGAAGTGCTGGAGTCAGTTCTATTTTTAACAATATACATTTCAGGGGTTTTAGATAAACCGTGGCCTATTGTTGTAGTTGAAGCCCCATCGCCCGTGTAGGTAACAATACTAAAACCAGCATCAGTATTAGCAGACACGGTAGATGTAATAGTGCCGTCACTATTGCTTACACCTGTGCCTCCAGCTTTCCAGTTCCATAAGACATAGGAGTTTCCGCTTTGATTGACATTATTTGCACTTGATGACCCTGCTAAAATAGAAGCACCGTCTGTTTCAACATTATTCATAGCACCATTAGTGCCAGCACCGTATTCTCCGTATGCGGCAGAACTTGACAGATTATTACCTGCACCTCTAAGTCTATCAATCCAATTATGGTCAATAGCCGCTGATCTAGATTTTTGCCAAACAAGGTCTGGGTCAAATCCAACACCTGTTATTGTTCTAGTATTTGCACCGTTACCCGTATACAGCACAGTATTAAAGTAGTCTTGTGGGCTGTTGTTTATAGCAGGGTTAATTGTCGCCACTGGATCAGGCAGGTTAGCCGTACACAGGGCTAGGTAGCCTGCTGGTGGTGCGTAGTAAAAGTCA
>Ga0181420_1001020_pt1 | contig 10792 bp, 14 predicted proteins | sample 43SPOviralmetaG_FD_130145 | JGI IMG/M metagenome (GOLD analysis project Ga0181420, IMG submission 130145) | Marine viral communities from the oligotrophic San Pedro Time Series (SPOT) site, San Pedro Channel, CA, USA - 43 SPOT_SRF_2013-05-22 | ecosystem: Environmental > Aquatic > Marine > Strait... | reverse complement strand
CTTACCGAAAGTGATGGTAAAGTAAATCATCTAAGGACAAACTATAAGTTCAGTTGTTCTTTTATAGTTCAGAAACCAAGGAGTAGTGGGAAACAATATTGTAATATTTCTGTATCTCGGAGTGGTCGTAATCCACATAGTATTTCTTGTGGTAATAAAGACACTCTTAAAGAACATCTATTAGAGTATTTCAAGGGAGATAAAAAACATCTTAGAAGAATTAAATACGACCATGTGAATTGGATGAAAGTTGAAAGTAAGACACCCACTACTCAAAATGAAGAAAGGGTGGTTTATAATACAATCAGAACTTGGATTTTTGATAATCCACTTGGGTTTGATAATGAAACCCATAACTACATGGACTTATTCCCATTGGATAAAAAAAAGGGGAAGTAATCAATCAGAATTACTCCCCCCTACTATCAGACATGTGGATGATAAACTAAACTTTATTTATTGTAATTATTCTCCACTAATCCCTTCACATCTTCCATCTTAAACATAACTCTCTTACCTACCTTAATAGATTTTAATTTCCCTTCAACATTAGTCCATCTGTGGAGTGTTGATTTAGATATTCCAAAATACTTCATTACTTGATTACTAAACATCAAGTTAGGAATTGAACTACTATTAGGTTGGGTATTGTCTATGTTCTTTGTTAGTGATATTAATGACATATTAAAGTCTCCGTTCTTTGATTATCTTGTTATTAAAAATATCTTTACCATCATCATTGGTATGTATCACATGTCCGTAAAAATGTATCTGATAAATAAGTGTTCTCAAGGTTTCAATTGAATATTCATATTTCTGTTCTATGTCGTTCTCACCATAAACTCCAAATTCTGACATCCACTTACCTCGGTCATAATTATATTTATACTTGTCTGATTTCTTGATGGGTCTTTCATCCTTAATGTGATTAACCAAATCCTCTAATATTTCATATACCTTCTTCATTCCTTATCCTTGGGAATGTCATTATCGTCATCACTTCTTAGGTAATCACCACTCGGTTTTGATTTCTTAAAAAAGTTAGGGTCTATCTTTCTTGATTTTTCACCAACTTGTGGGACGAGTTCTTTTAATCTTTTCTTAAGGTCTATTACTCGTTTTTCCAAATCAACTACATCTTCAATAATATCCATCAGTTTTATATCAGATGGTTTCTGATTAGGTTGTTCCACAAACAATCTCTTTAGTTTTATCATAGTAATCCTCCATGTCTATTAATAAATAGTGATGACACCGAGTAAAAGTGAATAAAACTTTTGTATGGTAAATTTAACCGAGGATTGTATTTTTTTTCTGAGTGTATGTTTTCATGTAATTCCAGTAATATAGGGATTTAGGGGTGTTTTTGGGACAAATAGAAGTATTTGGAAGTATTAAATGACATCACATGAAACTCCATGAGAGTTTGTGTAATCGTAGTAAAGGAAAGAACCTAATTTGATACTAAATGGTTATTAATGTTTGGGTTCTCGTGAAACCTCAAGGGGGTAAAGATAGACATATTATTACTCTGACATACACTTGATACTCATAAAGGTGTCATAACTATGTCAATTAGTATGTCTTTCTTACTTTATTAGTCTAATGATATACTTAGGTGTAATGTTATTCTAACCCACCATTCCACCAACTCCCACTCTATATTAGGACACCTTGGAAGAAAGAAACTGAATGATGTTTATGTATATGTGAATTTTAATATACGAAGTGTATATCAATATATATTTGGTTGGTATTAGTCTTATAAAAGTGGAGAACAGAATGAAGATTGAGACCTTCATTAAAAAATATTACTCTACTATAAACTCCATAGTCTTACAATTGTTTTCATCAATACAACCTTTCACCATAAGTGTATCACCAATGAAAGGTTGGTATAAATAAATCATCTGTTTCCCACTCCCATCAACACCATCAGAGTAAGTTGAATAATTTATAATTGGATTACAGATGGTGTCCCACATCCATAGGATACAGAAGTAGTCTTCACTATCCCAAAACACTCTTGTCATAGGTTCTGTTTGATACAACACCGAGGTATAACTATGTGGTCTGTTGGTTGGATAATCAAACCTATAGTATCCATCCCTCATTGGTAAGTCCATGTGTAATTCTAATGGTATAGGTTCATAGGTTTCTTTAATTGGATTAGAACTTCCACAACCTATCAACATTACCAAGATTAAGATTAATGTTTTTCCGACCATTCCTTAAATCCTTTCACTTTAGGTTTAGGTTTCTTTTCTTCTTCCTTCAATCGTTTCATCCATTCAATCATCCAAGTCCCTCTTGGTATTCCTCTTTTTTCTTCATCGTTTTCAACACAATCATATAGGTCATGGTCTTCATCAATATCCTTCTCTCCACATATATTACAGATGGAAAGTTCTTCTTTATTTAGTTCGTTCATTTTGGTTCTACCTTTAATCCAAACCCATAGATTTGTGGTTCATAGATTTTGTTTAATCTTTTAATTCTCTTATTCATCTTATCAAATATCCCAAAGACTTGTTGGGGTGAGAATTGATTGGTTCTACGAGGTTTGTAGTTTGTGTGGTTATTCAGATAATCACTTATCTGTTTGTAAGTAAGTCCTTCGGACTTTAATTGTTTTACTAAGTTATATCGGTCTTTTTGATTTTGGGTGAGGGGAATTACCCAAAACTTTGGGGAGGTAATTTCAACAATACATGTTAAAAATGAGTTATAATCTTTGTGAAATAAATACCCCCTATCAATCCTACTCCACAGTAATGGACTTTTGTTGATAGGGGGTAATGTCGTATCTTTACTCATATCGTCATTTAGAAGTTTTTTTTTTCGTCCTCTTTTTACCTTATCTACCATCAAATCTTTGTATCTTGAACCTTTCAGTATTTCATACTCTCTGTTTTTACCCCCTCTCAAAACCTCATATTTATCATCTACCATTGGGAGTTTCAGAAGTATCTTTAATCTGTGTTGGTTTATGTCCTCGTCAAAATTAACAAATACCTTATCAACATACTCTGTGATAATCTCTTTCTTCTCATCCATAGTGTATTCGTCTTTCAACTTACCAATCCAACTATTGTGTTTATCCAACCAACTAATCCATCTATTCTCATCCATAACTGATTGAATATCTAAACTTATTTGTTGTAGTTCCTTAAATCTTTCTTCCTTGGTGGAATGGATTAATGTATTACCCTCATCAAATTGTTTCTTATCTGTCTCACCACTTAAATACCAATTCCTATTATCGGTCTCTCTTTCATCTAATTCAGTAATCTTCTTTTCAATTTTTCGTTTTTCTTTATTTAAGTCTAATAGTCTCTGATGTTTCTTTTCATCACTCTTAGTCTTATTAACTAATTCATTCTGTTTAATCTTTTCTTTTATAATGTGAGACTTACCCAACAACTCTACCAAGGTGTCCCAAACTTGTCTATCGGTATTAGGGATATTCAGAGATTTTTTAACCGAACAATCTTTCTTCTTCTTATCACTAACCTTTCTCCAATTGTTTTCTCTACTTCTACAATAGTAATAGTATTCATTCTTTACATGTTTAACCCTACACCCATACATCTCACCACAGACTTCACAAAACATCTTCCTTCTTAAAAGAACATCAGTATGTATTACCTTGGAGTTATTCTTTCTCTGTTGTTGTTTCTCAACCTTATGTCTTACTCTATGGAAGGTTTCATCATCTATAATCTGTAAGTCCTTATTCTCCATGTATAATACTTTTGGATTAAGAGGGTCTGTTATGTTGTCTGTCATAACATCCTTACCGATGTATAATTCATTTTTAAGAATGACTTGGAGACTTCCTAAACTCCAAAACTTTCCTCGTCTTGGTTTTATACCATTCTTATCTAATTGTCTTCCAATCTCTTTTGTTGATATGTCATTATCATACCAATCATAAATCTGTCTTACCCACTTACTCTCTTTAGGGTTGATTACTAATTTCTTAATACCATCAATCTTTTGACCTTCATATCCAAATGGGAAAGTCCCACCTCTGTATCCACCTTTCTTAAAATGGGATACTTTACCAATCATACTTTTCTTTCGTTGAACTCTTACAAAGAATTGATTGATGGATGAGAAGAAGTCATACATAAGGACTTGTTCGTCAGATTGGAAATTAACTGAACTTTCATTAGTATAAAGTTGAACTCCACTTTTTTCTAACTCCCTACGAAGTTGAGAACTAACCATAGGATTTCTTGATAATCTTGAAAGGTCATATACATACATGTGTTTAACCTTACCCAAGGATAGTTCAGTATAAAGAGTTAATAAGACTTCCCTATCTTCAATATTCTCACTACTACCACTTACACCCTTTTCATTCCAATCCTTATAACCCATTCCAAGTTCTTTGGACTTTTTAATTCCAAGGTCTAATTGGTCTGTCAAAGAATACTTCTCTGATTGTTCTTTTGTAGATACTCTACGATATATGTGTAATGTTTCTTTCATTTGATATATGTTAAAATACCACCTATTAAGTTTCTTTCCCTATTACTTTCAACCCATCCACACCAATCCACACTCTATATTAGGACACCTATTTAGTAAGAAACTGACCGATTACTTACTACTAAAATCAGACATTTATTGACGACAAACCGATGATATTTCGGTTGATTTTTAGTAAGGAATAGACATTTTCTTTACTCCATTTCTTACCCATTTTTGTCTTATGGTTGTTTCTATTTAAGAACCTACTGATAGAAAGGTAAGAACTTCCCTTCTTTCTAAGTGTTTTAATTTTTCTTAAAACCTTTTGTTCGTATGGGTTCTTAATCAACTTGTCATCAACTTTATCAAATCCAAATGGAGTTCTACTATAAACCTTACCATTCTTCTTTTTGTTCTTGATGACATCCTTAGTTCTTTCAGAAGTCAAATTTCTTTCCAAGGTATAAACCGACCCAAGGATTGAAATAAAGAATTGTCCCATACTTGTTTTTAATGATGGGATGTTTTCCTTAATCACCATTAGGTCTGTATGATGTTTCTTCAACACTTCAATGGAGTTAAGAAGGTCTAATGTATTTCTACTCCAACGAGATAGTGAGGTTGTGATAATGTTTTTAACCTTATCACCTTTCACCAACTCCATTAGTTCTAAATACTTTTCCCTTTTAATAGTGTTCTTACCACTAATACCAAAATCAATAAAGAAGTCATCAATCTCCATCCCATGTAATTTGGAGTAAGACAACAACATATCTTTCTGTGATATAACACTATTCTCTTGTTGGTCTGTTGAAACTCTGATGTATCCAATATTCATTTTATTCTCCATAATTTCTATAGAGAATTTACTAAAAATTATTGAATTTGTATAGTAATATATTGTTTATATTAATATTATAACACTATACAGATTAAGTATATACCACATCTCTTGGATTAAATAAACTTGAACCAAAATCCTTTGAGAACACATAAAAGTCAGATGGATTATTTTTATCCAATCTCCAAAATTCTACAATTCTCAATCTTCTTTCTAACTCAAAACAAATTCTAACATTATCCCATAAACCATGAGTTATAATTCTGATGGGGAAGTCCTTACCAAAATTCAAGTCCCTTCTTTTATGGTAATGATAGATTTGTTTTAAGATGGTGTCTTTTACCAAATGATTGTTTAATGATAAAGGTATTTCACCCAAATCAATTTCAATTAGTTTAACATCTTTTATACTAACCTTAGATTTTTTCATTTTTCATTTTATTGTTCTTGTTTGTTTTATTGTTTTTTAATTCTTTGTTTTCATCCGACACTTCATCCTTAGAATAAAAGTATCCATCTCGGATGGTTGGAGAAGTCCGACCTTTGACCTTCAGACTTCTCATATATTCATTCCAACTTCTATACTCTTTCAATCTTGAATACCATTCTTCATGACTTTCAGACATTCTTTCATGATGTATGTTTTTGAGTTAAAGTAGTTTCCTTCGTTCTCAGTATGTAGGTCAATCCTATAGTCCATCATGAGGTCTAAAGTCTTATCTAAGATTTCAGAGTTCCTACTTATCCTATCAAGTCCAACCACAAAAACAAAAGTCCTTGGATTATTGACTATCCAATCTCTTAGGTCGTAATACATTGTATCATCATCAGTATCTATTTCATCATTGATTACAGAATAATCAAAACCAAAATATTTTGATAGTTTCCTACCTTTCTTTACTTGTTGAGTATAGGATTTTTCATCACCATTACTCGTCCTTACATAGATGTATAAGTGAGGGTTTAATCTTTTATTTTTCATTTTCTTTTCCTTGTTGTTGTTCGGTCATTTAATTTTTTATTCAATTCATCTTCAAGATTTTGATAGTCAAACCAATTCCAACCATACATCTCTGTTTCACTCAATAAACTCCAATCCAAAACTTTTCCAGTTTGATGTTCTATAAATGGAAACTCTTTTATCTCACCATTTAGGATTTCTTTGTATAGTTTTCCTTTCTTATCAAACCAACTTGATGATTTAGTAGGTCGTCCAACGAGAAATACTTTCCCTTTTTTTTCTTTTGATTTAATGTATTTCATCATCTCTCCTAATCCGTATCCATTACATATTTTATTGAACCATTTATTTCCACCTACATTTACTATCATTTTCAAATAATCTGTTCTATTTTGGTATTGTTTCATCCATTTACTACCCCATAATTCTTTTTCAAGTATTGTCTGTCCTAATGTTTCCCAATTTTCTATTAGATTTTCATTTCCATATTTTTCAGGATTTTCAAGGTAGGTATTTATTATTTTTATTTTCCTATCCCACCACCATTTATCTCCGTATGTAATTCCATCTATAAATTTTTCTCTATTTGATTGTCTCATTTTATTTGTCCTTACTTTTTAATTCTTCTAAAAATTCTTCTACCATATTGTGGTAATTCTCTTGTTGTTTTATTTTTCATTTTTATTTTCCTATTCATTTATTTTGTTTATCATTTACATACGAACTTAGGGATTGTGGAGTGTATTTTTGTTATTATCAGAATTATCACACTATACAATCCCATCATTCCTCTAAACCCAAACAGACATAAAACTTTCTTCCATTGGTTTAGGTTTATAAGTCAAATCACCATAGGTCAATCTTCCTAACTTGTCCTCTCTTATTATATTCACGAATACCAAGTTTCCGACCATAACATCACGAACACATTGTATTCCTCTCGTCCATAGTAATCCATGTTTGTTCTTTCTCAACTTTCCACAATCATCACCATGGACGACCACATGTCCTTTATCAGTATATCCTTTTATGGGTAGATGTTTCTTCATTGGTTCAGTATAGTATTGTGGGATTAAAGATGTTGTTTTTCCATATTTCTGAAACTCATTTGGAAACATCTTTTCTATGTCATTGAAGATTAGATTTCTAATATCCTTTCCATATTGTTTTCTCCCACCACTTTTTTTACATGATGGATTACTTACAGTCTCCTCACGAAACCCACCTTTCAGTCCATCAAAAACAACAACTTTTATTTTTGTATTATTACTCATTTCAATTACCTTTCTTGTTCTTTTGTCGTCATTGAAACCCCATGTCTCAACCAACACCTAAATATATTACTTATGTAGTGTATATTTGTTTTCTGTGGGTTTATCACACTATACAAACAAACTATTCATTACTTCATTTATCTTCTTTTCTTTATTCCAACCTTTCATAAATTTTTTGTAATTCAAGGTATTGAGACTTTGGAGTTTTTTATTCCTTACCTTTCTTGGATTTATTACAACTTCGTATTCCAATCTTTGGTTATAAACACAGATAATATCCTTCTTATCAACCCAACCACTTATTAACCAACCTATTACATCCTCGTCTTTTCCAAACCACATTCCTCTTTCTTCACTAATCGTCCAACTCATTCCACAATCATCCATGATGGGTTTTTCATTAGTATTAATACCTCTATAAACCTTTACTTTATTTGGTAGTTTGTCGTAAATCACTTTGTCTATATCTTCCAAATAGTTAGTTAAAGAGAAGTCCTTACTAAATAATTTTCTTTGTCTGAGTAGTGATAGGATGTGATGTTGAAACCGAAAGGAATGAGGAAACATTATCCAACCTTTTCTAAACAACTCTGAGAAGTCTTTATCTGATAATTTTGTGTGATTAAATCCTAACCATAACAATATTTGTTGGGGTTGTTGTTTCCTACCAAGGTTGAGGTAATCTCCCTTTTCCCTCAGTATCTTATTCTCTTTGATATTTCTGTCCCACACATAATTGAAGTGGTCTTTGAGTGTGGTAAATGGTTCTTTTATTTTTTTGATACATTCTGTATTACTCCTGGTGTCATCACAATATCTTGAGAACCTATTTATCAAATTATTAAAGGTTATTCCTCTATCACTCACATCACTTGAATTAAAATAGATTGGTAAAGGATGGGGTAAGTCCAAGTCAGATATTTGGAAGGGATAATAATTACCATTAACGAGGGTAATTCTTCGGACACAATCTTCATTCAATCCACTTCTCTTGGAGAACTCTTTAATTAATATTTCAGAATTACCACCAAAGTTTTCATCACTAAAAACATATAGACCTTTTCTGTGATGTTCTATTGGACTATCAAAGATTTTGTCAAAATCATATACTTCACCAATTGGATTTTTAATTATTTCTTCTTTGTGTTTTTCAACCCAATTCATAAAATGTTGGATGTCATATTTTTCGTTATTTAGTTTATTATTCATTTGTTTTTCCTCTATGTTTAGTTTGTTTATCATTTACATCCGAACTTAGTAAATGTAGAGTGTATATTTGTTTTTTGAGGATTTATCACACTATACATCAGTATAATTTTCCAAGATTAGGTTTAATTGGTTCTCCGTCAAACTTCACCTCAAAACCAATGTTCTCTTTTACATGATACTCTAAGTTTTTGATGGTGGTTCTTCTTCCAATCCATCCATCATAAATCATACAAATCATATCTCTACCGACCACCTCATTCACCAATTCCAATACCTTACTTTCATAACCAAACAGAATGAAACATAGGTCGGATTTCAACCGATGAGATTGTTTGGTTTTTCCTACAATATTTGTAATCGTTCCATCTTCAGATTTGTAGTTCTCAACGATTAGTTTTCGTCCTTGGATTATCTCTTTATACATCTCCATCAAGAACACATCATTTTTGATTTTTGTTAGTCTATCATAACCCATGACTTGGTAGTATGGATTGACCTTGATAGGGTTTGGATGATTACCATATAACCAACTGATTATGTATTCCTTAATGACTTCTTCTTTTATGTTAAACTTGTCAGACCATTTCCTTCTCAGTTCCACCTTCTTCTCCAAGTATTTCCCTATATTGGGACACCTAATTCCATACTTCTCACATAGTCCATAAAACAGAGATAAATGAGAGTTTGACATGTCATATAACCAAAGGTTCATATCACCAAATAGAATGGTTCTTACCCCACTTGAAGTATTGATTATATGTGGGACATCTATTCCACCATGTGGGTTCAACCTTCCATTCTCACCTTCTTGGTATAACTGAATTACACCACCATCACATAGGTTGTTTTTCAGATTGGATTTCCACCTATTTAGATTGTGAATGGAATATTTGTATATCCTATCCCTTCTTATCTTGTTTGGTTTAATGTTTTCCAAAAACTTGAGTGTATCATCAATCAGTTTTTCATTGGGATATACGATAGGTTTTACAAAGACATTTGATTTAACTGACAGACCATTAATGTCTTTTGGACTTACTCCATTAAAAGGGATTGTAGTGATGGGTGTTATGTCATCATTAGACACCTTGGAGAACTGAATACCCTTATCAGTTTTGTAGTATTCATTACAAAGGTTCTCCACCCATTTTTTAATCCTATATTTTTTGGTCTTACCCTTTCCATTACCGAATGAATAACTCTGATTAACACAATCAAAGTATGGGTTTATCACCTTCTTGTAATATCCATTATCACTCTTTTTTCTGAACCATTTTTTTAGTTCAACTGAATGAAGGGATACACTACCAATCTCCTTAGTGGGGATTAATTCCTTGTGTTGAAAGTCTCCACACAACACTCTATTAACCAACTTGATTAATCTTATCTTGTGAGGTTTTGACAGAGACTTAAAGTGTTCTGTGGTGGATAAAATTTCTCCTAAATCAAAGTAATTCATAATCAACAGAATGTATTAAAGATGTAGTGTATATTTGTTTCTTTACAGATTATCACACTACACAATGAGATAGGTTTTATTGAGGATTGTATGTATCTATTCAGTTCCATATTTATACATATCAAGTGATGTTGTATAAACAATAAACTAAATTTTATTAAATATACATTTGTATAGTCATTGTCTGAATGTCTTAGGTTATTACACTATACTTTAGTAAATTTGAGGATGTCCCAAATGAGGTTTTCATGAGAAAGAAAGTAGATGATAGAAACTTAGAGTTTATCCCTCAAGATATAATGGATAAACTATCCAAAGAGGAACAAAAACTCATTCTTAAACACAGAGATAATCTCCGTTTAGTGAGGTTGAAACAAAAAAGAATTAATACTCTTAATGAAAGGTTGAACGAACAAAAAGAAATACTACAACACCTTAAAGAAAGTCTTACCGAAAGTGATGGTAAAGTAAATCATCTAAGGACAAACTATAAGTTCAGTTGTTCTTTTATAGTTCAGAAACCAAGGAGTAGTGGGAAACAATATTGTAATATTTCTGTATCTCGGAGT
>Ga0181420_1001019_pt1 | contig 10797 bp, 5 predicted proteins | sample 43SPOviralmetaG_FD_130145 | JGI IMG/M metagenome (GOLD analysis project Ga0181420, IMG submission 130145) | Marine viral communities from the oligotrophic San Pedro Time Series (SPOT) site, San Pedro Channel, CA, USA - 43 SPOT_SRF_2013-05-22 | ecosystem: Environmental > Aquatic > Marine > Strait... | reverse complement strand
GGATCCCACTGTCTCTCGTGTAGTTCTCTATAATCTAAATCATAACCAAAACCAACACCTGGCCCTGGTGGCTCTGGCAAGTAATCGTTATTACCATCATAGTTGCCTTCCATGGCTAAATGAAAATGTTTGTCAGCATCATCAGCTGCAGACCCAAACTTATCACTAGGACTTTCGCCTGTAAAAACTCCTCCACCCCATATCCCTTGTAATTCATTCATCCAAGATGTTTCACCATATAACAGGCCATCACCTGACGGGAGAGGACCCCAAGTTCCGCTATGCAAGTCTTTTCCTTGAGCAAAAAACGATAAATGCATAAAATGTCTATCTTCTTCACCGTTGTCTGAGTATGTTCTTGTGTCATCACCAACGCCATAATCAGTTCCATTTAAACCACTAAACCATCTTCTAGGACCAGTAGCATGGTAGTCGTTTGTTGTAACCAAGCCTTCTAAACCATTAATATGATTAGCGTTATTTATACCTGTGCCACTAGGCAAGTCCCTAGAAACGTTTTGCAGTGGACCAACCCAGCCATCAACTTTTATACCTTCATAATCCGCGTTGGCGTTTAATATAGGTGATGTTGAAATTAAATTGTTTTCATACCACGAAGACGTTGCGGGTATAATTTGAACAGCACCATCACCTGTTTCTACTTCATCCACCGGTATGATAAGATTTGATGTGTCTCCAAACTCTGACAACCACGTTTTTAAAGGCGGATAACTCCAAGCTGAATTTTCAGCAGTATCACCGTCGTCGTCTTGAGTACAACCAGACCAAGTTATACAGCAGTATTTAGCGTAATCGCTAGCCTCACTTTGTCCCGCTGCCATATACATGCCATCCACGAAAAACCTAGGTTTATTATCTAACTCATCTAGTATATTAGCCCATGGCTCATGCCAATTTGTTACTTTTAATTGGCTAAAACCATCCGCGTCTACCAAATCATCTATCCCATTGTTATCCTCGTGGCGAATAGAGTTTATACCTCCATGCGCAGCGTAGTGGCCGTAATTGTTAGTGTTACCGTAGCTACTACCTCCTACCGTGGCTTGCCCCGCTGCGTACATAACATCCTGCCAACACCAAACACCTTGTTTTGCTGTAACTTGATATTTATCTAAATTACTAACTTCTTCACCAGTTTCAATTATACTAGAAACTTGGTTTTTAGATATTTTAACAAAGAATTTTCCAGAGAAATCTTCTGTATCTTTAAGTTCTTTTTTCTCTATTTGAAACATTAAATCAGCATGTATACCAGACGTCCCATTCCCAGCAACACCATCGATATCAGCAATATCAGCATCAATTTTAGTTATTTCTGTTGATAGTTTTAAGAAATAGGATTCCGCACTCTTGAAACCACTAACAACCTTATACTTCTTAGAGGCCAACATTCCCCCCGTGCTATCAAACCTAGACCAAGAAATATATAAATCTTTTACACCCAAAGGCATATCTCCAGTCCCATCAGCATTTGGGGAGTCGATACTCTCTATTGCACCTCTATTAGTTCCACCTTCTCTTTTCCAAGAATCATGGTTGATTTGTATTAAATTAGTTTGTTTATCTGGTCTTTTATCTGAGTTGGTAAAAAGTCGAGATACATTTCCAGTGTTAGTGTCACTAGTAAACCAACCAGCGTTTGCGCTGTTGCGGGCAACACCAATGTTTACTAACTCATACTTAATAGCGTCTGGCGCTTCGTTCTTAATATCAACAACTTTAAACTTGTTTTCAAAAGTCACTTGCTCTTCTCCAACACCTATTTTCTTTTTTAGAATAATATAATCTTCTTCTGATATTTTATTTCTATCAGATGATGGGAATGAAATCCAAAGATGTCCTTCAGAATTATCTAGCTCATAGGTACTTTTAGTAACCCACGCTCTATCCATTGTTAAGTTATAATATTCATTTGAAGTTTCTTTTACAAAGAATTTTAATGAATCAACCCATTCAGTGAAATTATTTACAGCACCAACTGTTAGTTGAGTGCTTTTACTAGCGTTTTTATTTCCACTGGAATCTTGCCAAGGAATATTTACGGCACCAGTATTAGATGTAAACACGGGTGTTTCTCTACCGTACTTGTCGCAGTAAACAACTCCTAATTGATAGTTTCTTTGGGATTTTATAGACGGTAGGCCTTTTGAAGTGAAGGTTCCCAATCTATTTTGTCTGTCACTATAACTTACTTGAACTTGTGGTTTCGATCCTATATCGTAGTTTTGTAAATAATTACCGTATACAATTCTATTTCCAGTAACCTCTTGTGCCAATGCTTTTCTTGGAACGTTATCCCACGGTCTTAATAATTGATTTGCCGGTAAAGCCGCGTATATATTTTCGGTTGTTACCTTGTATCTACCTTTAGTTTGACCTCCTATTGCTTGGTATTGACCATCAACAGTATTAGCAGTAGCTTTACCAATACCCAGCTTGTTGCCCAAGCCCTCGTAACCACTAGAACCGTGCCATTCTTTATCAATGTGTTTTATTGTTTCAATAGAATATATAACACTTGAATTTTCTTGTTTGTACAGTATATCTATTTCAATAACATCCTCTGGTGTTTGCGCTGTGATAAAATCAGTTAAATCTACAGAGTGAATGGCATTAACCATAGCCTTGTTGTACGGTTCTTTAATATCATAAGCGGTATCTTGATTGTACATGACACTACCATCTATTGATTTACTAGTATCTTTAGTATATTTAGCGTTAAATACAGGTTCTGTAAAAGGAGCAAACGTAGAGTATTCTCCGTCTCTATATTTATACCTATAAGAAAATCTTGGGAATTTTGTTTCGAATAAATTAGGGGTTTTACTTGTGCTTTGAGTGGTTTCAGCGTGATTTATTTTTACAGTGGGCGCATTTAAAGGTTTTGGTTTTATAACTGTAACGTGCTGCTCAGCTATATCAACAGTGATATTGTCACCAAAAATAACATCACCTACTTTAAAATCTTTACTAGTACTGTCTTCCCAATTCGGACCAACTCTAAAATGAGAACCATTAGAGCTATAGACTTTTCCATTCCAAATTTTAATACGTTTTTTTCCTAGAAACTTACCGTCTCTATAATGGCGAATCTTATATTGTTGATAAGGATTGCTAAAATTTGATTGTGCAAAAACCAACGGTCTATCAAAAAGTTTTACAATTTGCGATTCGTCAACCCAAACATATCTACCCTCGGGTGAGTAATTTGGATTATTAGAGTCAACCGCCGTCAAGCCCACTGTTATACCATGAAAACTACCATTTTCAAAACTTAATTGGGTGTGTGTGTCTATACTAGTCGTACCAGCTTTACACGTATCTATATTTATTTTCTTTGGTTCACCCTGGTTGTCTGTCCAGAATAGTAAATTATCAATTATATTTATTCCAGTTATAACGTTTCCAAAAAACTTTAAAACAGCTTTGGAAGTTCCAGCATGAGTGTCTACTAAAACATATTTTGCAATATCATTATCGGCATCATACTCTAATATAGCGTCTGTATTATACTTAGATATAAACCAGTATAACTTATTGTTCTTTTCATCAGCAATACTACCAACACATTTAAAATCACTACCAATATCCAATTGATCAACTCTTTGATTACCTAAAATGTTTTTAACAGCACCAACATCAGATCCTTCTGAAGTTGAAACCTCCACGTTTAGTGCATCTCTATATTGTCCATTAGGTATTAATCTCTCATCAAGGTCTTTGTTCATTTTACCTTGAAGAAAAGTATTCTTAATTTCTGGCATGTACTAGTGTTTTATTTGCTTAGATTTGCCTCTAAGTATTTGAGTTAATTCTTCTAATTTAATATTAGATAATCTTAATTTTGCTTTTCTTACAGCTGCAAACTTTTCTTTTGTTAGTCTAGAGACTAAAGGCTGTCCATAAGAAGAAGCTGATAACATAGCGTGAGTAATCCATTTATACATAGCGTCTTCAGCAAATTTATGAACTTGCATTTCCGCATCCGTACCAAGACTATCACTTATATAATCTAAGATCACAGTTTTTCCTGAAATATTAGAGCTAAAATTAATTTTCCCTACTCTATTATCTATATAAAAAGACCCATTAGCTTGAGCGTGTTGAGGGTCTAACCCATATCTTGATCCATCCATCGGCCAGTAAATGTCATCTTGATAATCATCTTGATTTTCTGAAGGCGTGTTTGATTTATAGTTATTCCAAGTAGAGGAGTTTCCATCTGTATTAGCATGTGTTAAAGTAGGTATTTGGCCTGGTACTATTATAGATATAGAATCTACAACGTTTTTTTGATGCGTGTTATTAGCAGATGAAGTTGGCTCTATAGCTGTTGTACCACCTTCTACACCGGCTGTAAGAGCTGTTACAGCAGCGCTTGTCCAAGGTGAAAAAGATTGTATGTACACCCAGATTTCACTAACAGCGCTAACATCAATACTTTCTATTTCTTTTTTGCTAGTTGTACCATCACTCCATTCAACATAACCTAAATCATAATTACTAGCATCTTTATTTGGAGTTGGAACTGAAGAACTACCTGGGGAAGTGTTAGTTGCTGGTGACATAGTACCAAGCGAATTTTCCCAACCTATATCGGGATTTGTACTTGTTATACCCACTCTTATAACACCGTAATCACAAATTAAATTACCACCACCATCTGTCTGTTGAGCACCAGAGCTTGCTACAGCTGAAAATTCTATATTACCAACGCCAGTAACATCAACGCGCTGCCAAGCGGCGTAAGCTCTACTTCCCATTTGATTAAAACTATTGTGCCAAAGTTGACCAAACTCAAGCTCACCACCTACTATGCCAAACGTATCCTTTATTAGGTTTAGATAATATTTACCTTGAGCCGGTGGATTTGGAGTTGTAACTCTAGTGCTACCCCAAGCTTTAGAATTACTTGGATCAGAAAAGCTCCAACTTCCACTTAAAGTGTTAGAAAATTCTGGGTTTAAAACTCTATTTGTTTCTTCTCCAAAAAAGTAAGACCCATCATCCTCTTGTTTTATTTCAAAAGGATTTGACGTAGAGTTAGTTGGGTATAAAGGATGTTTAATACCAACTGCATCTACCCAAGATAATTTAGTATAATTCACATAATCTTGCGGTAGTAACATGGTTAGTGTTGGTGGTAAATCTATTTGTTGAGATTTTATAGATTTTAAAACATCAAATGATAACTCTCGTAAAGCTCTTTGCGCGTGGAAAGCCACGTCTACCCTACTCGCTTTTGGTATCATTTTATTTTCACCAACATATACAACCATAAATTGATTTATAATATCGCTTAATGAGGTAAACTGGTAGTTACCTAAATCACTACCTTGATAATAATCTCTATTTGTAGTTCCGTCTAATAATCCCATTTATTATTGTTTTTGTTGTTGAGTTATACTAGCTTCTTTTCCAGCAGCTACTTGTGCTAACTGAACGTCTTTAATAGCAACACCTGCTAATGTTAGAATTTTAATAACTAATTTGTTTTCTTCAGAAGAATGTAGTTCGAAGTCTATAGAACTATTTGGATTGAACAAAGCATTCTCCCCACTAATAACGTAAGTCCAATTTGGCTTATTAGGTTTCCTAGTTAAATTGATAGTAAAACTACCACCCTCACTATAGTCAACGAAGTACACAACATCTCCGTGTATATAATAGCATGTAGCGAGAGAGGTATTTAATAAAGGGCTGGATTCAATACCTATCGCCTCACCTCTACCAATCCGCTCGACAGTACCTCTTCTACCATTACCCCACACCACGCCAACGCTATCCACCTGGTATGTGTTAGCTGGAAGATTAAACTCATTAGTAATTGTTGATGGTGGTTGTTTGAATATTTGTATCTTTTGTTCTAAGAAATCATCTACATCGCTACTTGGATTTCTTTCAAACTGCTCTAAATCGTAAAAATATTGTTCAAATATTTCCATCTGAGCGTGATCGGCAAATAAGTTAAATTCTTGAGGTGTTATATAACCTCTCTGTTCCTTATTAGCTAGCGCTAAAACTTTTTGATATACTCTATCTATATTTACCGACATAATTTCTTTTTAATTTGTAGTTTACGATCGCCCCGTAGAGCGACCGCATCTACAGTTAGATTAATTTAATCTTTTTTCAATATTGGAGTAAATCTCCATACCTTCATCAGTTTTAAACCAAGCGGCTAAAGCTGAATAAGGGTGTTCATCGAAAGGAACATTCATTAACTTTCTATCATTAGAACCCCATGAAAAAGTTCTTTGATCAGAAGATAATTTTAATATCCCCATTTCAGTTGCTCTAATACCAAAATTTCTAAGCACAACGTTATCGTCATTTACTAATTCTAAGAATAATCTTGGGTTTCTCTTAGCATATAACAGTAAATCTCTTTTAAGTTCCTTAGAACTCATCCCTGATACCTTAGATCCCATCTCAACACGCATAACAGCCTCGGCTATATCTATGTCTAAGTTTTGAGCAGCGTTTAGCGCCGCGATTTCAAATTCTAATAAATCAATTTCGTTTGCCGCGGTTTTAATAGGATTATGTTCTAAAAATACCTTTCCATTGTGTGGGTGGTATAATGATAAAAGTTTTTGTAAAGTTTGTTTATTTCTAGGCACACTTAAATGTCCATTTCTAAATATAATATGCTCTAATCTAGCTTGACTTTCCTTTGGAAACTCATCTACAAAAGGAGTTTTTTGATTGTTTGTATACTTCAATTCTCTTTCATAACCTTTTTCTTCGTCAAAGTAGTAAATGTTAGAAGATCTCACGGAGTATGTTAAAGGTGATTGATTACCAGTTAAATAATAATTCCTATCTTTTATTTCCCAAGTAGGTTTTTTAGGTTCAACTTTTTTAGGTTTTGGTGTTTCAACAACTGGTGTTTCAACAACAGGTACTTCTACCTTTTCTGTTTTTTGTTTTTTTGCCATAATATAATATATAATAAAATTAATAAAAAGAAAGGGTCGAGGCCGAAGCCTCGATCCTTAATATAAATGCTTACTTCATTAACATGAAATTGTTAGCACCTTGAGTAATTAAACATCTCTCTGATAAGAAGTTCATTTGCATTACATCTAGATCAGATGTTACAGCTCCAACAGAACCAGTTATCCAAGATTTTAATTTTCTGTTATCAGCTTGTGAAGCTCTATATCTAACGTGTAAGAAAGGTCTTTTAAGATTCTTTCCTAATTGTTGATCATAAACTGAAGATACACCAGCTGGAATCATTACACCTCTAACTGGAGCAACAGCATCTCTTGAGTTAATACCACCACGAGTTGCTTTGTCATTTAAGTATCTGAAGTCAGACTTATAGAAGTCATAAGAACCTCTTCTGAAACCAGAGAAACCTAAGTTTAATGCCATGTCTTCAGAGTTGTCAAATACACCATAAGATGTACCACCAGCTCCATAAGAATTCATAGAAGCTAACATGTCATCCATTGCTAGCGAAGTAGCTCTGTTTACAAACATCATGTTTTCTTCAATAGCACCTTGAGAGTCAAACTCAGCTAAAATAGCATCAAATTCAGCTAAATCAGTTGCAGCGTTAACACCAGTAATACCAGTTGTTATGTTACCTCTATCTGTGATAGCAGCAAATAAACCTTCTGTACCAGCATTGGTACCAAGACCAGCGCCACCGTTGAATACAGTATCAACAGCCACCGAAGTAGAAACAATTTTTTCAGCTTCTAACATAGTCATCTCTAAGTAATCAGTAAAACGTGATCTAACATCACCCTCAGCTTTTAAATACCATAAGTAACCGCCTTGATTATCTTCGCCACTAACCTCAATCCAACCAATTTGAGAAGTATCAGAACCATTCACCTCGTAGTAATCCTTCATGATAATTGGTTTGTTAGTAAAACTCTTGAACTTTGGTGTAACTGTTTTAGGTCCTGAAGCAGTAATACCACCATAAGTTCCTTGACCACCCATACCTTTGTTAAATTCAGATCCATAAACTAGAACTGTAGCAGCACTTGTAGCACCTGTTGTAAAAGCAGCTAAATCATTCATGTTTTCACCTGCGTAAGGTACAATTGTTACCGTGTCCCCTGAGTGTGCCGTACAAATTCCTTTGTATGTACCCTCAGCAACCGCAACTAAACATTGGTCATTAAGTCTAATACCGTGATCTGTTGGATCGAATCCATCAGCATCAACGTTACCGTCAATATCAGTTAAAACCGTGAACACTGAAGTATCATGTACTATTGTCCCTGTGTAAGATAAGTGTAGTCTAGATTGTTCTGACCAAACCACTTGGTCTGAGGTCATTGCCTCTTCTGCTCCAACTTGTGATAAGAAACCTGAAATAGTTCTCGGTCCGAAAACTTCAGCCTCTTTATCCATTAAGTCAGGCAGGTATTGTTGTGCCCAGCCGTCCGAAGAACCTGCTGTAGCGAAATCGATATAATTTGAAGCTAGTGCTATCTGCTGTGGAGCAGCAACGCTATTCAAATTATCTCCTGCAGTAATTGCCATAATTGTAAATTTTTAAATTGTTATTTATTTTTGTTTTTAATTTTAAACTTAAAATCAGAAGAATTATCACCTAGCACCTTGAACTTCATTCCACCCGCTTCAATTTTCCCATGACTTTGTCTTGGATTCATATCAACGTTTTTGGCTTTAGCAATACTATTTTTCATAGCATCTGCTTTTCCTTGTTCATAAAAGTGTTTCGCAACAGCATCCGCATTCATTGCTGTATATAGAGATTTATGATAACCCTTAGCGTCTGTTAAAGCAGAATTCTTATCCAAAAACTTTTTGGTGAAATTGCTTATATCGCTCTGAGTGTTTTTAACCTCTTCAGCATTGTTTACATTAAACCTGTATTTCTTATCACCGACGTTATATTCAAAACCTTTGAACTTGTCGTTGAAAACACTATTTGTTTTCTGTGTAAAAATATCAGAGTTCGTTTTAACTGTTTTTTGAGTTGCTTCTGACTCCTTGTTGTACCTATTAAAGAAATCAATTGCTTTTTGTTGCTCACCCGTAAGTTTGCTTCCAGCTTTGATCTCGTCATAGTATTTAGACTTTTGCCCGTCTAAGTGGCTTTTAGCGCTGGCAACTTGCTCTTTAAGCGCTAATTTCTTTCTACGTATATCTCTATCGTCGTCTATATCTTCGTCGTAAGAGAACGTGTCTTCCATAAGGAAGTTAATTTCTTCGTTATCTAAATGAGGTTTTGTTTGTTTGTAGTATTCTCTTAACAAAGCATTATCATCTAGTTTGCTATAATCTTGATTAAGCTTAACATAATCACTTAAATCACCACCAGTTTCTTCCATAAAGTCCATTAACTTTTGGATATTCTCTGGTAATGGTTTTCCAGTGGCCTCAGCTTCTGCTATAGCTTCTTCAACCTGTTCTTCAACTTCTTCAACTTCCTCTTCAGTAATCTCTTCTAATACTGGAGTTTCTTGAGTTTCAGCTTCTGGTTGTACTTCTGTTTCTTCAGTAACTTCTGTCACCGCTTCTACTTCTTCAGTTTTTTCCCCTGCCACAACTTCAGTTTCTTCTTTCTCTTGTGGTGGAGCACTTAAATCTACCTTGATAACGCTATCGTCACCAGCGGATTCAAACTTACTTTCATCGACTTGTTCAGTCGTTTCTTGAGTAGTCTCTTCGACCACGTTTTCATCTTTTTCTTCCATAATATAATATAATAATAATTAATAAATTCTAACTAGGGTCAAACGAACCTAAATCAAATCCCCCACCTAGTATATCATTACCTGCGGACTCAAAGTTTTTAGGTGGTTTTCCACTATTTCTTTGCTCAATCATCTCTGATTGCTGTGTTGCTTGTATCTTCGTTCTTTCGTCTTTACGATCTTCTTTTTGTTTTTCTCTATCTTTCATTCCGTCAACCTCAACTCCCTTAAGCTGCATGTTATATTGGAATTCTAAAGCCATAAGTTCTTTTTTGAGAGCAGCCTCTTGTTGCATTTTTTGCATATCAATTTGAGCTTGCATTTGACTTAATTCAGCTTTACCCGCATTTAACGCTTGGTTTTTCTGAACATCAGCTTGAGCAGCTGCCTGGGCAGCTTGGGCGTTAGATTGTGTTTGCGCTTGGATATTCTCCATTTGCAACTTTCGATCTTTTTCCTCTTTTCTTTTTCTACGTATCTTAAGAAGTTGATTTGCTAACTTAATATTACGTATCTCCCTAAGATCAATAGCATCCTCCAATTCAATACTCTTTTGTTGCAACGCCATTTGAATATTATTCTCTAACCTTCCCTTCTCCTCTTCATCTGGCTGTAACTCTATAAATATACCAAAATCATATAAGTGTAATTCAGACATTTCTTCTAGCGTAGCAACGTTATGAGCGCCTATAGCTTGTATGAAAGCATCTTTCGCTGGAGAGTACTCTATAATATCAGATATCCTTAACGATAAACATTCTGCCGTTTCAGCTGTTAAATATAACCCAGCTTGTAATATATGTCTAGTTGCTGTGTTAGAGTTTGCTGCAGCTATTTTTTGAACACCAACCAAAGCGTTTTTATCTGGTGTACTACCATCTCTAGCTTCGTTAAGCCCAGTTACATCTCTTATCATTTGTAGATAGTAATTGTAGTTACCAATAAGAGCTTGCATTTTATTTCCACCAGAACCTGATGTTATTTCTTGAATAGGTACTTTACCTGGATTCATATCACCTTCTGAAGTAAAACTTCTTCCGATAACACTACCAGTTTGGAAGAACATGTTTAATGCTTCCTGTGG
>Ga0181420_1001013_pt1 | contig 10856 bp, 8 predicted proteins | sample 43SPOviralmetaG_FD_130145 | JGI IMG/M metagenome (GOLD analysis project Ga0181420, IMG submission 130145) | Marine viral communities from the oligotrophic San Pedro Time Series (SPOT) site, San Pedro Channel, CA, USA - 43 SPOT_SRF_2013-05-22 | ecosystem: Environmental > Aquatic > Marine > Strait... | reverse complement strand
TTATTAAAAATTGCAGAATCTGAATTCGAAGAAGAATTAACAGATGAAATTGATAAAATTCAAAATGAAGATAAAGAGTTACAAGAAAAAATTAACAATGTAAAAGAGTCATTGGAGAAAAACGATGCTGGTTAGTTTTTTATTAGCAGAAGTAATAGATAACAATGTTTTAGAAACATATGAGTATAATAAAGATAATATAAATTTATCTTATACTATATTAGTACGAACATATGACGAAGAAAAAACACAAGAACTAATATGTAAGCCGGCTAATCGAAGATTAAAAGATATACCATTAATTGGCGAACATGTATTAATATTTCAAGGAACTAACGAATTTAGCACAGTTGATAGGTATCGAAGACAATGGTATTATTTTCCTGCATATGGTATACAATCAAATATTAATCATAATGCATTACCAGGAATTTCTGAAATTCAAACATCAAATGTTAATGCTACTGGAATACAAGGAGAGTTAGGAGAATCCTTTAAAGAAAAAGAAGTTTCAGCTTTACAACAATTTGAAGGCGATACTATAATAGAAGGACGTTTTAGTAATAGTATTAGATTAGGAAGTACTGTTAATAACGGAACATATAGTTTACAACCAACATGGCAAGGTACTGCAGATGGCGATCCTATAATAATAATATCAAATGCTCATACTGATAAACGTAATAAAGAATTTACTATAGAATCACTTAATGACGATGCATCTTCTTTTTATTTAACATCAATGCAACAACTAGTTGATTTAAAATTATTTAGAAATCCAACAAAATCTTCGCCAGTTTCTAAATTTAAAACATCCCAATTAATTGGAGATGCAAATAGAATAATTTTAAGAGCTAAAACAGACTCTATTATATTAGATAGTCCTAATAGAATAACATTAGGTACGCCAGAAGTACGTATAGGAGCTGAAAATGCAGGACATCCTTTAGTTAAAGGAGATAGATTAAAAATGATATTAAATGATTTAGTTGCTGTTATTAATGCAGGAGTAATAGGCCCTGCAGGAATTGCTTCAGCACCGTTACAACAAGGAAAATTAATAAGTATATTAACTGATATAGGTAAACTAAACAGTGATAGACATTATTTTGATAAATAAAAAGGATATATAAAAATGCCAGTTTCGTTCCCATTAGATAAAATACCAGCACTTCCAGCACAAGCTGTCGCATTGATGGTTGATCAAATTAACGTGTTTGTTAATAAAATACAATTAGAAATAGAAGCTACAATTTCTGAAGCAGCTAAATTGCCAGATGATTGTGGATGTGATTATCCACCAATACAAGATTTATTAGCACGAATCAAAAATATTCAAAAAATGGTAGAAAAAGTTATGGAACTTGTACCATTAATAGAAAAAATTGTTAAATTATTAAAAACGTTGTTAGCTATAGCTAGTGCAATAAAAGCATCTATATTTTTAATTCCTATAGTAGGGCAAGCTGCATTAATGGCTGAATTAGCAATAGTACAAAATATGGTTTTAGCTAATGCAGCTGTTGCTGTTAAACAATTAGGGACTATTCCTAAATCAATGGCTACATCTTTAGAATCAACATTACGTAATTTAGCATCAGTTGCTGTACAGTTAGATACTAAATGTGGAGATGAAGTAAATGGTGATGGTGGAAATTTAGTTACTAATAGAAATTTGCAAACAGCAATTGATGAATATGACTTTTCTGATAGTATACCAGAAAAACAACCAGCTGGAGAATGGATTTTAATACAAGGAATAGGTAGTTTAGGAAGTCCTATAGGACAACCACCAATACCAAAAAGTCCATATACAGATGCAAATGGAGATATTTGGATTTGGAACGGAGAATTAGATCCTGGTACTGGAGTTGCTTGGGGTAGTAAGAGAAGTAGATTAGATGATAATACCATGGGAAGTGAATTTTATTCAGAATTAAATGTTGGTATTAATGATATAACAGCAAGAATTGAAACAATTGAATTATTAGTTAATTCGCAACGAGATTTATTGACATCATTACAAGAAGCTCCTGCACAATCATATAACGGATCAGGTCCTCCTGATCCAGAATTAGGAAAGTCAGGAGATTATTATATTGATACCAACGGAAATGGTATATATGGCCCAAAAGATAATAATGGTTGGCCAGACGTCGTAAATTATTAAAGTTAATATTTATAAAAAAGAGAAGAACTATGGAACAAAAGAAATTTATACAAGTTTTAAAAAAAGTAGTAAAAGAAACTGTTAGAGAAGTAATAAAAGAAGAACTAACTGAAATTTTACAAGAAGGGTTACAACCAACTGTTAATGATTTAAAAACAACAAACCAAATTGTTAAAAATACTAAACCAGTTAAAAAACATAATATGTTTAAAGAAAATAAGTTTTCAGATATTTTAAACCAAACTGGAGTGACTAAAGAGACTACAACTACTTCAGATTATGCTAATTTAATGAATGAAGATATTGTCATGACATCAAATAATGCACAAAATTTTGGAATGCAGCGATCTATACAATCAAATGCATCTCCGAGTGTAATTGATGCAGAAACAGGACAGAATATTCCTGTACAGGATACCGCAGTTGCAAATGCCATGACTAGAGACTATTCTGCATTAATGAAAGCAATCGATAAAAAGAAAAATAGATAATGGCATATAATATAATCGAAGTAGATACAAATGTACAAAATCCTAATCGAGCTATAGGAGTTAAATTTCCATTCAATAGTCCTGGTATATTTAAAAAAACATTTACTACTTTCGATCAAGCTTCTACTAATGTTAAAAGTTTATTATTAACAAGAAAAGGAGAACGGTATGAACAACCAAATTTTGGTACAGATTTATTAAACATAGTATTTGAACCAAATGTAAATGCTTTAAAAGATTTTATACATACCACTATAACAGATGCAATAAATTTTTGGTTACCATATGTAGATATTACAGAATTAATTATTGTTACCATGGAAGACGATCCAACTATGATACACAATATTAAAATATCAATTAAATTTACCGTAACTGGTACAGATTCAGAAGAAACAATAACGTTATTTGCTGGACAAGATGGAATACTTAAAATAGAATAGGAAAATATTATGGAGGTAACAAAAGACGTATCATATTTAGGAAAAGACTTTGGTCAATTTCGTAAAAATTTAATAGATTTTACGAAACAATATTTTCCTAATGATTATAATGATTTTAATGAATCATCACCCGGTATGTTATTTATGGAAATGTCAGCATACGTAGGGGATGTTTTAAGTTACTATGCAGATAACAATCTTAAGGAGTCGTTATTAGAACAAGCTTCTGAAAGAAAAAATATATATGATTTAGCTCGATCATTAGGATACAAATCAAAAAACGCTATACCAGCATATACAGATCTTAATGTATTTCAATTAGTTCCATCAACTGGTAGTGGAGTTAATAATTCTCCAGATTTTTCATATGCATTATCAATTAAGCCTGGAATGCAAGTTAAGGAAGACGGTGGATCTGCAGAGTTTAGGACATTAGATTCTATAGATTTTACTTTCAGCTCATCATTTAATACAACCGAAGTTACTGTTTATGAAAGTGATGAAGTAACAAATCAGCCTACATATTATTTATTAAAGAAAAAAGCAAAGGTAGTATCCGGAGATGTAAAAACTGCTACTTTTACATTTACTTCACCAAAACAATATGATAAAATAGTTTTAGATGAAACTAATGTTATTGATATTATATCATGTCAAGAGTCAGATGGAGATAATTGGTATCATGTTGAATATTTAGCACAAGATACAATATTTAAAGATGTACCTAATTTATTAGAAAATGATCCTGACTTTGCTCAATATAGAAGTTCTAGTCCTAGTTTATTAAAATTATTGAAAACTTCTAAAAGATTTATTACTAGATTACGAAGTGATAAAAAAATGGAAATTCAATTTGGAGCAGGAATATCAGATAATAATGATGAAGAAATTATTCCAAACCCAGACAATGTTGGAAATGGTATTGCTGCATTTCGTAGACCTATAGACGTTGATATAGATCCATCTAATTTTTTATATACTAGAGCATACGGACAAGCTCCAGCAAATACTACATTAACTATCACATATACAGTAGGAGGGGGAGTTTCAGATAATGTAGCTTCTTCTGTATTAACAAAAGTTGAAAATATAGAATTTGATGATGATCCTAATGCTACAACTAGTACAGCTATGGTTAATTTTGTTAAATCTAGTATAAGCACCACTAATGAATCTCCAGCTAGAGGCGGTAAATCTGCAGATACATTACAAGATATAAAAAATAATGCATTATCTAATTTTGCTACTCAAAATAGATTAGTTACTAAAGATGATTATATTATTAGATGTTATTCAATGCCAGCTAAATTTGGAAGTGTTGCGAAAGCTTATATAGTTCCAGACGATCAATTATCACAAAATCAAATGGAAACAACAAGAATTCCAAATCCATTAGCTATGAATCTATATGTGTTAGGAGTTGATAATAATAGTAATTTAACATCATTAAATGACGCAGTAAAGACTAATTTAAAAAATTATCTAGATTATTATAGAATATTAACCGATGCAGTTAATATATTGAATGCATTTGTTGTTAATATTGGGATTAACTTTGAAATAACAGTTAATTCAAATTATAATAGTAATGAAGTTTTATTACTTTGTATTAACGAATTAAAAGAATATTTTTCAATTGATAAATGGCAAATTAATCAACCAATTATTATGTCAGACGTAATGAATATATTAGGAAATGTAGATGGAGTTCAATCTGTTGTAGATTTAGACTTTAAAAATTTATTTAATACAGCTGATAATTATTCTGGAAATGTATATGATTTAGAAAGTGCTACAAAACAAGGAATTATTTATCCTCCACTAGATCCTGCAATATTTGAAATTAAATTTTTAAATAAAGATATAAAAGGTAGGGTAGTAAGTGTTTAATTTAATATTTATTTAAAAAGACTAAAATTATGTTCAAAATAATATATCCATCCAATGATTCTACATTATATGAAGCAAAACCAACTTATAATACTGGTATAGATGAAATACTCGAAGTAGGAAAACATTTAACCGTTGCTGTTACATCTAGTTATTCATTATCTAGATCATTAATAAAATTTGATATGGCTGATGTATCTGCAGCACTTACAAAATATGACAAAACTGTTAATGATTGTAAATTTATGTTACAATTATATACTACTCATGCAAAAAATTTACCTTCATCATTTACAATTGATGCCAATGTAGTTGGACAAGATTGGACTAATGGCACAGGATTTTTAAATGTTGATACAGCAATAATAGATGGATGCTCGTGGAATCAACCAAAGTCTGGTTCATATTCTTGGATTTCTAGTAGCCAAGATACTAATATGCCTGTTGGCAGTACATTATATATATCTGGATCTGGCAAAGGTGGTAGTTGGTTATATGAATCTGGATCTGCAAATCAAAGTGGTAGTGTTACATTATATTCACAATCGTTTGATGATTCTAATTTAAATGATACTTTAGTAAGACCCACTGATATTGATATTGACGTAACAAATGCTGTTAAATTATGGATATCTGGTAGCGGTGGTTATACAGTTCCAAATTATGGATTTATTTTAAAATATTCTGACGATAATGAATCAGATGCAGCAATTGGAGGATATATTAGATTCTTTAGTAGAGATACTCATACTATATATGTTCCTAGATTATTAATGTATTTTGATAAATCTAGTTTTAGTACTGGTAGTTTAGATCCAATAGATTCTAATTCATTTGCGGTTTATACCAAATTAAAAAAATCATATAAAGATGAAGAGGTAACAAAAATTAGACTATATGGTAGAGATAAATATCCGCAGAAATCACCCACTAATACATTTCCTATGCAAACTATTAAGTATATTCCTAGTAGCTCGTTATACTCAGTATTAGACGCCGCTACAGATGAAGTTATAGTGCCTTATGACTCTACCTATACAAAGGTTAGTTGTGATAGTACCAGTAATTTTATTTATTTAGATATGACAGGATTAATGCCAGAAAGATATTATAAATTAGAATTTAAAATAGTCGATGGATTCCTTGAAGAATATATTAACGATAAATTATTTTTTAAAGTTACAAGATAATCCTTCATAATTTTTTAGTTTAATATTTATAGATATATGATTCAAACTAATCAAATTAACATATTAAAATTATTACCAAAGCAATCATTTCCAGATGATGTTGGATATCAAAGTAGCGACCCGGAAGATGCAGATGGAACTGAGGGTTATACTCAAGGAGCATATGCTCTTCCAGATGGCACTCCATATTCTGGTGTTTGGCATATGCACAATAATGGTGTTGTAACAGTAGGAGCAGCAAGTTCACATACAGATATATCGCAAGAAACTGTATTAACATTTATTGGCAATAGTCAAGTAACTACTCCGCCTGGTACTATTCAAGGAGAAACTGTTGGAGAAAATTCAATAAGTGATGCTAAACCAACAGCTGGAAATCCAGATGCTGATCCGCCAACATCAGGAACTACAGTTGATGATTTTACTACTAATTATTTTTCTAATATACAAAAGCAAATTGCAAATGATCCAAACTTAGCTTCATTTGCAGCATTAGAAAAAGCTAATATTAAATTACCAACTGATATTTTAATGACTCCAGAAAAACTTCCAGAAGTTATAGAAGCAAATTTAAATCCACAACCCACTGCAGCACAATTTGGAACATTTAGAAGATATAATAAAAATGGCATTTTTTATAAATCAAATTTATCAGCTGTTATGAAACGAGATAATAAAGGATCTGTTATATTAAATATAGGAAATAAATAATGGCTGCAAATCCAAATACTCAACAACCAGAACAAGTAGCTCAAAACGAACAAGCAGAACAAGATATACAAGTATATCAAAATGCTGGAATTCCTGCCAATAATGAAGATTCTATAATTTTTGAACAATTACGAAGAAATTACACAAACAGATCAGTTGTTAAAAATATTGATACTGCTTTTAAATATTTTTCATTTCCTCCAAGCACTACATTAAATATGTCTGATTTTAGTTTACCAGACTTTAATATAAACATTAATGATTTTGGAACAGATCCAGTTTCTGGATTTTATAAAATACCTACAACAGCAGATGGAGATTATGGAGCAAATGAATATAAAAAAATAAATTTATCATATGATTCGTCTTGGAATGTAGATACTGGAAATCCGCAAGGACAAGGTGGTGCAAGAGACTTGCCATTTAGTCAACCATTATCTGGACCTGCATTAGCAGATTCTCCGGCTTTTGTATTTACTCCAGAAATTATAAATTTATTGTCTGAATCTAATAAAACAATAAAATTTACTGTTTTCATTACTGTAAATCAACAAGTAAGTACTACTCCTAATGCTAATGATTTAAATGGAGATCCATCAAGAAGAAATGTTGGATATAACTTAATATTAAAACGTCATATGCCAACTAGTTGGAGAGATAATCCAAAAGTTGGAGCAGATGGAAATTATATATATAGAAATTCAACTGGTGTTAAAGCAAATATAACGGCTGAAATTCATAGAGCAAATATAGGACATATTGGAGATAATTCAAATATGTGGCCAAATTTAGAGATACAATATATTATAGATCCTAGGGCTATAGCAGAATATGATGCATGGTCAGCAAAACTTGAAGCTGGAGGTGCAGCTTGGTATTTAAGATCGAGTTGTTGGTGGAAAATTGAATTAATTGATGATCCAGGTTTTGGTATCAGTAGTGATATATTAAGATCAAGAAAATACGGAAAACAAACAACTGTTCCAGCAACGCGCGATCGATTATTAGATGTATAAAATATGTTAAATCAATATACAAATAAAGACAAAATTTTAGAAGCAATAAATGCTATTAATGCCGAACGATATAGTTCGTTAGATCGATCATTATTTACAAAGACGCCGTTTCAATATTCTGCAGTAGATTTAGGACAGATTAATTCTGCGAATGAATTTCATGTTTATTCTGGAGAATCATGGATTACAGGAAAACATAAAGTAGATTTAATTGAATTTAATAATCCAATATTTGATGAGGATGGAAATCCAATACAATTATCATATCCTGTTAAGTTTAATATATCTCAACAATTTTCTAATTTAAATTTAACTTCAGGAAATTATAAAATTGTTTTAAACTTCTTTGAGGACATGATTGGAAGTTATAATCAACAATTACTAGCTATTGATGAAATTTCGCCTGATCGTACTGAAATTAGATTGCGTGCAATCGATGAAACAAATCCAAAATTTTTATTGTCAATTAACCAATTTATTAATAATGTAAATCAAACATCATTAACACATGATTCAAATGAGCGATATTTATTAAACTTTTCTAGAAATAAGACAGCAATGTTTGTTAATAGTGTTGTTGTAGGAAAATATTTATTTGTTAAATTATATGAACCAATTGATAGAACAGTAGAGAAAAATTTTAAGTGTTGGGTTGTTAGAGAAAATAAATTACCATATGTAGACAATGTTTTTGTTAAAGAAGTATTAGATGCACTCACGTTTAATGTGTTATCTGGAACTAATTGGTATGCTTCTGCAGAACAAAATACTTCTAATTCTACATCGTTAAAATCTTGGAATGATTTATTAGGGTCATCAATGCAAACATCCCAACAAATTGTTGATTCATATTTTTCTGGCAGTTTAGGTGGAGTTAAATTAAATATAGATTTTTCTGATTTTAATAACTTTATATTTTATAGTTCAGCAACAGAGCGACTAGAAAATTTCAAATATAAAATTGAATTATTAGAATATTATACAGCACAATCTGCATCAGCTGCTTTATTATCTGGTTCTGCATCTATTACAAATGCAGCCGATTATAATAATTTATATACAAATTTAATTGGTGGAATGGATCAATTTGAACAATATTTATATTATGATTCATCTTCAACTATATTTACACATGACATTCCGTTAGCTTCACCTATAGTAGAATTTGTTACAGGTAGTTATATAGAACCATCACCAAAATCTAATAATGTATATCCATATGAATTATATTCTATAACAAGTAGTAATTTTGAATCTTGGTATACTGGTGTATATTCTAGTGCTTCTATATATGATACTAGAAATAATAATCGATTAATCAGAAGTATCCCGGAGTTCATGTTATTAGATGAAAACAATGAACAATTATCTACATTTGTTAACATGCTAGGTCAGCATTATGATATATTATATACATATATTAATGCAATGACATTAATTAATTCTAGAGATGAACATCCTAAAAAAAGTATGCCAAATGAATTGTTATATTCAGTAGCAAAACAATTTGGATGGAATTTAACTAATGGAAATCAATCAAAAGAATTATGGGAATATACATTAGGCACTGATGTTGATGGAATTCCTTTAACTGGATCTAATAGTGTAGGAGATCCTTCAGTACCTAGTAGAGAAGTTACATATAATATATGGAGACGAATTGTTAATAATATTCCTGGATTATTAAAAGCTAAAGGTACAAAAAGAAGTGTGCAAGCATTATTAGCTTGTTATGGAGTACCGCAATCATTAATAACTATTCAAGAATATGGAGGACCTAGAATTGCAAGGCCTCCAACATATGAAAAATTAAATTTTGATTATGCATTAGATTTAATTAAAAATACAACCGGAATTGTTAGGACTGATTATAATCAAAATATCGGAGCAGTTGAATTAAGATTTAGAACAGATAATGTTTTAAAGAATCCAATATTACCTGGAACTATGAATTTATTTTCTGCAGGTGGTCATGATGTAACTTTAGAATTTTCTAGAGGTACTATGGGTAAAATCCAAGTTAATGGAACATCATCAGCTGAAATTGAAATGTTCGAAGGAGATTATTTAACAGCATTATTACGAACAGGATCTAATAATACAGTAGAAGTATTAGCAAACAAATCTAAATATGGAAAAATTATTAATACCGTGTCTGCGTCTGCAACTGGTAGTTTTTCTAATCCAGGTACTGTGTTAATAGGAGGAACTAGTGGAGGTAGTAGATTACAAGGACATGTACAAGAATTACGTATATGGACTGGAAGTTTAAATAATGCTCCATTTAATAATCATACAAAAGCGCCATCTGCATATGATGGAAATGTAGATGCATATCAAGAGTTAGTTTTTAGAACTCCATTAACACAAAATATTAATCATGCATTAACTTCTAGTTTAACTGGCGTACAACCTGATGTTAAATTAATAATATCAGCGTCGTTTACAGGATCTGGATATCCTGCTTGGACTAATAGTACTCCATATGATTCTATAGAAGAAACGTATTATTTTGATGGAATATCTTTAGGTGCTGGTACATTTGATGATAATAAAATAAGATTAGAATCACAAACATTAACTAATACATTAAATGTAGAAAATAGAGCTACTTTAAATCAATTTGACACAGCTCCGTTAGATTCAAATAAATTAGGAATATATTATTCTCCACAAACAATGATCAATGAAGATATCATTGCTCAATTAGGATTCACATTATTAGATGATTTAATAGGGGATCCAACTAATAATAATAGATATTCATATCCAGATTTAATAAATACTTCTAGAGAGTATTGGAAAAAATATGCAGATAAAAATGATATGAATGCATTTTTACGAATATTTTCATTATTTGATTTATCATTTTTTAAGCAATTAGAACAATTATTACCTGCAAGAACAGAAAAAATATTAGGATTATTAATACAACCAACTATTAT
>Ga0181420_1001012_pt1 | contig 10858 bp, 18 predicted proteins | sample 43SPOviralmetaG_FD_130145 | JGI IMG/M metagenome (GOLD analysis project Ga0181420, IMG submission 130145) | Marine viral communities from the oligotrophic San Pedro Time Series (SPOT) site, San Pedro Channel, CA, USA - 43 SPOT_SRF_2013-05-22 | ecosystem: Environmental > Aquatic > Marine > Strait... | reverse complement strand
TACTTCTTCTTGGCCTGGATGATTATGTCCTGTAGTATTCTTACCTGGATGTAATATTGTTTTGGATACAACTAAATTCTTTAATGTTGTATTATCTAATAATGTATATGTTTCGTTTTGTTTGAGGATTTTACTATCCTTTCCATTTTTAATTTTCATAACTATTTCCTATTATATTTATCGTCAATTCTAACTATATCATCTTCACCAAAATATGAACCATACTGTACTTCTATAAATACTAAGTCTTCTTGTCCTTTGTTTTCAACTCGATGCTTTGTTCCCTGTGGTATCAATATTGTTTCTCCATAATAATAATCGTTAACTACATCATCTAATGTCATAGTAGCTGTTCCTGATACTATTGTCCATACTTCACTTCTCTTATTATGATATTTATAACTCAATCTTTCACCAGTCTTAACTGTTATACGTTTTACTTTATAATTTGTTTTTTCTTTAAGGATTTCATAATATCCCCATGGTCTATATTCTATCATAAACAACTAAAATATCTTTCTCCTCTATCACAGAGAATTGTTATTGCATGTTTCTTATTATTATCTATTAACCACTGAAAGGCTGCCATTACATTTGCTCCTGCACTTATGCCTACGAATAAACCTTTTTTCGTTGCTAAGTATTTTGCAATTGTTTTTGCGCAATCTGTCTTTACTGTCCGGACTTCGTCTACAAAATTCAAGTCTACCATAAACTTGCTTCCGTCTCCTATTCCTTGTATTCCATGTAGACCTGGTTCTCCTCCTGACATTACTGGACTCTCGTCTGGTTCTACCGCAACGATCTTCATATCCTTCCAGTGTTCTTTTAATCTTCTGCCGCAACCCATTAAGGTTCCTCCTGTACCTGTACCTAGTATAAAGGCGTCTGGCTGTGTAAAGTTTTTCCATTGTTTCCATATTTCTATTCCTGTTCCATTATAATGTGCTAATATGTTTAAAGGATTATGGAATTGATTACAATTAAACCAATCATTCTCCTTACATAAATTATCTCTTAATTCAATTGCTCCATCAAAATCTCCATCACCAACTTCTATCAATTCAGCTCCGTAATACTCAAATATCTTTTTTCTTTCAATACTCATATTACTAGGCATGACAATTTTCATTTTATAACCTCTTTCTGCTGCTAACATTGCAAAGGCAATTCCTGTATTACCTGATGTTGCTTCACATAAAACACTTCCTATTTTTATTTTATTATTTGCTTCAGCATCATTTATAATATATGTGGCCATTCTATCTTTAACACTGCCTCCTGGGTTCATAAATTCTGCCTTACCCCATACAGTGTATTCTCCAAACTTAATTGGAATGAGTGGTGTATTTCCTACGTATTTTGATAAATGCACTTCATAACTTTTTTTAACATGATACAAATGTAAATGGAGTTTCATTTGGTTTATCTTCTTCAACTTCCATTTCTACATAAACACTTGAATCACCTGCTTTAAAACCTTTTTCTAATAATAATGGTAAACTCATTGGCTTTGCCCATGCATATGCTTTATAACCATTAAACTCTTTTCTGACATATTTCCATCTTGTTTCCCATAACTTTCTAAATATACCAGTTCTTCTATAATCTGGATGAACCCATGCATCAAGAAATTTTATTCTATCATTTGATTCTATTAACATATGTATATGTCCAACTGTTAATTCGTCGATATATGCTATCCAACCATGCATATTGTACTGCCTAGTTCCTGAAGGTAGTACGTGAAGAATTTTAATTTTATCGGACAATTACAGATGCTCATATTAGGTTCACTTACAATTATAAATATATGATTATTACTTCTTATCTATATAATTGTACCAGAAACCTCCAATAATAGTTAACAAAGCTATTCCCCCAAATGAGTACAACATCATATGAGGAGTATCAGCTGCAATTCCTGCTGCTAGTGGCCATACCATTACCGCAATCCATAATAGGAATACAAAAAATGGATTCTTATATAATTGTTTTTCAACCTTAACTGTCCTTTCTTGATTCACTAATCTTGCTATTGCAGATTGCATATCAACTCCGTAAGCTGGCTGTTTATATATTGTACCATCCTTCTCACATATTGTTACTTCATATTTCAGATAACCTGGACTTGTTTTACTCTTTTCAACGAACTCACATTTAATTGCTCTTCGTCTTTTAAAATTATATTTACTCATTACTTTACAAAACTTATGTTAATTAATTCTTTACCATACTTATTTTTCTTGTTAGGATCTTGACCTAATTGTATTTTATACATTGATCTAACTTCTGCTAATTTTATATTGGCTTCAGCTTGATCTTTAACAAGAAATGATAATGTATTAAATATCTTTCTTTTAGTTTCATGCTGGAATTTTCCTTTAGCTGTTTTTAACTGCCTTCCTGTTGGCGCATCACTTTTTTGTACATCGGTTACATGTACTGTTAACCTATAATTTTTATTCATAATCTATAATTTAAATTTTGCTTTTATATAATTGTATACAAATATGATTAAACAAACAGGCCATATTAATATTCCTACTGCACGGATACCCCATGTCAATTCATTTGTCAATTCAAATTTGTTAAAATGTTTTTCTAAATAATTAGCTAATATCTCTGCTCCCCATGCAAGAAATACTCCTATTGTTAAATAACCTAATATTAAATTCATACTGTTTTCTTTTTTATATATTCATCTACTTGTTTACAAACCTCTTTATAAGCTTCTTCAGCATCATTATAATTGTTATAAGATTCTGCCTTCATTAGCATATCATCTTTAGTAATTGTTACAAGTTTATCATTAACTTCTACTTTAATATTTTTGTTTTTATAAATCATATCTCTTATTTATTTTAATTAATACTATATTGTTTCTAAAAATTTACTATTCATTGTTCTTGCTATTTCAGCTATCTTATTTGTATCAACAAATTGACTATCTTTTCCATACATTGTTCTGAAATTACTTGAATCTCTTGGAGATGTATTTTCTAATGATGATGTAATAAAATAACTAATAACTTTAATACCTTCGTATCTCATTTTCTTAACTTGCGCCTTAGTATGCTGAGCTGCATTATCACCATAATAATCATTGTAATAAGGTGCACCATCACACATGTTAACAAAATAAGAATCTTTACCTCTAGATGCATCGACTATATCTTTCATAATTGCTTCAAAACATAATCCTTCTGGAGTTAATGAAGCAGTTGTAACATATGGTAACATTGTTTTAATTTGAGCCATTCCATGCATTCTAGAATCATATGCAATTAATACAACTGGCTTACAATCTCTTTGTGAATAATTATATCTTTCAACTCCAAAATATGCTGTCGATCTATAACTAATAACACAATCCATATTCTCTATCATACTACATGCTTTCGCAATTGCTACTGCTGCTACCTGAGCTTTTTCAAATCTTGTACCATTCATTGAACCACTATTGTCAATTGATATATGAATCATACCTGGATTATAAGAAAATGATTCTATTTTTGCAAATATTGCTTCTGCACCAAATCCTGCATTTGCTATCATTCTCTTATCAATTCTACCTGATCTTTGTCTATTGAATTTAGTATTTCTTTCTTCTGCTCTTACTTTCAATTTCTTACCTAAAACAACACCTTTTCTAATACCAGCTGCAATCCATTCTTGATGTTCTTGCAAGTGTCTATCAAATCCATGATATCTCTCATCATTTAACCACATATCACAATTAACGCTATCAATCAATTGTTTATTGAAATTTCTAATGATAGTTACTTCTGCCTTTGCTTTACCTGACCAATTATCATATTCAACATCTTTCATCTCTACACCACTATTCTCCATAGCCTTCATTTGCTTATTTAATGATTTAGATATCTTTGTCTTTTTAGTCTTACCATTTTGAAATTCTTTTTGCTTTTCAATAGCCTTTTTCAATTGATGTTTTTGTTTATCACTTAATTTTTCTAAATCTTTTGGAGCTATTGTTCCACCTTGATTACCACCTTTACCTTGTTTAGCTTCTTCTCCTTCTGCTTTAGATCCATCATCATTTATATTACCATGTTCTCCATTACCATCTTTCATTTCACCATTACCATTACCTTCTTGGCCTTCTTGGCCTTCATTTCCTTGACCCTCTTCTCCTTGTCCTGGTTGCTCTTCTGTCTTATTAGCTGGAATTTGATTTTCGATTATTTTAAATATATCCCAAGCTAAATCTCTAACCTCATTTGTATTTTTTAATCTTGCAATATTCTTAACATTGATCATTTTGTAAACATCTCTCAATACATTTAATGCATTTAAATCTGTATTCACATTAGTCATATTACAAATACGGAACATATATGATTCCCATGTCTCTTCTCTAAATTCATCTGACTTAAGACCTTTATCAACAATCTTAGCATTAAAATATTTATCATACAATGCTTCATAATAACCTCTATAACCAGGAGCTGATTTAAATATAAAATTATCTATTCTTCTATCTTCAATTATATTAATTAGGTCTTTTAATTTATTCAATGCATAATAATTTGCATCCCATCTTTCTGTAATATCTTCATGTTTATTAGATAACATATTCATTACCTCATCTTGTTTATTAACAAAATCTTCTAATGTTTTTAATGTTTCAAAATCTGTTAATTTAATATGAGAACCTTCATGTAATGCTAAACCAACGGCAGGATCAAAATCTTTGTCTTTCAATGAAGCAGAAATGGTAACTGATTTACCATCTGTATAAGAATCACCTGCTTCTGTAAACCTAACTGGAATAGGTTGACCTGTTACAATTCTGACAAAGTTACCTATCGCTCTACGATAACCTGATAACTTGATTGGATCTTTGCCCTTTGGTTTTGTAATTTCATCATCAAATCCCCAATCATCATTATCATTAAGGAAATCATCATTTAACCAAAAACTTGAATTATTATATATCATATCTTTTAATTTTTACTATTTTTATTATCTAATTTCTTATATAATAAAGATAAGGAAAATATCTCGTAAGTCCTAATCTTTTTACAGCTTTTTTACAAATTTATTAAACTTTTTTATAGGCATCCAATAGCCATATGATCCATCTTTAAGCGGTTTTGGACTCCAGGAATTATCCCTTTCTTTAAATTTTATATAATTTTGCATTTCATCAAGTCTATAAAAATAAATATCTTTTTCATAATGGCAATAATGAAATATCCAATCTGATTTAGATTTATATAACCATCCAGGATCTCCACTAGGTTTATACATTTCTATATATGCTAAACCACTTGGCATTATATTAGATTTAACATCAAAATTTTCCCAAACATTTGTTTTTCGATTTTTCAATTGAGCATCAATACCACGTTTTTGATAGTATTTATGCTCGCTGTAATTAGTTAAATCTTTAACTTCAATTCCTTTTTCTTGCAATCGTTCAATTACTTTTTTTTCTCCTACTTGGCCTTTTTTTAGGCTCATTTTAAATTTCTCTCTCATCATTTTATAAATATATTTAATGGAGGTACACTTCCGTTATCATCTTTATATTCTTTTAACAAATTATATTCTAATCCTTTTGAATATGATGTTTCACATTTAAATCCTAATACCTTTTCTTTTATAATTGGCATAGGTAATACATATACCCAAAGATCTTCTTTTGTTCTTATATGTTCTCGAATCCTATCATTTGTTATATTGGTTACACATTTGTACCCTTTAAAGAATCTGGATGTTAGATTTTGAGTTTCTCCAATCTTCATTAACTTACCTTCTCTATTCGTTAAAATATAAACGGCTGGTTGGTTATCTGATTTGATTGGATTACTTGGATACATTATTTCAATACCTTGAGTATACTTATCTGATGGAGTCATAATTGCATATAACTCAAATCCTTTTTTTGTATAATATTCTCTATTCATATCTTTTATTTTTAAGGATTGGTAGGTGGCACCTTGCGTAATTCTAATTCTATTGTCAATATTGCAATTGACCACCTACCTTTCCAATCACCAAATTATACTTGAGACTCTTCTTCAATCTCTTCTGCGTTAAACAAATCTTCACTTTCTTCAGTCTCACCACAATACTTTTGAACTACTTGCTTCATAAATGTTCTTTCTGAATCAACACCTCCATCTTCATCAAAGAAAGGATAAATACAAACCTCAGCCGCTTCAGCTAATGTAAATCCATCTTCTAACAATCCAGCCATTTCAACACTTAATCTAGTACTAATTGCATTTGTAATCCTTGGAGCATCACCCTTTATCTCCTTTCTAGTCATTGAAGCTATCTCTGCTATATTATCAGCTTGATCCTGAGTCAATCCTGGATGAAGATCTTTTAACAATCCTGACTCTTGATATTTATCTAATGTATCCATTTCAACAATAATAAATCTATCTACTAATGCTCTATCCATCGCTCTGGTTGCGGTATATTCTGTTCCTATATTAGCTGTTGCAATAAATGTAACTCCTTCTGCTACATTAATGGTTGGAGCATTTTCATGTTCATCTAATCTCAAATATCTTTGACCATAATCTAATACCGTCATTAATATATTCCAAGCTTCAGGATGCGCTCTTGATATTTCATCTAATAAGATAACAGCATCTTTAGTTTGAATAGCCTTTACAAATAATGATTCACAAAAGGTTGTACCTTCTTCTTTCTTGAAATGCGTATTACCAATCAATGTCCCTCTTGGATCTTGAGTAGCACCTAAATTAAAATAGAAATTAGGTCTATCTAATGCTTCTACTAATCTCTTAGCGGCCATTGTCTTACCACAACCAGCTGCACCAGTCATCATAATATTTTTAGCTCTCATTGCTGATCTAACTAAATACTTCCATTTTAGATCTGGCATTACTAATGTATTAGGACGTAATCCTACTGCCTCATTATGAATAAAATTCAATATTGGATCTGATTCTATTTTATCACTTGCTTTCATTTGTTTCTCTGATGGCATCATATCACTATACAATGACATATCTTTTCTAAAGGCTCTTGCACCTTCATCTTCATATGCTATACATTGGTCGTTGCTATATGCTAACTCTAACATATGCTCCCTAACATAAATATCCTTACGGACCTTTCCTTGTACATCTACAAGAATATACTTTCCGTTTTTCTTTTCTACTTTAAAATAATTATAATTTTTCATTTGGTAATTTTTATTAATTAATATCTCTTTTTATATACTATAAAAATAAGGTAAATATCTCGTAAGTCCTAATATTTTTACAGCTTTTTTTCAACTTTTTTACTGATTATCTATACTATTTTTCATCAATCGATTCACAACATTATCAGCAACAACATCAGTTGCTACTGGTGATAAATCTATATCCGTACAAAAACTATAATCATGCTTCTCCCATTCATATCCAACCATCATAAATCTTGTTCTACGAACTATTCCTTTAAATGAAAGATATGAATATTCTTCATGAAGTTGATAATTTTGCATTGTATCTAATTCTCTCTTGAATTCATCACAAACACCTTGGACGCTATATCCATCTCCAAAACCAGAATAACAAACACCTCTCTGAAGCTTAATTAATTCAGGACATTCAGCTTTTATATCATCTTCATCCCAATCTCTATCCATTAGATATCTATCATCTTCTTCTAATTTTGCAATTAATAGATTCCATCGATGCATTAGATTATCTTTCATTTCTGATGCAACCTTTTCATTATGATCATACATTTCAGAATTCCATGGTTTTGTAATTTCAATTCCGTATTTAATTTCTGGTGATTTTTTAGCTTTTTTCATATCTCTTATTTAATTATTATTTTTATTATCTAATTTCTTATATAATAAAGATAAGGAAAATAAGTCGTATTACCAAATCTTTTGGCAGCTTTTTTTCAGAAAAGTTTAACTTTTTTCAAGGAATTCTTTGGCTTGTTCTGGTGATAAGTATCCGAGGGGATGTCCACAACTTTCACAAACGTGTCTAAATGAAGAACTAGTTGTATCTGCTACTTGTTTTATAACTTGTTTTGAATGTTTGCATTCAGCTTGGATTTGCTCGAGTTCTTTCTCGATTTTCCATTTGTCAGAAAGCAGTTGATCTACTTTCCGCTTTTTGGCATCCATATCAATAAATATGGAGCCGGTTTGGTTATTTTTTGAGTTTTTTAATGAGTTCAACCACTTCTTGACATCTAGTATAATCTTCTATTTCTTCAAAATAGTCTAATGATTTTTCTAGATTATCAGTCCATACATCATCTGGGACTCCTAATTCTGCTTGATGTCCATCTGTTTCTAAGTATGCAATAGTCACATAGTCATTATTAGTATTGAAGGCTTTATCAATACCATATAACGTTCTCATATGGATGTCATATGCACTGTCTGCCATCGCAGTGGCAAATTGTTCTTGCGATTCATATTTTATAGTAGGTATGTACATTGTATAATCTTTAATAGTTATTTCTCATTCTTCCGCCTAATGGATTACCAACTTCTTGGTAGTAACAATTGTAACATAACAATCGTAAATTTTCTCTTTTATGGTTTGTTCTATCTCCATCTTCCCAATCTAATAATAATGGTACCGTATAATCAGATACTCTTCTCTCACAATATCCACATGAACAACATTCTTCTTCCATTAAGCCATTTCTTAATATTCTAGGCTTTAATTTATTATGCGGATAATTAGGATACTTACCATCTAATATATCTAACAATCCATAATGACCTCTTAATCTAGGCTTTGATATTCGTTTAATACCTTTACCTTTTTGATTCTTATGCAATTCAAATAATGTTTTACCTGTTTCTGAATCTATATATAATTTAGCATATTTTCTAAATGCTTCATATGATACTTTTAAGAACCTTGCCGCGGCCATACAGGATTGAGAATTTTCCATAGCATACCGAATCTCAGATTCTGATATGTTCATAGGTGGTCTTCCTTCTCCTGGTTTATATGGCATTACTTATCCCTTAAGTAATGTTTTTTGATCATCTACTAAACCTCTAGCAGCATAATATTGATCACGCATTTTTTGTCGTTGTGCTTCAAGTTGTTTTCTTTCTTGTTTTCCTAATGACTTGAAAAACTTAGACAAATCCTTTGCAGGAGTATTCATATATGTTTCCCATAAATCTTTCAAATCAATATCAGATCCTTTTTTGGCTTTAATTTTATAATCAGCTAAAATAGTTCCTAAAATTGTTGAAGCTTTTGGTTGTACAGATATGTTATTTCTTTGCATGGCTTCATACCATTTATTCATAATTTCTAATACTAAATCTTTACTCATAACTTTTCCTTTTTTTATTAATACCTACCAACCAACCGAGGTTTTTACGACATGACCTCTTTTAACCGTTTGCTAGACTACCTTACTAGGCAGCCATTAACATTGAAGGCTCTTCAACATATCCCGCATCTATTGCTAGATCCGTTATATAAGAAAGAATGTCTTCAACATTAACTTTCGCTATATCAACTGTTTCGCCAGTTACACGCGACCTCCCTATACCCTTATCTTGCTGTCAAATCCATTCCATCCCCATATCGTAAATATCCTTTGGTGGAGATGCCGGGAGTCGAACCCGGGTCCATACAAGCAGCTAATATAAGTCTAACGGCCATTTATAAATATTTCAATCAGCATATACTTCTGCACCATTTTCATCATCTTCAAATACTGATACATAACAACATTCAAATTCTTTCATAATTTCCTTAGCTAACATTTCACATGACTTAGCTCCAAATTCATGAGTTCTACTATCTGAATTATAATACATAGTTTCTAACCATTGTTTAATATCTCTACCAAACAATATAAATTCAACATCTCTATCATCATGATTAACCTTTTTCTTAGCAGTAATAAACCATTTATGTCTATGCATACTTGATAAGAATCCTACTTCAGGAAATACTGCTTGAGCATCTGGCCAATTATGTAATCCTTCTATTTCTAATTTTGCTATAACGTTTGTTTTCATTTCATTTTTACTTCTATAAAGTGAACTCTTCCATGTTCAGCAAATGAATCAGAATTAGGTAATTCTACTATTTGCCATTTATCTCTATCTAGAGAATCAATAAGATTACTACAACCAAATGTAGGCTCTTTACCATTTGGAGGATACCAATAATCATCAAATATTACAACAGTATTCTCACCAATAAGATCTTGTACATTATTCCAATCAGCTTCAATAGTTTCAAAAGAATGTCCTCCATCTATAAAAATAAAATCAATCTTTAACCCTTCATTATCTTTAACAAATGCAGGTAATGTTTCAGTTGTATTTCCTTGAATCAAATTAATATTTGCACCTGATGTATTTAGCATAGCCTGAACTTTACTTTTAGCTGGTGGCCATTTTGATACTTCAAATTTCATTAATTTATCATCCATTTGTTCCCATACATCAAATCCATAATATGTTACATTAGATGCCGATCTAAATGCCTTTTCAATCATTTTTTTAGCATGTGCACCATTCCATGTACCTACTTCTAATATAGTTTGAGCTTTATACTTTTGTATAGTTGCTCCTAAATATGCATATCTTCCCATTTTTTCTCTTTTAATTAATATATAAAATTTATTTCATAATTCCTAATCATTCAATGCAAATATTTCAATCTCATCATATTTGTATTGACTAGTACCTATCGATTCCAATATATCTATTTGGAATGTTTTTCTTTTGTTCATACAATCATGTATAGTATATATCCCATCTTTATGAGTTCCTCTAATATATACTGAATCTCCATATTCAAATATACCACCATTCTTTTTTAATAGATCTTGGCTAACCGCAATCCAATTC
>Ga0181420_1001010_pt1 | contig 10873 bp, 13 predicted proteins | sample 43SPOviralmetaG_FD_130145 | JGI IMG/M metagenome (GOLD analysis project Ga0181420, IMG submission 130145) | Marine viral communities from the oligotrophic San Pedro Time Series (SPOT) site, San Pedro Channel, CA, USA - 43 SPOT_SRF_2013-05-22 | ecosystem: Environmental > Aquatic > Marine > Strait... | reverse complement strand
GCCCTTGAGCCTGTGGCTTGAAGCATAAGTCCAGAGCCACTGAACACATTCCCTGCTGCTATCTTCTTAGCAGCATCATATGAGCGGGGCTTGAGAACTTTCTTTACCAGACTCATAATATCACTCTGCCTTTTGTAACGGCCAAACTAAGGCAAGGCCATATAATAACTCGATTGCTTCGTTAATTTGCTCGAAGGCTCTGTTATTAAGCGTGGTACCGATTACCACGCTTAATATCTCCATTAGTGAGTCAGCAGTTGGGAAAGTATAGCCCCACCTGTAATTTAAGAGTGCACGGTCGATATACTTCTTGCTTCCCTCACTTGCGTTCTTGTATGATTCAAGACGGGTGAACATTCTTCTAAATTTATCAAAATCAAACTCCCTTTGGTGTGTGAGGTCCTGACCCCCGAATGGAGGAGATGAGAAAGTGAGGGTTTTTCTTTCACCGTAGGGCCCCGGTACATATTGTTGTTCTTCTGTGAGATGGTTAACTACGGCAGCCAGACCAACCATCGAACCAAAAAAAATACCCCATTGGACTAAAGGTCCACTTTTCTTCAATCTCTTAGGTATTATTCCCATCAAACCACTACCATATCTTGACCCATCTCAGGAATTAACCCAGATGTACCGAAGATATCGTGAACAACGACATCTGGCCTAACTGGTTGCTCTTTCTTGGCTTCTATGTCCTGCTTACCCTGGAAAATGTTCTTGAAGATATTACCGAAGCCAGCAGAAGACTGTGTGCGTCTCCTTACTGATGGTGGTACTCTAAGCATATTTTTCTGACCGCCGAACATCTTTGGTTGTCCTCCTGTCATTTCAAGTAAAGTCGGAGCAGCATTCTTCGGCATCATACCATGGGAGGATGATGTTGATGTGGTTGTTGAAGTGGAAGCACCAAAGCCAGTCAGGGGACTGTGTGATTCTTCGGAGTGTTCACGCTCGTCTGGGAAGTAATGCCCCCCATTATCACCGTTTCCACCGTTTCCACCGTTTCCACCGTTTCCACCGTTTCCACCATTTCCACCATTTCCACCTTGGCCACCACCGTGTGGTGGTGGTGAGCCATCGCGAGTACCTACTATTTTCCACTCTCCACCACGGCCTGGACCGTATGGGAAATACTCGTAAATATTGTTTGGGTCGAGATATGGGTCACTACTGTTTCCTCTGCCCATTGAACCTAATTGCTTCAGCCTTTTTGATTGCCCTTTATGCATATTCGATGCAGCAACCAATTCTTTAGAGATTACATCAATTTCTTTTTGCTGTTTCTTAGTGATATGTCCTAACTCGTAAGATGAAGCATATGGAGAACTACCCTTCGGTGCTGTAAATGCACTGAGTAATTGGAATGACGCATAACTAAGAGATAGGGCCCCGAAGATACTGACTATCGGGTGTTCTCTGGTAAATCTGCTTATTTCTGCTCTGCTTGGTATAACTTCGCCCATATTTCATGCCTCCTGCCATTGTTGAACGCCGAAACCACCAGCGCCAGTTAGAATACCACCAACTACACCAAACGATAGCGCCGTCCCCATGTCTTTCCATGCGAACTGCGGCATACCTCTGCCTTTTGTAAGATAGTAAAGAGTTATTCCTCCGACAATTCCAATTGTACTCATGCCGAGTATCTGTCTATTGCTAATCGGATTCAACACCGCTCCGAGTTGAGCGCTTCTGTCTTGGTAAGGGCTCACTTGTGCCCCCTCCATAGTTTATTGACACCGGACAAGCCAGCAAACACAGAACTCCCTGTGTGCATATTTACCAGACTTTGTGATGCGTCAGCACCGATGTTTCCACGATGCCTCTTCCTATCTGCAACAGCCCCTTCAGGCCCAAAGAACAACGACTCTTGGGCTGTCGGAGTTGGCTTGGTTGGAGTCATGTGGCGAGTGTCTTTGTAAAAGGGGTCTCCGGCGGCGATACCTCTGGACCTTCCTTGTGGTCCTGATGCCGCATAGCGGTTCATATGGGTAGTGTCTCGGTATAAGTCGCCCTTGTATATCCCCTGGTCAGGTGACGGTGCGTAAGCCCTATTCGCAGGTAGGGCCCCAAAGTCAGAGCCCAACTTGAAATTACCATGCTTAATCTGACGGTATGATTTCCCAATGAAGCGGGAAGGAAGTTCGAAAACTAAGGCAAAGCCAATTAGACTCATTCCAATAGGGTATCTGTCCGCTAAATCTAAAATTGTACTCTTATATGCCATGCTTCAACCATCCAGTGATACTCGTTTGCGCCGCTTTACTTCGGCTGTCCTTATGTGTATTTTTGGGTTAGTTTCTGCCACACTCGTTATAGTAAAGTAGCCTGAAGTCTGACTCTCGTAGCGACCACCATCGTCTGGGATGACTATGCTTGGTGGTGCCGGATTCATCCCCGGTATAACCAACAACTTTAGAGCGCGGACATATTGCGAAGAACCATTCTTAGCGAACTTAGTGGGTAGGTTGACTGCATTTTCAACTGAGTCTATCTGACCAGCGAAATAGTAGCGGTCGTGGTCTTTGAAACCTATCCTATCTCCTATTTCTAACACATGAGGGATGTCTTGGCTACCTGTATCTGCGAAGTCGACGATATAGATGGCTTGATTGCTACCTCCCTTTTGAGGTCGAGTGTATGTCCGCTCACCATCGAATGGGTCATCGAAGAACACATGTATTGAGCCTCTTGCGCCCTCAGCAGAAAGTTGGTCCATTGTTTTCACGGTTGACATATGCACTTCTCCCGCCTTCCCGACATAAGGATGGAGAATGCCCCTCTTGATAGGCTTTTCCTCATTAAATGTGGCTGCGTGCGGCTGGTTGAACAAGTCAAAATGCAAACCAAGGCCACCCAACCTTTCCACGCCAGCCCCTCCTAATTGCGTATTGAAATCTTGCATGGTTAAAAATACAGGGTGGGTTCTAACAATCCCACCGGTTGTTCCAAGAGTGGTTGGAGTTGGCTGGTTTCCTTTACCTAAATAATCCACCCCAGCGCCTAATAGTCCTTGACCAGAGGATGCAGGGAGTGGAGCCTTTCTAATATTGTTTGAAAGAACTATTCGTAATCTCTTCTCATACGATTCGGGGAAATCGGGACTGAATACTAAAGCATAGCCAGAGAGCGGATTGTCGCCTTCGACAGCGTAAAAGTTAGAATGCATTCTCCCGGTGTCGGGCTGAAGCAATAGTTCTGCGATTGTAGTAGTATATCTCCAATCGTCGATTTCAATGAATACCTCAAGATATGGGTTGTCTGCAACTACACGGAATCCTAACAACTCCCCCTGCTCTTTCATATCCAAAAGAACATGTCTCTGGCCAGAATCTAAATTTGTGTTTTGTATATCCGTTCCGATTAGTCTTCCATCTAACCGTAACTTCTGGACTGCGTAAGGAGATGTGTCCTTGATTTCCCCAGCGTAAATAAATTCCTCTTCCACCAACATCACCCATCGTATGAGACAAACTTCCGCCTTTTAACTTCTGCCTTGAAGATTTTGAGTTTAGGTAATTTATCGAATACAATTGAGCCATCGCCAGGGTTAAATGTTGATGTGGCTGGGCGTACTGTAAAAATCCCTGTGGTGGAACTCGCATATGATTCAACATCTTCTGTATTTAGTCTTATTGTCGGGGGAACCATGCCATAGCGAAACCCAGGGGAGACGCGATATCTGATAGCATTAGTATATTGACTACTGCCGTTCTTGGCGAACTTAGTTGGTAGTGTAGTAGCAATCGGTCCGAGCGTGACTACTCCGGGGAAATAGAATCTATCCCCGTCTCTAATACACATTATGTCGTCTTCTACGGGAGTAGCCTTGCCTGATGGAAAGAATTGGAACTCCGTGTTGGTCGTTGGGTCACAGATATAGATGTCAGTATGATTTTCATTGGTTATTTTATTGGGGATGAAGCCGGAGCCTGGAGCCTCGGCAGATTGAGAGTTATCAAAGAATATATTAGCCCGAGTGCTGGTGTATGACCCACCATAGGCATCTTGACTAGGGTTGAATGGATAATCATTTCTCCCCAAACTAAATAGCCCTGCTAAACCAATGAACGGGTGGCCCGCACCCCTCCTGCTTGGCCTGTCTGTTTGGTCAAAAGCAACCTTTTCTCTCCCAGAATATTCTGGAATTTCTGAAGCATCAGTCATCATCATATGGCGACTGACTCGCTCCCCAAACCGTCCCAGGCCCGTGTAACCTTCCATTCCTGGGCCAGTGTCATCAACACTCAACTCATGATTTGGTAAATTACCAAAACTTGGTATTTCTAACACGAAACCACCCTGGCCTCCACCACTTCCTGGCGCAACTCCTGCTATACGCAAATTACCGTACTCAAATCTGCCGAACAATTCCTTCGCTGGATTTGTACGGTGGTCGTTCTTTTTATCCATTGGGAACTTGAGAACTATCCTTATTCTCTCATAGTATGACTCTGGGATGTCTGGATTGTAAATAAGCGTATATCCTTGAGAAGGAGTATCTCCTGCTATTGCTTGAAAATTAGAAAGCAACCTCCCAGTGCCAGGCTGCAATAGCAACTCTGCGATTGTAAATGACTCAACCAACCAATTGTCGATACTAATTAGGACTTGAAGATAGGGGTTGTCTGCAACAATCCTGATTTCATAAAGGTCTCCCCTTTCACCTTCATTCAGTAGTTCAAACTCACTACCTGCTTCTAAAGTGAAATTCTCCCTAGCCTCACGAATGCGCCTTTTGTCAAGGCGGACTTTCTGCTTAGCATAGGGTTGGTTGTCTTTTACTGAGCCGATGAATGTGAATTGCTCCAAAAATATCACCCATCATATGATATTCTCTTGAAGCGCTTTACCTCGGCGCGATATACTCTTACTTTGGGATTCGTGTCTGCGGGAGTAGTTACACTTCCGAAGGATGGTGTACCGCCCATAAGGAATGTTGTAGCATCTGCTTGTGCACGAACGCTCGGTGGTGGTAATCTTAATCCAGGATTGCATGTAAATTTCAAACAGCCTGTATAAGTGCCAGACCCGTTCTTAGCAAACTTAGTTGGGAGACTTTGATTCGTGGCTATTGCAGCAATTTTACCGGGGAAATGAATATTCTCATGGTCGTGGATATACATACGGTCATTCACCGCCAAAGTTGTCGTTAGTGGCGTTGAATTGTTGAAATCAGCGACATAAATATCCATCGCTGAAGAATCGCCCCAAATTGAGCGTTTGCCCAATCCATCGGCTATTGCATCGAAGAAGATATGTACCATTCTATTTGAGTGCCCTACATTAGCCAAGTCGTCAGCAGCCAATATTGGTCTCCCTGCTATTCCGATGTACGGGTGCAAGACCCCCGGCTTTACGCTATCTCCTTTTGCACTATGGAAAAGATGGTTCGAGACTCCGGGGTTATTGAGGAATGGTACTTCAGGACTACCTGCCATCATAAACCCAAGAAGGTCAGGGTTGTCATCCATACTAATGTCTGCTATGCTACCGCCCGCTGATAGGGTTAGTCCACCAGTGAAGCCAAGTTCAACTGGTGTTGCCAGATTACCATTTGACTTATATGAGCCAGGAACACCGAATACATGCTTATTCGGCTTTATCCTATTCCTCAATACCACCCTAATGCGCCCGTCGTAGTCTTCAGGGATATCGGGGTTGTATAGTAGTGTATATCCTATTGCAGGATGCCCACCGTCTATTGCCTGAAAATTCGAAAGCAGACGACCTGTATCAGGCTGCGCTAACAATTCTGCGGCGCTGGCGTTATCATTACGCCATTCATCTATCTCAATGAATACCTCAGCATAGGGGTTGTCTGTGACAATCCTAACTTCGAATAAATCCCCCCGCTCTTTTGAATCGAGCAGGACTACCTCTTCGCCACTATCCATTGTGAAGTTTTCACGGAATGTACGGATTACGCGCCTATCGACACGACCCTTTTGTTTAGCATAAGGAGCATTGTCCTTTACTGACCCAGCAAAAACGAATTCATCAGCCACGGCTTACCACCACACTAATGCACTCACTTAGGGAAATATTCTGCGAGAAGACTTCCTGTTGTTGGGATTCCAGCCGGGTTGATAATCTTGAAGGTTAGGCGACCGCCGGAGCGGGACTTGATTTCAGCGAGTTGGTCCATTGATAGTTCGACTACCCTGTACTTCCAACCCATCAATCGCACACGGCCATCGACAAGATATTCTTCAGAGTCGTTGACTAAGCGGAATGTTGGTAAATTGTTTTCACCGTGTTCTATCCAGATTGAATAACTCCAGTTTGGATTGTCTCCTGAAGATATTTGCCCGTCTATGAATCCAGATAGACCCAATAGGTTTCCATCTCCAATAGAGCCTGATTCCGCTTCAGGTGCTTCATCAAGAACCCACTTTGGTACACCGCTTGGGTGCTTCAAGTACAGTTTTGCGCTAACTGAGCCGACTGGGGCTGAGTTATATCCAGCACCACCAATGGTGTCGAAACCGATTGGTGTTGATTGGTCCGCGTCTTCATCAGACGGAGGAAGTCCAGGGTCTGTCGCTCCAGCCGATACAAGCCAATCTCCAGTGCTTGGTTCAATGAACTTAGGCTGAGTTGGCATAGTTGGGCATAGTTGGTATAAGTGTCCGAAGAAAGGTTCAAGGTCGTCGAACTTCAAATAACCAGAATCGAAGTTAGGAGACAATACTGTTGAAGTAGTGCTTCCTGTCGCAGGGCTTCCGTCAGGGAACATCGCTGCTGTAATTGAGTTCTGACCGTATCGAACCAGATTAGCGTCAGTAATCTGACTACTGCTAACTGTCACGCTGTGGGTATCTGTAAAGAACAGGTCCACTGTAACTGATTCGACGCTCTCAACGAGAACGAAGCGGTCTCTAATTTTGCACAGATAACCTGGCTTCAAAGCCACATCATAAGCCCATGCTGCATTGCCTTGCCCTGATAATGTTCCGAAAACATTTCCAGAGCGTTTTCCTTGGTTTGTATTTGCCATTCATAATCACCTTTTGTTTTGTCTATTATGGTGTCGCCCATTCGGGCTTTAACACGCCCATTGAGTGCGATGGTATAAGAGTAGTGGAGCCACCACAGGGGCCGAAGTCCCCGTGGTGGCAGTTTCGATACCTTACCTTGCGGTCAATAGTATCGTTTAGCCCGAAGGCTGTCACAAATGCCTAAGCCTTGAATCAAGTTCAGCACAAGCGAGCAAGGGAAACGACGCTAATGATAGCAGCGTTGTTGGCGAGTTCATCGTCAACATCATCCCAAGCAAGGTTAGTTGCTTCAGTTGTATTCATTTGGCCCATGGTGATACTGCCAGCGTTTAGCGTAGCAAGGTCTCCAGCAGCCCAATTGACTCCAGTTCCAGCAAATCCAGCGGTAATGTGTTCGCCGATACCAGACAAATCAAGATGCGATACGGAACCTGCTGGAATACCAGCAGCGCCCATTGTAGCGTTGATTTGGCTGTTTGCGAATGCCAGTTGCATAGCACGACTGTGGATGTTACTTGAATCAACACCGTTGACCATACCATTAGTTCCTGCTGCGGCGAAAGTGTTAGGTGCCGCTTCAGCCATAAGGTATGGTGCGATGAGGGTAGCCGCAGGGCTTGCCCCATCCAAAGTAGTCAATTCAATCGCTCCAACAGATAATACTGCCTCAAGCGCGAACTTGCCGCCAGTGAAACCAACTTCTGAACCAAGTGCTGTGGTTGCAGCGACCGGGGTCACTCCACCAGGAACCAATGGACATTCGCGAATATCACGAAGTAGTCCATGGTTGTCAGCAGTAGTAAAGGTGGTAGCAGTTCCAGCGACATCACGACTGTCTTGGAAAATACTTGCTGCATTCCATCCAGTGTCTTCAACATCTGCATCTGCATCGTCTGTAAAGGCGATGAAGTCCGGCGCTATTAGGGATGGTAGTCCCTGCTGTGCCAAATTTAGGAGATTCTTTCCTCCATGTTCAGTAACCAGTGCACTTGTAACTTCAACGAGTAATACATTTGTTCTAACTATTTGTAGTTGAGCGCCATAAGCGACATCGAGTCCTCCAATTGTTGTCATAATTTATTCCTCCTTAAGTCTCCAGATGCTCACGACAACTCGCCAATAGATTGACGCTGTTGAATCAATTCATGATGCTGACCTACGACACAACCGATTACACGCCACTTCTCTGCGCCAGCGATTGTGCTGTTTCCGTATGTTGCTGCTCCACCGACTACGCGGTGTGCACATACGATAGTCTTCTCAGGTTCGACTACGATTGGCTCTTCATACCAAACGAAAGGCTCTTCTAATACTTCGAAAATCTGTTGGTCAACAACAGGGGTTTCGATACCAGAAATTCTCCATTGGTGTTCTGTCACCAAAAGTGGAGTAACTGGGTATTGTATGCCCATTAGGACATAATAAAATTCCTCTAAAGTCTTAAAATCTAAAACTCTTTGAGCCCAGCCGAAGCCGTCAACGGTCACGCTGTTTGGAGCGCCAGTTGAACCAGAAGAAGGTACAAGCCACTGACCGAATGTTCCCAAAACAGAGAACTGGTCTGCGCGCAGTACACCTTTTCCGTATTCGCCTTTCGGCCAAACACCTTTGTTTTCATATCCCCAGTGAGGATAATTGCTTTTCACCTTAGTGTCGATTCGGGCTAAATAGTCCGAGATGACAGCGGTGGGTCTATCGTAGTATGGTCTTAGTTCCATCTTTATTCACCTTTTTTTTCAGTAGCCCCACTGTGGGGGCCAAACTGTTCCACACAGGTTCACCATATAAGGGGGAGAGGGTCAAGTGTTAACAATGCTGACAAATGAAACCTTTATGACCACTTTTTGTGTGGGCAAGGATATGCCAGGTGGCACTGACTCGAAGAAGTCTAAGGTAGTTGGTGTCCGATTCAAGATTGCTGACTACGATGTCCTCGAAGAACAAGCACAAGTCGAAGGGCTTAGTGTGGCTGCCCATGTAAGACGATTAGTCATTCTAATTCTCCAAGGGGAGTATGTTCCCAAAAGACAAACCGGTTACGCTAAGAGTAAAGGGTGGGAGTGATATGTATGTCGAACATAGGGGCTACGAAAGTAAAGTTGCTCTCAGAAACTAACAAAGAATGGGAGGTTGTTGTTGATGCGAGGCTTGACACTGGGGCGAGTCGGACATCTATTGACGAAAGTCTCGCAGATTTCCTCCGGTTGGCGACGGTTGGCGAAATCAAAACCAGAAGTGCTAACGGAAGAAGAGTAAGAGAGTTAGTCGAACTAACCTTTGTCTATAACAAGAAAGAATATACTCTTGATGTATCTCTAAGTGATAGAGGTAAGATGCAATACCCTATGCTGTTAGGAAGAGATGTATTATCTTAGGCGCCCCTACCAGGATTTGAACCTGGGTTATTGGTTCCGCAAACCAAAGTGATATCCAGACTACACTATAAGGGCGTAACAAGAGTCCTTTAACAAGTGGCCATAAAGGTTCAGAACCCAATGCTGACAATGGCGATAGTGACGGCCACTGCGGCTGTGTCGCTATTACCATCAGTTACTGTGCACTCAAGTTCATATTCTGCTTCCCCAGGTGGCCCCCCTCCTCCTGGAAGCACTGACTGGATTGTAAGTGTGTCATACTGTGCTGTGTTTTGTGTTCCTGCTGAGGCTACTGAATGGTTTCCTCTCTCAAGCACCTCGGCCACGGTCCAGGCGAAAGAGTATGAGCCATCGCCACCACTCGCTGTTGCTGTTACATCAATTTCTCCAGCGTTAGTAACGACAGTTTGACCCCCTGGTCCTGCCAGTTCAATTAAGTCAGACCCGTTGTTGGTTATACTTATTGATAGAGCGGCAGGTCCAAAGTTGTAAGAGTTGATGATGTGAACACCCATTCTAATCAAGCCCTTACGCCATAGAGTGTCACTTTGAGACCTTTACCTTTAGCAGAAGACCCAACGCCATCTATATCAAAAGTAAGTAGTGCGTTATCTGCTAATGCAGGGCCAGCACCACCGATAACTGCGGCGGTAGCGGCGGTAGTGGAAGTCAACTCACCAGCATCAATTGTTAATTTAGTAGTTAGAATAGTGGAGCCTCCTTCGTTAATATCCACAGTAAGTACCGAACCTGTTGGTGCAGTATTAACGCTGGCCTTAACTCCTGTTAGAGTCATAGCAAAGGGCATATGGAATGTTGCCTTTGAGGTTCCTGTGGCTAAGTCTGTTGATTCATCTGATAGAGCGACTATGAAAGTTTCTTCTGTGACTTTAATATCTGTCCCCGCCCCATTAAGGAAGTGCAAATGATTATCTGCGTTTGTATAGAGTTGTCCTCTATCAGCAGTATTTGATGGTGCACTTATTTCATCTAAAGATAATGCCCCTTCAAGGGATAGTGCTGCGTTACTATCGGGGCTTGCAGTTCCTATGCCGACATTACCAGTAGAAGTTATTCTCATCTTCTCAGTAGCAATTTCACTTGCGCCTGTTTTCAAAACTAAATCTGTTGCATTTACACTATCACTAAATGTGTTAGTTGCTATTGCTTGAATAGATGCAGCCACTAAATCTGAATCTGCACCTGTGTCTAATGGTGCTTGAAAGTTAATTTGACCTAATACATCATTTGCTACAACACTTGGTTCCTTCGTTGCCAAAGTTAGTACAGCACCAACAGTTGTCAAGCCATCTCGGATTTCGAGAGAAGTGGCCGGAGTTCCTGTTCCTATACCCACTCTATCGTTTGCACCATCAACGAATAACATATGTGTGTTATCGTCGCTCTCAACCCTAAAGTCTCCGTCGGTTGAACCATCATTGATGGCTACATCTCCACTGGTTACAGTAAGGCCGGGAATCGTGGCTGGCTGGAACT
>Ga0181420_1001007_pt1 | contig 10883 bp, 18 predicted proteins | sample 43SPOviralmetaG_FD_130145 | JGI IMG/M metagenome (GOLD analysis project Ga0181420, IMG submission 130145) | Marine viral communities from the oligotrophic San Pedro Time Series (SPOT) site, San Pedro Channel, CA, USA - 43 SPOT_SRF_2013-05-22 | ecosystem: Environmental > Aquatic > Marine > Strait... | reverse complement strand
TCTGGGCTGCCTATTGTATCCAGGAAACTTTGCAGCCGGCTCTTGCCATCCCACTTCCTTGACTCCATCCAGTGCTTGACTGGATTCCATTCGGTCGCTAACACCTTCAGGTAATCTCTTACCCTGGTATGCGGTATGCCCATGTTGATGGCGCGGTCCTCAATCTCAATCAACGCGGCCTCTTCCTTCATGTCAGCGATAAATTTAGTATTAGGTACATCGATCTCCATGCGTTTCTTTATCACGTTGTACACCACCTGGATGCCATTGACCGTGAGTACGCCCTGGACATTATCTTTGGTGTTGAGGTATCTGCCGGTGCTGCCACGCACAAAATCAAAGTCAACGGGCACGTCTATGTTTCTGAGCGTTGGGCTTATGACTTCGCCTTCTAATGCTTTGACCTGGTTCTTGTGGTCGTTGTAATCACCCTTAGACTCAGGCATGAATACATCTGCCTGGCCATTTAACTTACGAATTGCCTGGCACGCTTTGACCGCTTCCTTCTCACCCGTGTTCGATTCCGGATCATTGTCTGCAATAAAGACAAACTTCCGGTCATTCAAAAATTCAAAAACGACCTCTGCAACCGGCGTAAGATTGTAAGCATCAAAGGCCACTATCACCGGCTGGCTAAAATCTTGGTGGTAACTTGCAGCTGTCGCATAGCCCTCTGCAAAGTTAATAGTCTTGCTGGTCTTTAATATCTCTTTGCCCAATATGAAAAAGCTACCGCTTTTTTTAGAACCAGTGAGAAACTTCTTGGTGCCATCGGGACTGATATATTGAATGCCTACGATCGTCATTTGTGCGTCATACATAGGTAGCATGAGCACGCCGGCATCATTGACCTTGAGGCCACCGTAACTTAGGACCTGTTTGTTTTCTAAATAAGGATGACGCTCACACGGTTCTGCCTGGTCCCAAAGTGACTGGGCCCGCTTGGCTGCTTTGTTATAATTTTCCGCCTTCTTCACTTCTGCTTGGCGTTGTAATTCTTTAATCTCTTCACGGTGAGCATCCGTCATTTTAAACCGTTTTTGATTTTCTGGTTTCCAGATCGCCGTGGGTTCGTTGGCGCTCACCCTGTAATCACCAATACGTCCAAAGGGCACACTTTGGTCCAACCACAATTGATACCAGCCCACCAATTTACGCGCACCACCCACATTTATAAATGCCCTTCCAACACTGCCGTCAGTAACCAATCCTTTTTTTGGATCTGGCTCCAAAGAGTTGTCTGCTAGAAACCTTGAGAAATCAGTCGCATAGTCTGTGGTTAGTGGTCTATCGAAGTTTTTTGAGGTCGGTCGGCTGATTTTTAATGACATAGGCTTTGCTTTATATGTAAGATTGTGCATAATAGTATACAGATAGACAAAATTAACTCAAGACGTCGGAGGACAAAATTATGGGATTAACTATTTCGAGTAGTGGTGGCGACTATGAAAACCTAGAGCCTGGTAGGTATCAGGCAACTTGCTACAAATACATTGATGCTGGGACCAGGGAGGAGTCTTACCAAGAAGGTCCGCTAAGAAAGCGACATATCGTTTATATTTATTGGGAGGTCACAGCCAAACAAGAAGTGGATGACGGTGAGGAACATTGGGAGCCAATCACAATGGATGATGGCAGACCATTCTCTGCATCTAAAAAATACACCGCCTCATTAAATGAAAATGCTGCGTTATTTAAAGATCTTAAATCATGGCGCGGTAAACCATTCAGCGAAGCTGACTTGGCCGGCTTTGAATTATCTAAAGTATTGGGCGTAACTGCTGAGCTCGAAATGGTCAGCCAAGGAAAAGACACAGATAAAGTTAAGGTCGAAGGCGTATACAAACCAGACGGCGGTATGAAAAAAGCAGAAACAGAAAACGACATCGTACAGTTCGACATTGACGTTTATTGCCAGGAATGGACCGGAAAAAGCGACGAACAATCTAAGGCCATGTGTGACATCGTTGAAGATATGCCAGGCTGGATGAAAGAAATGATAGAAGATTCGTTTGAAGTTAAAGCTGCGCAAGACAAAGCTCCGGCTCAAAAGCCAGCTGAGTCTGGTGGATTAGCTGATTTAGCCAAAGATGATGAAGGTGAAGAAGATATACCATTTTAAAGATAACGCTATGAAGCGCCGTCGATACGGCACAGATCGCATAGTAGGAATAAGAAGGGACCAAAGCGTCGTAGATCTCAAGACCGGTCCCTATTTATTCCTACAAACTAAAACCAATAAAGACAAATTTCACGCCCCAGGCATGAGGATCGTCACCAAAAATTGGATCTATGATCTGGCACAACAGAATAATTGGCGTGTCAGCAAAGTATACAAAGAGAAATAAGTGGGTAAAGAAATTATACTCAAGTTCACTGAAGAGGATGCTGAAGAAATATTTCAGCTACTTAAAGAGCTTGTTGAAAAAGAAACCGGAGACAAAGATGAAAAAGATGAAGATGAATGACCAAGAATTTTTAGATGCAGATTTTAGCAACATCATGTATGAAAAATATGGTGAAAAATGGAAAGAGCAACAAAAAAAAGAAATCAAAAGAATTCAAGAAGAGAATCTTGTATCCATAGACAACGTAATATTTGAACCCATGCCGAAAAGAAAAAATGAAAAAGAATAAAGAAAAAAAACAAAACGAAAAATCTGCTAAAACTTTTTTTGATGAATCTATGGGGATTGAGTATTTTGTGAATCCTGAGACAAATAAAAGACCTTTTCCAAGAGACAAGTATATCTATGAGGACAAAAATTTCGATCCAACACAATCGCAAAAAGACACTATTTATTTAGATAAATTAGGTAGGACCATAGAAAGAACATCTTGTGCATTTCTCCTGTTGTCATTAATGGGGCTTTTAATGGCCGTGTTCTGGACAAGATTTATTTAAGGATTTGAAATGCCTAAAAAGAAAAAACAATCAAAAAGAGAAAAAGTGTTTAATTTTGTCAGCAACACTATAGATGCGGTACAAGAAAAATGGAAAACCTATTTGCTGCTTTCTTTAGGTTTGATGGCTTTTAGCTGGCTTGGCTATATAACTTTCTTTTGGATAGACTCAGTAGAAAGCATAGAGTTGGTCATTAAATATTTATAATGAACAAAGAAAATACGATTAACAAAGACTTTGTAAACCAGCCACCACATTATTTGGAAGGGGCAATAGAGTGCATTGACGCAATGGTTGCAGTTTTCGGCCTTGAGCACACACAAAAATATGCTGAGATTGCAGCGTTCAAGTATGTCTGGCGCATGAATAAAAAAAACAAAACCTCTGACGAAGATAAGCTAAAGGCTATCTGGTATTTAAGGTTTAGCATGGGAGATGATCCCAGGAGAGATATAGATGGAATTTAAAGAAGGAATATATAAAGATTTGGACTACCCAACATACGATAGTATACCGGCATGGCGCAGCCACGATTTGACCGCGATCAGTAAATGTCCGTTTTCGTGGAAGCACAAAGAGTTTGATAATGAATCGCCGGCTTTATTAGAGGGTCGATTACAACACACGGTTTTCTTGGAGCTTAATAAGTTTGATGAAGAGTTTGTTATACAACCCAACGTGGATCGCAGAACCAAGGCCGGTAAAGAAGAATATGAAGATTTCTTAGCTACCATTGGTGATCGCCAGCCCATCAAACAAGATCAATTTGATACTTGCATGGCCAGGCGTAAGGTCGTTGAAGAGTTCATACCAAAAAAATCGGACCAGGTAGAGCTAACAATATGTTTCATGTGGAACAATCAACCATGCAAAGGCAAGCTTGACTGGCACACTGGCACAGATGTCTGGGACCTTAAAACTTGCAGAGACGCTTCACCGCGTGGATTTAAAAATGCTATCAATACATTCAAATATCACCAGCAAGCAGCATTCTATTTAGCCGGCTGTAGAGCTGTAGGGCTGCCTACAGAGAAGTTTTACTTCCTGGCGCAAGAGAAACCCCATCCTTATCCTTATGCAGTTTATACGCTATCTGACGAAGCCATAGCTTACGCAGATGCTAAAAACGAACAAGCACTTGCATTGGGTATCTTTTGTAAAGAAAATGATATTTATTTGCCCTTCAACAACCAGGGCATAACAGAATTTGATCTTGGCGATTTATACTAAAGAAGAACAGTTAGAGCTGGCTGAGCAAAAGAAATATTATGCAGCCAGGCACGCTTGGACCAGGCGTAAAGAGCTGACACCAAAAGGTAATATGAAGTGGGATGCTTGGTTTGAGAAAATGTTTGGTGAAAATCTGTATGATTATGCAGAAAGAAAGGCCAAAGAAAAAGGGAGCTAGGCTCCCTTCTTTTTATTCACACTCTGGTGATATGTCGTTGTAGTCGGGCCAATGTCCGGCGCAGACCATCTCAATGTAGTGCTGTTGCTGTAGCATCTCATCCTCGTAATCCATCGCGCCCACCAGGCCAATGATCCCAACAAACAATATGGCAGCTGCCGTAACTATCATTTTATCCATTCAAAAACCTCCCAAAATAATCAGGCCTACGATTGCGGCCTTTACGAATTTTTATAAAGTTTTCCTTCATAACAACCTTGGGGATCCCTGAGTTACCACAAATATTTACCACCCAGCCGTGAGGGCCAAGCATAACTGCTTTGCCCTTGATTTCAGCGCTGTGCGGGGTTGAAAAGAAAACCGTGTCGCCAACTTGAATATCTTCAAACATTACGCCACCTCCTCGTGATACCAACCTAACTCGTCTGGGCCGTAGCTCGGCACCGGACCAGGCATTATCTCGCTGCCATAAAGGTAGTAGATTTTGTTGGTTTCTGTTTCTCTGGCCGCAAAATAAGTATCGCCAGCATCAGTTTTTGTATAACCGACCACTTTTGCCACAGTAGGCTCAATGCCGGCACCCCAATACCCGTAAATTGTTTTTCCAATCATGCTACCTCCTCAAGTATCAAATACATTTCGTTGCAGATCTCTTCAAACTTAGCAATCTTTTGCTTTATTAGAATCTTTGCACCACCATTACCTGGTGTTTTTTTGCCGTACTTTTCTAACCAGTTAAGTTGATTTTTTAACTTGGCAATTTCGTTTTCGTATTGTTCAATCATGCTGCTGCCTCCTCTGCTTCTTGTGCTCTTTGCTCCGCACCGGCTGCTTGGTTGGCAACCGCGTTACAAAACCAGTAAGCGTCAGTTTCATACCAGTTCTCAGTCTCACAAGCTTGGTACTCATAAGTTTTGACCAAGCCGTAAAGCTTCATTGGCTTCATGTAAGCGTTTTTTGCTTTGCTGGCGGCGAAGGCACAACCAGCCAAGTAGGCTTTTACTTCTTCAGCACCCTCCAAGAAACCACCAGCAATCCCGCTAGCACCAGCAATCCCGCTAGGGTACCTTGCTTCACAACTAGCAATGTTTTGCAAAGCCAAAGCGATGGCAGCCTCCTCGGCGCTTTCGTATTCGATAAGCTCTTTTGTCGCTGCGTTGTAAAATCTGCCCTTGCTGTTGTAGATCCCGCCTTTGAAGTTTGCTTTCGCAATGGCCCCGATCTCTTCTTCATTCATTAAGTAACAACTCATTTCTTTCTCCGGTTTATTTAACTTACATGGTTATTATACACAATATCGTGTCGTTGTATACACATTTGTGCAAATATTTGCATTTATTTTTAAGTTAATTTAAGGAAGATCTTCGTAAAGATGAACGACACGCTTTTTATTATAAAGCCAAAACACCAAAAGGTACCGATCGCCGCCGTCAACAGCCAGGCCGCGGTGTAAATTAGTAAATGATGGAAACATAAGGGCATGTCCATTTGGCAACGGCTTGAGGGTTCCGTGATTGTGAAATTCTGTACCGCCACCCTTGTAGCTACCAGTGTTTAACGGGACCACTACCGATATGTCAGCTGATTCATCGTGGTGCCAATTGCCTTGCTGTTTATCTACAATATTGTAGTTAGCAATTTGTATGGTGGCCGGATCATTGCACTCTCTTTGCCAAATGGACACAATTATTGGGCTAATAATGGTGCGCACCACAAACCACATATTCCGATACAGCTCTGGACATTGCTCTTTTAATACAATCTCAGGGATCTGGCGCAAATTGTCTTCATCTTCATTGGTTTCAAAAGAGAGCTCTTTGCGCATTTGCTCAATCTCTTCTACCATCATTTTGCACCATTGGCGCCTAAACAATGGAAATGTGTATATTTCAGGAAACCGCTTTTTACATATCTTTTTGGCCGGAGTGCTGCCAAGCTTCTCAATTCCCTTGTTAGCGTGATATTTAGTTAACATGGGCAAGGTTTCTTGGACCGCTTTGTACGTCGGTTGGTGGATCATCCAGTGCGATTGCATAGATAACATATAGTTTTTTAATTCGTACATATTTGCATATTATTACATTAATCTATAGAATGTTCTACATGGAACATTTAAAAAGGGCGCTATGGATAATATAACGACAGAGATAAACCCTAAGATTAGGAAGTCTCTTGCGCTTGACGTTCACACTTACAATATGTTGCAAGCAATTTGTGACAAAGAACGCAGATCTAAAATAGATCAATTGAAAGTGTTAATAGAACGCGAGCACAAAGCACTAATTGACAGGGACCAATAAATGATAAAAATGTTTGGCAAGAAGGCAAAGACAGTGCCTCAGTCGTACCAGCCTGTGCTTGAAGCAAAGGAAGTTATAGAGCTGTTCAGCCGTCTTACCTTACACCACCAGGCTGCTTTGTTACGCCTTATATCTCGCAATCTTGTTATTAATGTTGATGGTGAAAACCACATGGGTTATGACTTTGACTATGAAGTCGATGGCGCTGTTGTCCTGGCACAAATGCCTGACGAAAACCTAGATCCACCAGAAAATTAAGATCTTTTCTTTCTACCCGTGCTTGTACGCGCAAAAGACCTGTTTTTAGATTTGTGCATGACTCTAAGATTCTTTGCGCTGTTGTTTAAAGGGTTGCCATCAATATGATGTACGTCCATATCGCTGCCTTTCTTTACTCTACCACCCGCCTCTAACTTTTTTCGGGCCGCATTCCTGGCAGCACGCTTTTTCTTTTGAGCTGGTTTGCCGTGATAGTTGTCGTATTCTGCGCGGTAGTTTCTAGCCATTTAAACAAGGCCAGCTATACCAGAGCCTCTTGCCCTCATGCGCTCAGCTATCTCTCTGTCTGAGTCTGAAGGCACAATGGTTGGTGACATAGAAGCGTCAAAACCACCCATAGCTGGACCCATAGACGCTAAACCACCAGAAGGCTCCAGGTCCTCAAACAACGGCATATCATTCTGCATTGGTTGAGTAGCGGCCATTCTAGCTTGCATCTCTTGTGCAGTAGGCATGAGTTTATCTGAAATTTCCTGGTTAGATACTTCTCTAAATGCCATTTCATTTTCAACAGCGCCACTTTCCAATTGTCTTTGTGAAGTAGATGCTTGGTCGGGTATTGGCTCTATTGTTTCCTGGCTTAATCCCTGGAGCACAGCCCTGATTTCATCTCTGATCTCTGGGTTAGCTGCTTGTATTTGTACTAAACGTCTAACGTGTTGGCCAAAAGAATTAGGATTGTAAGCTGCAATTTCTGCGCCTTGTGTTAACCATTTCACAAAAGCTGGATTGGTCATCAAATCTGCGGCTTTATATTGACCAATTAACGCGGGAATACCGAATGTAAAGCCATCCATTCCTACTAAAGAGGCACCAGGTATACCACCCAAGAAACCAATTGCAGCAATATTCTTTGCTGTGCCGGATGGATTAGCCATTTGTTTGGCCGAGGCCCCAATTCTTTCTACTGTAAAAACTAAATCATCCAAAGCTGGTCGCAAATCAGCATATTTACCGCCAGAAAACATGGCATCTTTTGCCTCTTTGGACATATTACCCCAGTTGGTAATAAAGGTGTTTGGATTAAAACCTTGCTCTGCTACATACTCAGCGCCTTCTTTTGCAGCGCCTTCACCAATTTCAACAGCAGCTGCGGCGCTTGCCTTGGGCGTACCCAACCTTCCAAGTTGGAATCCGGCCAGAATGTCAAACTCTTCTGGAGTAAACTGCCTTCGCAGTTTTTCAATTCTCTCGCCACCACCTTTCATGGAGGATGGGTTTAAGGCGTAATTCATAGCGGCCGTAGCTTCGTTTTCGCCACGCTTCAAGACATCATCGATAAACTTCATGTCTCCGCCAGGCCTCATGTTTTCTCTTACGAAATCATTGGCTTGCTTGTATAGCGCTGAAGCATCGTCACCCGATCTGGCAACCAATTCGTCCAGGTCCCTGGTAACGTATCCATAGAGTTCTTTTACTTTAGCCTCTGGGCCAGTCAAAGCGCCCTTACTTTCCGCGGACCTGATAGTTTTGCCCAAGCTGGTTCTAAATTCTTTTAGCCTGGTGTAACTTAAAACGCCGTCACCAGCATCTTTTAAAACTTGTTGTGCTTGCAGTAAAGCCGGATTTAACTGCGGTTCACCTGTCGCTGTCTTTGCAGCTGCAATGTATTTTTCTACAAACTCAGTCGTAGCACGCGCATCTGAAATAATGCTGTCTGGTATCATATCGTTTACGGCGGTATACATACTATTAACTTGGTCGTCGTATCTTGCCCTGGAGGCTGTAGCGCCATCCATTAATTTGTAAGAAGCCTCTGAGGTTGTTCTAACACCGCCATATTGCTCTGCAAGCTCTTTGTTTGCTTTGCCTAATTGATCGAGGGTTTGTTCGGCGTTTTCTCTCATTATTCTGGTAGATGCTGGCAGCACAGCCAAACCAGCTTCGACAAAATTAGCCAAAGGAGATCCACTGACTTGTCCAGCTGTCGGATTTTTGACACCTGTTTTAACCATTCTTTCTAGGGCTTCTTCAGCTCCAGCTGACATTGCGCCATACGCATATCGAATTGGGGCACCACCAACAAACTTAACGCCTCTCCATATCTTACTTAATACAGGTCCGGCTGCTGCATTGATGCTGGCCGTAAATGCCATATCACCAGCTCGCTCTAAACCAGTCCTACTATCCTCGGTTTCTCCAAAGAAATCTAAAACGCCTATGTAAGCTTCCCTGGCTAATGCACTACCAGCGCCTTCACCAGCAATAAATCCAGCTGTACCTCCAGCCACTGTTCCAACACCAGGGGCGACGACTGTTCCGGCACCAGCACCAGCTATAGCTCCACCGATTCCGCCACCAATTGCACCGACTGTTTCTGCTATCTCTGGGCCTACATCGGCAAAATCACCAAGCGTGGGCACCGGTATACCAAACAACCTAATGTCTTCATCAAACAAAGTAAGCTGCCCAGTTTCTGGGTTTGTAAATATAAAGTTACCTCTACCAAACTTGGTAGCTCCGTTTTCTGGATCAAAGATTTCTACAGGAACCGCGTCTGCGTAACCTAAATTTCTAAGGGTGGTTAGTCTGTCTTCTTGACTTTGCGCAGCTCCTACTTGTGCTCTCACACCAGCTGGCGCTCCGCTTTGTGTATCAATAGAGTCTTCGCGCTCTTGCTGTGCAATACGAATAAGTATATCTGCGTCGTGGCCTGGACCTGTATTTGCTTCAGGTTGGCCGCTTGCAATAGACAGTAGTGTATCGTCGTCTAGTTCTTTAAATGCGCTATTGCTCATAGTAATCCCATATTTCTTAGCCTTGCAGCTAAAGCTTCATCTTCTTGTGCTCTTTTTCTTAATTCAATTAATGCTGCTGCCGGGGTATCTGTACCAAAGGAAGATTTAAAATCATCAACAGCTTCTATAACTTTATCATAAGCCTTTCCAGCGCCGACTCGCATACCGCCGGTTGCAGCTCTTCTGGCTTCAGTTTTATCACCCAGGGTAACGTCATCATCTGCTAGTCTTGGAAAGTAAGTGTTATCAATCCAAACAATCTCTGAGTCGTTTATGACCGCGCCGGTTTCTTTTCTTAGCTGAGCTGTAGAAAAATCGTATTTAGCTCTCTCGTATTGTTTATATTTTGGGCTTAGAGCAATTCTTTCTAACCAGCCTCTTACTCCAGCCCCAGTATCGCCGCCAAGATAATCAACAATTAGATCTTTAAAGTTGGCCGGATCGAAACCAGACCCTTCTAGTTCTTCAATTCTTCGTAGCGCTTGCTCCATACGATAAGCAAAACCAGCGTCTTTTGTTTGCCCTTCAGTAAAAGGGCTTTTCATTTTTTCGGTGCCAGGAATTATTTGTGGACCAATCTTTACTTCAGGCTTGTCGAGTTGATCTTGTGTTATGGGTTTGAATTGGCTCATTAAAGCGTGCCCTCCACCCCGTTAGGATCTCTGTAAACCTGTTTGCCACCGACAGTCTTACCTGGCACTGGCGTGTAAGTTACGCCATCAACCACTTTTACGCCTGGTGTTTGTGTCGTTGGCTTAAATATATCATCAACATTAAAACCAGGTATCTCAATAACACCCTCTTCTGTTTGTATTTGCTTTGATTTACTGACAATAGCTACGGCCGCAGCATAATCTGCTGCATTGTCGATCTTGTATTGCGGGTTATCTTGAGCCTCTAAAATAATATTCCAGGCCCATACGTCTTTACCGGTGCCATCTATTCTGCCGCCAGTTTCTTTTAACTGTTGCAGCTGATAATCAAAACCAGCTTGCGCTGCTATTTTTTGGAATTCTTTTTGCCTTTCCCTTTCTTTCTCGGTTTTTTCATAAGCCATCATCATTAGTTTTTGGCTTAGAGCATCCGCGGCTTCTCTTTTCTTTGCTGTCTCTTCACTAAATAAATTAAACCCAGAAGCCAAACCATAACCAACAGAAGGCGGTCTACCGCTTGCTGCTTGTGCTGCCAGGCCTTGTGAAAGGCTGGTAGCCATGTCATAAAGAGTGGGCCTTCTTTGATTGCCACCAAAAACT
>Ga0181420_1001006_pt1 | contig 10891 bp, 17 predicted proteins | sample 43SPOviralmetaG_FD_130145 | JGI IMG/M metagenome (GOLD analysis project Ga0181420, IMG submission 130145) | Marine viral communities from the oligotrophic San Pedro Time Series (SPOT) site, San Pedro Channel, CA, USA - 43 SPOT_SRF_2013-05-22 | ecosystem: Environmental > Aquatic > Marine > Strait... | reverse complement strand
TAGAACACCTTCTTCAACTGAAACTTCTAATTGTTGTTTATCCAATCCAGGAATCTCAGCAATAATACCAACCTTATCATCGTACTCATATACATTAACCTTTGGATAAGCTGAACCTTGCATTGGATTTACTCCAACAGATTTAGTTATCTCAGGATAATGTTGTGAGACCATCTGGTCAAATATTTTATCGAAAGGTGTTAGAAAGTCATCCCTATTGATAAAAGGGATATTTGTGTGAAATGCAACTTTAGTCATTTTATTTCTCCTATTTAGTTACGTTAGTCAACTGTGAACATTAACTTCATTTGAACCTTAATGTTCGGTTACTTATCGACCTCATTTGAGCGTCGAATTTTTAATTCAATAATAAATATAAGGGATTCTCATTTTTAAGTTGTTTATATCGTGAGAACTAAAAATTGTTGAATCCCTAATATTTAAATGTTTCGGAAATTTATGGGGATATAGGATTTGCCACCTATAACTTTCAGCTCAGATTTATTTGCCCTTGTACCTACTACCCATCAGTTACGATGGTTCTCCTCATAGATGGTTAATCTACGTCAAAGTGAGTATAACCTCTGTAGTATTGCTTTATCTCTCTGAGTTTAGATTGATTCAGCCACAAGATGGGATTTCGGTGTTACCCTTACCCATAACAAGGTCTAAAGAATTGCTTCTTTATTTTTTCTGAAAGTACATACTCCAACTACTATCGTAAGGTATTGTCTACATTGAGCCGAATACCAACTCACCACAAGTCTTAGAGTGGATTGCTTTATGGGCTTCTAAAGTCTACCCATTATTCAGCCAATCCCATACAGAGTTAATTACTCTCTGCACTTTCCATTTCCAAATTGTCAAAAAACTTTTATCTCAATTAAGAGACATATAATAAGTATAATGAAATTTTCCAAAATACAATTTTTTTTTTATTTTACAAATTTATTATTAAAACCTTTTTTTATTTTTTTTAAATGTACCTCAGAGTTAGTCTTTGCTCTATGACATTTTTTACAAAGTGTTTGAAGGTTTTCCATCATATAATAACTCCAATCTAAATCTTTTGCATCTAAACCTTTTTGTTCAACTAAAGGTCGTATGTGGTCACAATCCCAACGTTTACCTTGTACACCACAATGATTACATTTACCCCCATCTCTCATTCTAAGTTGAGCTCTTTGTTCACGACTGTGATATACTATCATATATAGAGTTGCACAATCTTGATGCCAACTTTTTCTTTCGTTTATACCACCTTCATCATTATTAATCATAAAACCACACCACCTACATTGACCTTTTATTTTAGTCCAGTATGATTTTGGTTTAGGAGGTTTTCGGAAGTCACCGTCCCATTCTTCTTTCTCTCTACCAAATGTTCTTTCGTGTTTTCTACCAAACTTACTTAGTGGCATTGTATTTCTTCCACATACTATTATATTCTTTATATTCGTTACGACTTGGATACCATTGTAAGTTATTAACTATAAACTTTAAATGGTCTCCAACCATTTCATAATCCGTATACTTGTGAACATACAACCCATCTTTTGATTTAGCCCCTTTTCTATAACCCATATTATCAAAACCGTGTTTATGACAATACCTATTAATCGCTTCTTGTAGTTTACATAACTTGTTATAAATATTATTACGAGTAGCGTAAATATCAATAACCTCTTTCATTAACCTAAGTGATACACGTGTTCCATTTTTTAACCAATCAGGATTCTCTGAAGCCTTACACCATTTTTTTAATTCTCCAATGGCAGAAATCTTATATCCATTATTTAAGTGTTCGTCTATCTGGTGCCTAAGTATACTGGTCTCAGTTATAACCTTTAATAATTCTATATGTTTAATTGGCTTTACCATTTTCTATTATAAGGATTTTTCTGTAATACAAAGGAAATAAGCATATAACGTGTACCTGAAACTACAGGTTTAGCTCCATGTTTACAACCCATCATACCTGGATTCAAAATAGCAGCTCCAGGACTTGGTTGTACAGTAATATTATGTTTTTCAAATAAAATACCACCACCTTCAAAGTCTTCATTTAATGATAAGTTAAAAGTAAATAATGATGAATCATTATGCATTGGTAAATGATTTTGTTTATTAGGTGTATATTTAGCTAAAAAGTTTTCTACATAAAAGTTTTCAGTATCGTCTCCTTCGATTCCATATGCCTCTAATGCTAATGGAATCATAAAGTCCCGTAATACTTGACCATATAATTCATCTAATCCCAATTCGTGTAATTCTATATCAGTAGTAGGATACGATAGATGTCTTGCTGTATTCCACTTATGTTCTGGTAGATTTTTTACTATTTGTAATACAGTATCACAAAAGTTTTGATTGAATATAGGAACAAAATAAATACCAGTACCCACTCCTATCTTTTCAATTTCTTCTCTAACTAAATTGTATGGCACACCTTTAATAGCAGGACTAATATATGTATTGACCCAATTCTCTGTATAAATATAAAACTCTGGATTTATAACTTTCACCCTATTATATCTGATATACTTCCTATTTGATTAACTATCGTGATTACAGCATAACTTAATGTAGCTCCATATCCGAAATATAACCATTTGTTTTCCCACCAACTTGGCTTCACTAACTTAACTTTATCTTCTGTAAGAGCAAGTTGTTCGTTAGTTAGTTTAAGTTCTTCATTAGTCAACTCAAGTTCTTCTTCAAGAGTACTAACTAATATGGTTTTCAAACTATCTTCGAAAGCTAGTGAGTCTACCATATTTTCTAAATAGATAAAATCATTCTCAAGGTTAATTATTTCCTCATCAGTAAATGTAGTTTGAGATAAACCTACTGATAAGAATAGTAGTATTAAAAATTTCTTCATTTTAATATCCTCTTAATAGTGTATCTAATTCTGACAAAGCTTGCATTCCAGTGGAAAAATCGAGTAGTATTTTTAATAATAAAAAACCTGCTAACAAAATCAAAACTACTTCACCCACATTGAAGAAATCTTCCATTGTGAGTTTTCTTGTTCTTGCTGTAATAATTCTGTCTGAGGGAAACATAGCCCAATATTTTTCTTCTGTATAAGATTTTTTTCCAACTTTAATCGTATTCTTTGATATAACCTTTTTCTTCATTTTTTTGCTCTCGCTTTCAATGAAGCTCTTGCTTTCTTAGCAGAAGTTATATTTGGTTTCTTTACAGGTTTTTTCTTCTGAGCTTTTTTTACTGCAATCTTTTTTGTTTGAACTGAAGCTTTTCTCTTCTGAACTGTAGCTTTAGCTTTTTTTATTTGTTTAACTTTCTTGTCAATTTTTTTGACTTTAGCTTTTTTAGCCGCAGTTGCTTTAGCACTTAGACCTAAAATACCTAAAATCAAACCTATTAATTTAGCTAACGATTTCATTTATCCCTCCATATAACTGGTTTATCTTTTTTCTTATTTATCATTTCATCTTTACCGACTTCATATCCAATGTAATAAGCAACTCCACCAATAATCAAATTTTGAATCAGACGGCGTGTTTTCATTTTTTTACGCTGTTCTCTCATCACTACTCGTTTGTTTCGTACACCTTGTTTCTCACCCATTTTCATATGTGCTCTTTTATGAGCGGCTTCATATTTCTTGAAGTCCCAATCTTGTAGTGTTGTTACTACTTTTTCTGTTGTTGTTTCTTTCTCTTGTCCTAGTAATGTACTACCTAAAGATAGTGTCATTATTATTACTAGTAACAACCAAAACTTTTTTTGATTTTTCATTATTCTCTCCTTGTAGTTCTTCTACCGCCACCACGACTTTTTCCGCCACCACCTCTGTTACCACCTTTATTACCACCCTTATATCCACCATTGTTGCCACGTGTTCTTCGGTATTCACCACTTCTTTTTTTCTTTGATTTTACATAAGTATACCTAGGTGTATCTACATAATAGTTTACACCGTAATGATAATTTCTATTCCAATACGGGTCAGAATATGAGTTTCTAAAATGTACATCATAATACATATTATAATATGCCTGTGAAACTTTTGTACTGTCGTTTGGATAAACTGCTCTTGGATTAGGTCCATCATCAAATGTTGCTATAGATAAACCGATTATAATTCCAGCTATAAGTTCTAATATTCCCATTCTATTCTCCTTTAACTAATAATAAATAGTTAAATTCTTTTTAAAAAACGACTTTCCACGAACCATATCTTACCTGTATCGTCAAATACTTTAATTGTTGGGATGTGTAGAGAGTTTTCGTATATTTTATCAACGTGAACAATGTCACCTTTATATAATGTCCCGCTCACAGTAGAGGTGTTTTTCATAACTTTTAATTTAATTTTTTCCATTTTTATCTCCTTTCGGATAAAACCATTTTGTGCGTTTATTTTTATATGAACCTTTATCACTATCATCTTTGATAGTATGTACATCTTTCATAGTATGTATCATATTAAACGATACTGATACTCGTTCTCCATCCCCTACAAAAGGATATACTGTATGTAATAAAGTACTTGGAAATAAATACATAGTGCCTACCTCAGGTTCGATTGTAAGTAAACTACGTTCAAATGAACTTGCAGGGTCACCAGCAGATTTGTGTACGAATGTAATTTTACCATCATCTAACTTATATCTTTTGTATGGTATGTTTCTATCTTTAAACTCAGGTACTTTTAAATACATAACCGCTGAAATAGTAGAACCTGTATGTATATGTAAAGGATTGTATTCATTTTCTCGCTGTCTTACTACCCACATATTAGTAATCTGTGTAGTTACACGAGAAGCTTCTTCCGCCGATAAACTAGGTGCATTTAATGAATCACATGCAGTAATTACAAAATGATTACCTACTTTTTCAAAGAAGTCGTTGATTTTAGCATCTTTTAAATCCTGTTTAGGAATCACTAATTCATCGTGTACTGCTCCTGCTAAATTAGCTCCATACCTGACAGGGCTTTCTACATTTAAAACTGTATTAGTTATGGCTTCTAGCCTACTAAACACTTCATCTGGTAACTTCACTTCTAATATCGGAGGTCCGAAATAATGACGGAACTTACTATCTCCTGGTTGTAACTCTATAGAACTCATTAAATATCTTTTACGGACTCCTCTACTGCTTTTTTCTCTTCTTTGATTTCTTTTTTGAAATCTTTTTTCTTACCACCGTGATAATCATAAGCGTGTTCTTCTTCTATTAAGATATCATTCACACTTACCCACCCATCAGACGATAAATCAATCTTACTATCAGGATTAGCAATACACTCAGTAATATGCTCCCCAACGTATTCAGGCGATACAAAAATCTCACCAAGTACTCTACCAAATTTACCCGTACCAAATGACTTGAGTTTGAACCTACCCGCTTCGAGTAGTTCTTTGTTTCTTGCTTTAGCCGCGAGGCCTTTTTTCTTTTCATCTAAATCTCGTGTTCTTGATTCCCAAGTGTCAATACCCATATACCTAATACGTTTTTTAATCTTTATATCAAAACCCATATCGATATAACAATCGATAGTGTCACCATCTAAAACTTTTATTAATTCTGCTTCGTACTCCCGTACATTAAGTTTCTTACCCACATAATTTCTCCCATAGGATTAAATCCTTAGTTTAAGTTGACTTGCAACCGTAAACATCAAATCAGTTTTATCTGACCATACACAATCACCTATATTATTAAGTATAGTTTTTGCTTCCATAGATGTTATCTTACGATTATAAATATTACCTTCATATGAATAAGTACTTTTATCTGTAAATGCAATATTATTAATAACCTCTTTAATTTTTTTAAAGTTTAAAAAGTTTTCGTAATTTGCTTTTATCTTACTATTTGAATTATCAGCTAATACCAGGTATTTAGCGTAATCATGCCATAATCTTTTTTCCATTTGTTACTCCTAATTTAAAAATAGGCCGGGGGGAAAGGAAAAACCCCGACCTATTCGGTGAGAGATTTTTTAATTACTCGCTTGTATTAAATGATTTAATCGTCCCATCAAACGAGTTACGTCTTTACCCGCTTTCATACGACTATCAATAACTCTTTTATACGACTCAAGTACGTTCTTATCTAACTTACTGTTAGATACCTTAACTACTTTTTTATTTTTACTCATTATATTGTATCCTTGATTTTTAAGTTTATATTGTAACGTGTTCCATAATACTATCTATATCGTAAACTCTATGTTCAGTTTCGATATGTTGATTATAAGGTTGGTCCATCAAGATGAAACCTTCTTTCATTCCTCGACCTCTAACCCAATTCTCAAAGTTATTAGGTGAGTCATCTACGAGATAGTCAACATTAACCATCCATTTTTGCCAACCTTTTCTAAAGTATATAGTATCAAAATTTAATCCATGTTTACCTAACCAAGATAATGTATGATGTCTTGCATGAGGTTTCTGAGAAGTTACGCAAACAAAACTTATATCAGAGTTATCAAGTTCACGATAGTGACTAATAAGATTTTTCATCTGTCTAACGTTCTCTTCAAAGGCAGGCGACTCGCCCATAATCTCTTTTGTAAACTCATCCCAATATATCTTTTGTAATTCAGGTTTACTAGCTGTAAAGTTATCTGATAGTTTCCAATTATTTATACCTGTATAGTTTTCAGGTAAATAATGTGGATAGTGTTCTTTGAGAACTGATTCAAAACCTGTACAGAAGTCTCTCAAGACTCCATCAACATCTATTCCTATTGTTTTCATTATAAATCCTTAAATAATTTTTTCGGTTATTAAATTATTACCATCTATATCTCCTAATAGTATATTAGGATTTTGTTTTAATATATCTTGAGGCCAAAGTTTATAACTTATATGTCTATGTTCAGGTATCCAAATACCTTCTTTAATGTAAACTGAAGCTATAAACCATTCAGTATAATTGTTAGAAAAATGTACTAATATATGATTACCTATCTTCTCGTTACTTGAAGAAAAATAATTGTGTTTAGAAGTTTTTGTTTCCAAACTATATGGTTTATTAAATGTCTTATCTTGCGCCTCAGCTATTACATCCATAGGAGTGTTTTTATCAGGTGCAATAGCAATGATACCATATTCATCTAATAATAAAGTAGGAATTGCTTTTGTAATTAAATTATGAATAGCAGTTGACTTAAATGCTGCATCACTTTCTTTAAATGGTTGATAATCTTTGTTATTTCTAAAAGGTATAGTCATATCTAAAAATTTCATACTTTCACTTGTCAAGTTAGCTAAGTCAATAGCCATTTCTCTAGTAAAAAAATTAAGATGTTCCTCAACCTTAGGATTCATAATTTTCTTCTGAGCAGCCTTATGGTCATTGTCTTGTTTTCTTTTAATATCAAAAACAGAATAACCTTTTTTCAAATCATTTAACAATTCAGGTCTAGGTTTTACTTTCTCACCTTTTTTATTAGTGTAACCTTTTTCTACATTCTGTACATTTTTCCAAGATTTGTATCCTAATCCCCAAGATAAACCTACATCATTTATTTGAGCCATTGACGGGTAACCGATATTTCGTTCTTCATAGGACTTTATCCACATATTAACGTTATTATAAGCTGTATGTTTATTTACTGGCGTTCTTTTATTTCGTACTATAATACCTTGAATATGTTTAGGTTTATCCTTAACAACATCTTTATATTTATCTTTACTCCTTGATATTGGTATATGAGTTGTACCTTCGATTCCTATGAGAGCATCATATCTATGGTGACCACTTTCTATAATATCTTCATCATCATATAATTGAGGACACTCTAATAGACCTATTTTTGTGATTCCTCCCTCACCCTCTCTTAAATCTAAAATATGTTCCTTATCAGTAGCTAAGTCATTAGGATAAAGTTCAACATTTAATGGGTCAGGTTGTATGTCCCCAACAGGGAGCACTTCATCATATGCTCCCTTTACCTCATAAGGTTGTTTAGCTAAAATTGATTTCATCAATTTCTTATTCACTAAACACTCTCGTTATTAGCTTCAATTTCTTCTTCATTGAACAAGTCATCAGAAGAACCATCAGAGACATATTTCTGAACTAACTGTTTGATAAATGTTCTCTCCGAGTCAACACCACCATCATCAGAATACTGAGGATAAATAGTCACCTCAGCCGCTTCATCAAGACCAAAACCATCATAGAGTAATCCACTCAATTCAACTGAAGTTCTCGTTGAAATACCAGTACTAATTTTACCAGCATCAGACTTTGATTCAGTTCGTGTCAAGTGAGAAATCTCAGCAACAGCTTTCAATAACTCACCATCTACGTGAGGAAACATATATTGTAACAACCCGTGTTCCTCTTCATCATTAAGAACATCCATCTCAACGATAATGAATCTGTCCATCAAAGCCTTGTCCATAACTCTGGTCGAAGTATACTCATTACCAATGTTAGCTGTCGCTACAAAAGTAACACCCTCAGCAACACTAACTGTCTCAGCTCCATCAGCCTCATCTAACCTAAGATATCTTTGACCTGAATCAAGAACCGTCATAAGAATATTCCAAGCATCTGGATGAGCTCTTGATAACTCATCAAGAAGTATCACAGCATTTGGAGTCTGAATAGCTTTTACAAATAAAGAAGCTGAAAAGTAAGTACCCTTCTTCTTATCGAAGTGAGTATTACCAATCAAAGTAGACCTAGGGTCTTGTGTCGCTCCTAGATTGAAGTAAAAGTCAGGTCTATCGAGTGAATTAACTAACGACTTAGCAGCCATAGTCTTACCACAACCAGCAGGACCTGTCATTAGAATATTTTTACCACGAACAGCAGAACGAACTAAGTATTTCCACTTCAGTTCTTTCATAACTAAACCTCGAGGTTTTAACTTGTAAGAATCGTGTATGAAGTTAAGAACTTCAGCATGGTCAGAAGGTACTTCAATCGAAGATACATCAAACTGAGGAACTGAAGAAGCTTCAAATTCACTCATATCAACTTTCCACCAATACGGATTACCATTTGTTTTACTAATTCTACGTTCAAGAGCCATCCCTTTAAGATAAGCATTCTTACGAGTACCAGTACCTATTTCTGATGTCCATTTCTTACCATCAGAATCAAAAGCATTATATCGGTTACCCGACATCTCTATTTTTACAACTGTTTTAGTCATATTGTTATTTTTCCTTTTTTCAATTTGTAATTTTTCTCTCATTATTTATATCTAAATATACACATAAAACCACATATGTGTCAAGTCTTTTTTTAATTATTTTCACTTAATTATTCTCATTATATAAAGTGATAATGGTAATAAACCAGTTAATAATCCTAAAGAAACTACACTTTGTATTAGTTTACCTATGTTGTTTTTTAGATACATAATATCTTGCATTACTTCTGTAAGAACTTTTTGTTCATTGTTTTAGAAACTGACATAACAGAAGTCACATCAACAAACTCAGCATCCTTACCATACATTGTTTTGAAATGTCCCATAGTTTCATTTCCCTCGTAACCATCACCGATGAAGTAACTCAATACCTTGATACCTCTTGTTCTCATCTCATTAACCATCTTCTTAGTGTGACGAATAGCGTCATCATAATAGTAACTAATGTCATTATTACTAAACATAGGCATCCCATCTGAAAAGTTTAAGAAGTAAGAATCCCTATCTTTAGTCGTAGGAACAATCTCATCCATAATCGCTTCAAAACATAATCCTTCAGGAGTAGTACCAGCAATTTTAATGTGACTAAACATATTTTTTACTTTAGTAAACTTGTCAACCCTTGAATCATAAGCAATCAAGATAAGTGGAACATCACTTGTACGTCTACTTCTGTAACCACTAACACAATGAGTACTTCTGATTGAAACAACCACATCAACGTTTTGAATCATTGAAGCAGCTTTACAAATAGCAACAACTGAAGTCATTGTGTTATCCCATTTTGAACCACTCATACTACCAGAAGCGTCAACCGAAATGTGAAGTATCGCATCTGAATAACTCTCAGTAAAAGTAGTATTGAAAACTCTCTCGTTTCCGAACCCAAGTTCAGCAATCAACCTCTTGTCAATTCTACCACTATCAAGTCTTGTCCACTTAGTATCTCTTGACTCACCACGAACCTGAAGTTTTCTACCAAGTCTAGTACCAAGTGAAATACCCTTCTCAACAAAACCAGTCACATCATCACCATTACCATATCTTCCATATTTGTAAGGTGAAAGAATACTCAACCCACTATCGTAATTTTTAGTGCTCTCAATCAAAGCCTTAGTAAGTTTTCTAACAACCAAACACTTAATAGTTTTTTTATCCCAACCAACATCCTTACCAACGTTCTCATATGTCATACCAGAAGAATCAATAGTCCGTAATTCTTGAGATTCTTTTTTAGAAACTTTCTTTTTTTGAATATTACCACTCAGAAACTTTTCCTGTTTCCTGATAGCGTTCTCTAATTGTTTTTTCTGATTATCAGTAAGTTGAATATCACTACCATTCGAATGACCTTGTTTTACATCACCCTCTGACATCGCATCTTTTAGTCTTTCAAACTCTTCATCAGAAAGTGTCTTTGAATCACCACCACCCTCAGAAGATTCACCACTACCATTAGATTCATCATTAGGTTTTGTAGATTTATTACCTTCCTCATCAGTTTCTTCAATACCATCTTTTAAGTTATCAAGTATAGTACTGTAAATATTGAGAGCTACATTGAAAGCTATTTCAGTATTTCCCAAGACACCAATATTCTTGATATCTAAGTCATCCCAAATCTGTCTAAGACCATTAAGAGCATCTAAGTTAGTATTCTTATTAGTAAGATTAATAATCCTAAACATATAAGATTCCATATTCTCTTCTGTATACTCATCAGATAAAAGAGCTTTA
>Ga0181420_1001003_pt1 | contig 10898 bp, 10 predicted proteins | sample 43SPOviralmetaG_FD_130145 | JGI IMG/M metagenome (GOLD analysis project Ga0181420, IMG submission 130145) | Marine viral communities from the oligotrophic San Pedro Time Series (SPOT) site, San Pedro Channel, CA, USA - 43 SPOT_SRF_2013-05-22 | ecosystem: Environmental > Aquatic > Marine > Strait... | reverse complement strand
ATTTCCTTGACCCTCGTTACAACAATGCGAATGCTACTTTATTCATGGTATCAACTGATGTATATAATTGGTTGCATAAATTAAGTGGATACTTTACTGCGAATGTAAAGAAAACAGATGCTGGTTCTGCTAATCATTTTGCAGCTACGTCTGATTTCTCTATTGGTGGCAGGAAGAACGTCTTTGGTGTAGATATTACACAGATTTATACTCCTTATGGAATTATGAATGTGTCTCGTAATATTCACTTAGACGGAACTCAAGTCAAGATGTTAGCTGTAAACATGAAATATTGTAAGTATAGACCTCTTGTCGGTAACGGCTTGAATCGTGATACTGCAGTTTATGTTGGAGTACAAACTCTTGAGAATAGTGGTGTTGACCGTCGGGTTGACTTAATTCAAACGGAAGCTGGGATGGAATGGCAAATGCCAGAAGCCCATGCGGTCTGGAAATAGGAGGTATGAATCATGGCTAATCCTTTATACGGACAAAACAAAGCTGATGGCAACATTGGGTGGTTACAGAATAGCTCTATTAAGGCTCATGGAACTTTAGGTGATAACTTAGTTCTTGTAGCTTCAGATATGGTTAATTCGTTTGCTCATACTTGCGACCCAGCCGCTGCTAGGAATATTACCACTCCTACAGCTGCTTTAATAGTCGCAGCGATGAAAGTTAAAGCTAGCGATGGTAAATGTGTATCTGGAGATACTTTTCAGTTTTCATTTATCAATGCTGGTACCGCTGGAGTTGATGAAACTTGTACTATGGTAGCTGGAAGTGGGGTAACACTTGTAGGATTTGCAGATATTGAAAATCCCGTGACTACTCACGATGCTTTTAGTGTAGGTTCTTCATTATGGGGCGTTCATGTTACAAATGCGAAAGCAAGTTCTGAAGCTGTATCTATAGTTAGATTGGCGTAACATTATCGCAAGTTGATTAACTAAACAATATATGGGGGGCTTCGGCCCCCTGTATATAAACTAAAAATTTTATATGGCAACAACAAATATTGAATTAGATATAGAGAATATCACTGGGGTTTCGGATGCTAATGACCAGTTTATTATCTCTGCTCAAAAATTCGTAGTATCAAGCGTCCCAAAAAATTTATTACACTTTGCACAGAAAGCTTCATCAGCTTCAACAGATGGTAGTGCAATTTCATTTTCGGTAAATGACTCTATTACTGATGTTCAGAGAAATGGATATAGTTGTAAAGAAATATCAATGTCTGAAGCTATATGGGCTTTGGACTCTACAAGTTTAAAATATGCGACTGCTAAACATCCATCTTGGTATCATAAGCAAGGAGCGGTTCATTTTGCTCCAGTCACGGATGGGAGTAATGCTGGTTATGTGTTTTATGTAGATTATTCCTTAATAGATGATAATTCTGATTTAAGAAATGCAGTTGTTTTTCACGCAGCTTCAAGTGAGTTTACAAAACTTTCATCTGCTCAAATTCCGACATCTGCAATATCATTTAATTCAATACCACCAGATGCTCCAAATATATCAACTGTGAATTATGGTAGCCCCGGAAGTGATATAGATGCAACATCACCCACTTTTACAACATCTACTCTTGCTTCTTCATCTGTGTATACTGGCTCTGCTCCAACATATACCAAACCAACAATTGCTACTCGAACTGCATTTAGTAGTTATTCATCTGGTTTATCTGAGACAGACCCCGGTGTGTTTAGTACTACTGCAGTCCCACCAGACACTACAACTGTACCAGATTTTTCTTTCACAGTCAGTACTTCACTTCCAACCTATTCATCACCAACTGTTGGGGGAGCTTCTGAAAGTTTAACAGCTGCTATGACTGCTCTTACTGGCGATGCATATGGGACTGATGCTGATTTTCTTGATTTTTCTAAATGGTTTACTGTTGTTGGTGAATTTATAGAAGACGAAGAAGACAATGAATTAGCCGCTGTACAATTAAATAAAATAAGTACATACATAAGTGCTTATTCTCAATCTATGCAGGATAACCTAAATAGTTTCAATACTGAACTGCAGAAATTTCAGGCTGATTTACAAAAAGAACTTCAAGAAGCTCAATTTGAGCAACAAGCAGAACATCAATCTCAATTACAAAAATATCAAGCTGAAGTTGGAGCATACAGTGCTGATGTAAATAGAGAAGTACAAGAGTATCAGCAGAAGTTATCTCAATATCAAAATGAATTAAATATCTCATTTCAAGCATGGTCAAAAACTGAATCAGATAATATAGCAGTTTTTCAGGCAGATATTTCAAATGAATTAAATGAATACAATAAAGAACTTGTTTTATATCAGACAGCTGTGCAAGAATCAATGCAAGAAATACAAGTTGCTAATCAAGTTAATATAGCTCAGGCTCAAGCTGACTTACAAGTTGCCATAAGCAATAAAGACCGAAGTCAGCAAAGATTGCTTCAAAATGCTGTAAATAATATGCAAGAAATTATTAATAATAACAACAGTTTAGTCCAAAAATACCAAGCAGAAGTATCTGGTTTTTCAGCTGAAGTAAATAAAGAAATACAAGAATATCAAACTAAATTACAAATATCTCAAAGGTATGGGATGGATGCAGAAAAATATTATAAGTGGGCGCAATCAGAAATAACTACATATATACAAAACAATTCAAAGATGATTTCAGCTATGATGTCTTCTAAGGCATCGCAAAAACAATAATGGCTACTACATACAAAGTAAGGTATAAGAACCACTGCACACCACAAGAACAAATTGTTTCTGGTGGTAGATTTTATTTAGATAGCGATTGTGGTAGAAAATTAACAGGAGACTCTGAAACAGATTCGACTCTTTCAGCAACTGGTACTCTTGTTACTGAGGCAAGTATATCAACATCAGCAACTCAAATAGCTACAAGTAAAGATTTTGTATATGTAAAAAATACTGGTTCTACTGATGTTTTAATTACTTTAGATAGTAGCAATTACTTAATATTGCTTTCTGAATATGAAGCTTTTGCATCGGAAATTAGTACATCAGCTGATGTGAGAGTAAAAACTTTAAGTGGAACTTCTACAATAGAGTACTTTACGGAGACATAATGCCTAACGCAAGAAGAGTAGTATTTAGCACATATGTAGTACCAACTCAATCTATTGAGATGGAAGAGACTTCTGTGAGAAAAACGACCTTCCAATCTAGTCCAAATAGGACTTTAGGCGGTAAGGGTATTGCAACTATTAATGCGACTCAATGGGGAGACGGTTGGACATCATTTTCTCATCGAGATTCAAATTGGGAAGACCACGGTGACAATTGGAATGTATATGGTGAATCATGGGATGGATTATTGGACATCACTTCAACTCCAGTACAGCTAACATCGGATACAAGTGACTTAGCTTTTCTGTATATACGGAACACATTTGGAAGTACTATGTCGGTTTCTCTAAATGGTACAAGCGGTAATTATTACATAGAAATACCTAGTGGAGGAAGTGTGCATCTAAGAGGGGATGGGACAAACTTGGAATGTAATGAAGTATATGTTAAAAGCTCTGGTAAGGCAAAAGCAGAGTGGATAATAGCAAAAGAATAATTAATAATGCCTTAATAAGGAGATACTGAAATGGCAACTTTATCGGGAACAGCAATAGCAGATACATATCCTCTATTATTAAAAATAGAGTCAGGGGGTATAGATGGGACAATGAGATATATACAGGATGGAGATGCTACTAATTCATCTGTAAAAATATCAACAGCCGGAGCCACTGTGCTTGGGACTTTAACTGTAGGAGTGGATGATACTGGAGGAGATGTCCAATTTTTTGGAGCAACCACTGGTCATTATCTATTATGGGATGAATCTGGGGATGATTTAATACTAGCTGGAGCTAATTCAGTATTAAGTATAGACAGTACTGTCGCTTCAACAAGTACAACTTCTGGTTCTTTTCATACTGATGGAGGAGCTGGGGTAGCTTTAGACTTATATGTAGGTGATGATTTATTTTTAAGTTCAGATTCTGCTGTTTTTAGTATGGGAGCTGGTAATGATTTTACTATTACACATGACGGAACAACTGGAGCTACTTTAGCAGGCTCTCCTATTTCTATAAATTCTACAGGAGATTTAACTCTCGATTCATCAGCAGATATTATCCTAGATGCTGCTGGTGGTAATTTTGAATTTAAGGATGCAGGTACAGCACAACTCACTATTGATGCAGATAGCACTGCGGGTGATATAGATATAAATCTAATGGTAAATGGCGATGATTTAGTTTTTAATCAGTATGATGGATATGAAGTTATGAGAATAACGGATACTTCACGAGTCGGTATTGGGACTAACTCTCCATCTTATCAATTCCAATTAGAGTCATCAACAGCCAATAATCCTTATATGGTTATTAGAAATATATCAACTTCTTCTCAAGAAGGTGGTAATTTTATGTTTGATAATGCAGATTCAAATAGCCAATTAAATGACAATACTGTTTTAGGTGAAATAATCTTCAGAGGTCGTGAGGACAGCGCTGATTCATATATAGTTGCATCTAAAATTGGTTCTAGAATAAATGGTTCTCCAAGCGGTGGTTCTATGCCCGCAGAGTTATTTTTTGAAACAAATAATGAATCGAGTGATTCAGCACAGAGAATGTGCATACTTGGAAATGGGAATGTCGGTATCAATACTCTTAGTCCAGATACTATACTTGATGTGGAAGATAATGTTGCCAATGGCTCTGTTGTCACTTTTAAAAATACACATGCTAGTATAGATGATAATGATAATATTTTAGCATTGCAATTTTCTGGTGACGCTGGAGCGAGCGAAGGAAATTTTATAATTTTCTCAGATAGCGATACCGCTGAAATGGGAGTCATAAAAGCAAATAGTGCTACTGTTGTTGTAGATTCATATTCTGATTATAGATTAAAAGATAATATAGCATCATTAACTGGAGGACTTGCTAAAGTAAGTGCTTTAAACCCTATAACATTTCAATATAAGTCGGATTCTAATAATGCAACTCATGAAGGCTTTTTAGCTCATGAAGTGCAGGCTCAAATTCCATATGCAGTTCGTGGAGATAAAGACGCAGTAAAAGAAGATGGTTCTGTAAAAGCTCAATCGTTTTGCGTTTATCAATTAATTCCTCAAATGGTTTCAGCTATTAAAGAATTATCAGAATCTAATGATGCTTTAAAGAAAAGAATAGAAGTATTGGAGGCCGCATGACAGTTTTAGAAGCAATGGAAAGAGCTGGAATTGACCAAGAAACATTAGCAATAGCTTGGATAAAAGATGCTATACATTTGATACAATCAAATACTAAAGAAAAGATAAAAGTTAATAAACAAGATATTATTAAATCAGTAGATAGTGATGATAATATTTATGTATTACCTGCGGATATGATAGCTATTGAAAATATCAGTATCAAAGATACAAGTGATAGTAAATATAAAAGGATTAAAAGACTTACAAGCCGTCCTAGCTACTTAATTGAGGATACATCACCATGAGTAGTTATGTAGATAGAGAATGGTTTTATTACCTAAGAGGCAGAGAATTGCTTCTTTATAAGTTGCTTGGTGGGTCAAGTAATGACAGGATTTCACAAAATGGTGTATTAAGAACTCGGGGTAAGGAGCTAATGTATCCCGATGAAGATATTGCTAGTGGTTTAAGAGTTGAATATACTGCTCTCAATGAACCATTTGTATCTGAAGCATTAGAGACTACAACAGTTGTTGCTTCTGGGACTGATATATATTTTGCCGATACTAATGTTATTACTGGAGCTGGGACTAGTGATGGATTTGCAGCTACTGATAAAATAAGAGTTCAGGGCTCCGCAAGTAATGATGGAGATTATACACTAACTAACGCAATATCTAGTAAGCTTACCACCAGTGTATCAATAACCGATGAATCTGCAGGCGAAAGAATAACAATTACTCAGATACCTAAAGAAGATTCTTCCCCAAGCTCCACTTCTCATGTTAATTTAAACAAGATGCTTAGTTTAGCAGTAGTGGATTATCTTAAAGCTATGAATTTTGAAATGGCTGGAGATATTGAAAGAAAAGAATATTACATGAAAGAATTTTATGGTAAATTAGGCGACAACGAAAGTAATAAAAGGAACATATCAGTTTCCTTCCCTTCTGGGCCTTTCGCAATAAGATAAAAATTAAATGCCTTTGAGGCGGTGGTGGTGGATAATATATAGGTACAAGTTATGGCAGATAACTTAAGAAAATACACAACCCAAGAAGTATTAAATAAAGTATATGAAGACGCTTCTGGGAATACAATAGGCATAAACGCCGCTACATCCAAAGAAACATTAAACGCAGCTCTAGACGAATCTAATAGTAGATTAAACGTATCTCTCGCAGGCGGTACAATATCTGGAGATGTTACCATTACAGGTGATTTAACTGTAAACCCCGGTAGTAGCACATACTCATATGATGAAGCTGTATATGGGAATGTAATGTATCTTGATAGTGAAGTTGCTCATGGAATGACAGGTCTTGGTTTAACCAATGCTTATGGTTCAATAGAGCAATTACATAGTTTAAATGGTGGAGTAATGATTAGGGGAATGTCTGATGCCGCCGCTGGTATCGGTGTTCAAATATATGGTACTATCGGAGTGACAGACCCAACAGATGCAGTCCCAGCAGTAGAAATAAGAGGTTCAAAGAAAAATAGCACAACCCATCAAGCATTAGCCGCCGCTGAAACAGTTTTTCAGGTTGGCAATCTTGGTACAGATTTAGTAACAGTTCTCGGTTCAGGATATGTCGGAATTGGAACTGAGAGTCCCACAGCTCTCTTAAATACTTATGTTGCGGATGCCGCTCCAGCGACTTCAGGTTCAACTCCAGCGGGTGTGGGATTAAGAATTGGTCAAGATGGCGGTACAAATTGCTTGGATTTTGGTCATGCTGGTACTTATGCGTGGATACAGGCTACACGGAGTGCTGACCTAAGTATTACGACTCCTCTTGCTCTCAATCCTAATGGAGGTAATGTCGGAATTGGAGAGTCGGCTCCATCTACAACCTTACATCTTACTAATAGTGCAAATGATGCTACTGCTCCTGAATTAAGACTTCAAAATACAAGAGCTGCAGGTGCTGGTTCAGATGGTGATGATGCTGGAACTATATCTTTTTATGCACAAGATGCTGGCAGTAATGCAGAAGCGATGTCCACTATTCTTTCAGAGGTTAATTTAAATACTACTGGTTCTACTGCTTGTAAATTAACATTTAAAACAATGCACCAAAATTCATCTACCGCTTTACTTACTTTAAGTGGATGGGCTGGTGGTTCTCACTCTTCTACAGTTTCTTCAGCAGTTTTTAATACAAGTTTAGTCGGAATTGGACAGTCATCACCCGACGGGAAGGTTCACATCGAAAGTGGTAGTGCTGGAACTATTGGAACTTTGGCATACGCTGATGAATTAATTATTGAAAATAGTGGAGCAGTTGGCATATCACTAAGAAGTCCAGATGCAAATAGTGGTAGTATTTCATGGCAATCAGCTACTAATGATACAGTAGCGAGAATATATGGGTCTTATAATTCTGGAAATGAGCTATTAGCTCTTGAAACCAGTGGCACAGAAAGAATGATTCTCGATGACAACTCCCGAATCTCTCTCTCGAATAATGATAGTGGTACTTCAAATACGGTATTTGGAAAAAGCGTTGGGGCTATTGACTCTGGTACAAATTACAATGTATTTATTGGAGAAGATGTAGCTGGTGAAAATACATTAGCTGATGCTACTCAAAATACTATGATAGGATATAGGGCAGGGCATAGCTTAACGTCTGGAGATAGTAATACAATTATGGGCAGACAGGCTGGATTAGAAATCCAAGATGGTCATAATAATACACTTATAGGTATGAACGCTGGTTCGACAACTGTTTTAGGTGGATATTTAGTAGCTGTTGGTGATTCGGCAATGGTGAGTGGTGCTGTAACTGCCGCCGCTGATGGAAGTGTTGCAGTCGGAGCATCTGCCCTTGCCGCCCTCACATCTGGTGCTGGAAATTTGGCGATTGGATTCAGAGCATCAGATTTATTAAGCACTGGTAATCGAAATATAGCCATAGGACAAGATGCTTTTGGTTTAGCAACAACTACTACTTCTGATAATATTGCAATCGGGTATAGCGCAATGGGTACTATGAATAATACTGGTAGTTTAAAAAATGTTGCTATTGGTAATTATGCTCTTGATGATACTGGAACAAATGCCCAAGTAGGCACTGTTGCTATCGGATATAATGCTCTAACAGCACTCACATCTGGAGGAGCGAATACGGCTGTTGGGTATGAAGCATTAAAGACAGAAGATGCTGGAGGCAGTAATGTAGCGATTGGTTATCAGTCATTGACATTGTGTAATAATGATACAGGGGCAAATGTTGCAGTAGGTAGGTCGTCTGGAGCCGCAATCGTTGCTGGGTATTCCAATACTCTCGTGGGAAATGGTGCAGGCTCGAGCCTAACGGGTGGCACTAATAATGTACTACTTGGTAGAAATGCTCAAGCGAGTGCCGTTGGGGGTATAAATCAAATTGTATTGGGAAAGGATACAACAGGCGTAGCAGACAACTCAGTAACACTCGGTAATGCTGATGTAGACCACGTTTATGCGGCATGGGATAGTGTAGATACAGCCGCTGGTGTAGTAACTGGTGCGATACTCCATGCTAAAGATATAGCCACTACTGATGGTGTCTTAAAAGAAAATCTAATTACTAATTCTGGCTTTGATGTTTGGAGTAATAGTACGCTGGAGAATGTGGGGAGTGATTTAATTACGAATGGTGCTTTTGGTTCAGATGCAAGTTGGAATAAACAAACGGGTTGGACAATAACTTCTGGGGTAGCAAGAGCATCTTCTTCAGGGGCGGCAAATACTATCAATCAAACTTTGTCTGGGTCTCCCGTTGTTTCTGGAAAGTTGTATCGGGTAATTTATACTGCCGTTAACTATTCTGGTGGTAGTTTTAGATTTGATTTTGGCTCAACTACGGGGGTAGTTCGTTCAGCCAACGGAACTTATACAGAAATATTTGAAGGTGGGGGCAGTTCCAATGTGGGTATTGCTTCTGTTACAACTTTGACTTGTGATTTTGATAATATTTCAATCTACGAAGTCACACCAGCCTGTATTGCGGCTAATACAGTATCATTAGATGGATGGAAGAAGTCAACTAATGCTGACCTTTATCGAGAACATAACGGAAGTAATACTAAAGATGGTAGTTTTTATTCTTTATATATTAAACCTACAGTTGCTGGTCAGACTTGCGATTGGCCGCAAGATAATAATGAACCAACACATTTAGCGAGATTTGCTGGTCGGACTGTGACCTTTGGATGTTGGATGAAATCTGACAATAGTAGTGCTGGGATTTATATTCACGACAATGATGCGGCAGTACACGGCTCTCATACTGGTGGCGGTGGATGGGAATGGCTTGAAGCTACAAAGACACTTGCAAGTGATATTGATGAATTTATGGCAGTAATTCGTGGGTATGGTGAAACTTACGCATCTCAACCAATGCTCGTATTCGGTAATTCAATCGGCTCAGGCAACTACACCAGACCGCAAGGTGAGATTGTGTGGTTTGAAGCAACCCAAGGTTCTAATGAATTTAACAATTCAACTGTGGGTGATACTGTAGAAGTTAAAATTACGGCTGATTCTGATGGAGTAGTTCCTAAAGGAGTAAAGGCTGTATATGCGACACTTGAAGGTAAAGCGGCGGCAAGTCCCGGCTCTGCTTTATATAGCAGTGGGTCTCTTATTACCGAACAAACATTACAAATAAGACATGCCGTGAATGGTGTGAATACTACTTCTCAAGGATGGGTTCCGATTGAGTCTAATGGAGATTTTAGTCTTGCTGAAGAAACTCCATACACAGGAGTATATTTATATTACCAAGGCGTAATGCTACAATAGGAGAATAAAAATGGCAATTACAATTAATAAAACAACCGCAATCGAGAATGACCACAGACAATGGGTATTTATGACAATACCTGTGCTTGGTGAAAATTACAAGTATGTTTATACTGCACCAAAAGATTTAAGCGATGATGCTTTACAGTCTTATATAGATACGAATGAGGATTTCTATAAGACAAAAATGCTTCGCAATTTGTATGAAGGTGCTGATGTTTACAATTCTTCACTTGAAGATTTTGAAGCATGGGTATCTGCTGGGTGCAAGAACGCTGAAGTCAAAGGCACAGATGCAGATGGTGTAGAAATCACTATCAAGGCTGAAGAAACTATTGCTAAGAAAGCATGGGTGGATATTGAACCACCAGTTGACCAAGCCGCATTAATAGCAGATTTACAAGCAAAGGTAAAAGCATTGGAAGATGCGTAATTAACTAACAAACAAGGAGTCAATAATGGCTAAAGATAAAAAAGAAAAGCCAGTTTTGAACTTAGATGACAAAGAGTATGTTATTGAGGACATGACTGACGAGCAAAAAATGATGGTAAATCACATTAACGATTTGCAAAACAAACAAAATACTAATCAATTCATGGCTGACCAGCTTTCTGTTGGTAAAGAAGCATTTATTAATATGCTACGTTCATCTCTTGAACCTGAAGAGGTAGAGGGTGAGATAGACGGATGATTGTAAGAAGGTGTAGTCAGGGTCATCGAGTGAGGATTCATAGAAATACATCCCCCGGTGCTACTCGCACAAAAACTTATGCAGATGGGTCTACTGAGACTCTGGCTTACCCTTCGTCTTATGCGTACTTTGTTGATGTAGATGGTACAGTAGCTAAGAAAAGTAATAGTTTTAAGGTAGTTGAAGAGTTCTTTGT
>Ga0181420_1001002_pt1 | contig 10901 bp, 7 predicted proteins | sample 43SPOviralmetaG_FD_130145 | JGI IMG/M metagenome (GOLD analysis project Ga0181420, IMG submission 130145) | Marine viral communities from the oligotrophic San Pedro Time Series (SPOT) site, San Pedro Channel, CA, USA - 43 SPOT_SRF_2013-05-22 | ecosystem: Environmental > Aquatic > Marine > Strait... | reverse complement strand
TGGTGCAATGACACTGAACACAGTTACAACAACTCAACGTAATGGCTGGACTGCAGCAAACGGAATGGTAGTATACAATAGTACCACAAGTAAAATCGAAGCATACGCTGGTGGCGCTTGGGTACAACTACATTAAGGGATAGATAACAATGGCAATTGATACATTAGGAGCAAACGCTCTAGGAACTGGTTCAGTAACTTCTGCAAAGATTGCTGATGGGGCGGTGGTTGCCGCTGATGTTGCAGATGGTTCAGTAACAACTGCAAAACTTGCTGCTGATGCAGTGACGGCTGCAAAACTTGCTGATGACTCTGTTGTAACTGCAAACATTGTCGATGGTAATGTAACTTCCGTTAAGACCACTGGTGTTGGGAAACCACAAAACTTAATTGTTAATGGAGCAATGCAAGTAAGCCAAAGAACAGTTTCCGAAACTAGTGTGAATAGTGATAGATATTCTGCGTGTGATAGATTTAAAATTCTTAATAATCAGGCACACTTTACTGTATCTCAAGAAGCTCTTAGTGCATCTCAAGACCTTCCAGTTGCACACGGATTTACCAAAGCACTAAAACTTGATTGTACAACTGCACAAGCATCGCCTGGCGCAGCTGATAGAATGAAAATAAGACACTCCTTTGAGGGTCAACAAATGCAACTTCTTAAATACGGTGGTTCTTCAGCAGAAACATTATCTCTTCAGTTTTGGGTCAAAGCAACTAAAACTGGTGTAAACACAATTAATATGTATCAAGATGATGCAACTAAAATGATTAGTGCATCATATACAATTAGTGCAAGTAATACTTGGGAAAAGAAGACAGTCACATTTGCTGGAAATACTAATGATATGATTACAAATGATAATACAAGAGGGTTGTTAGTAGAATGGAATCTTGGTGGTGGTTCAAATAGAACTTCTGGTACTTTAAGAACTGCTTGGACTGCATATGATGATGCAGACGAAATGCCTGGACAAGTCAATCATGCTGATAATACTGCAAACAATTTTCATATAACTGGAATTCAATTAGAGGTTGGTTCTATTGCTGGTGATTTTGATTTTCGTGACTATGCAGATGTATACCGCCATTGTCAAAGATATCTATACAGAATTCAAGGTTCAATATATGAATTTTTTGTAAATGGTGTAAGAAACAACACTAACTATCTTTGGGCACCTTTACAGTTACCAGTTCCATTGAGAACTCAACCATCAATTACAACAGCTGGTACTTCAAACAACTGTTTTGGTATTTGGCATGGTGCTGGAGGAAGTTGGAGTACAACTCATACAACAATGGGTGTTTACGGCAACCCAGATATGCTTGATGGTAGTGTACAACAACTTGGTCTTGCATTAAATGGAATTAGTACTGGTTTTAGCGCTGGTGAATGTGTCACTTTAGCATTTAGTGGAGCTGGTAAGTTTATGAATTGTGATGCAGATTTATAGGAGAAAATAATGTTAGCAGATACAGATGACAATAAAATAGAACTTAAAGATGCAAAATATTATAAAGATATTCTGGATGATAAAAATGTTGGAATTTATATATCATGGAATGGTAACGTAATTACAGTTCCAATTAATGAAAAAAATTCTGATTATAAATTTATTAAATCAAGAGTTGACGCTGGTACACTAACAATTGCAGATGCAGACTAAATAAGGTTATAGGAAAAAAACAATGGCAGCGATAATTACAGAAAAATTTAGACAACACAATGCAGATCAGTTCTTTGAGTCATTTACTGAGGCTGCGGCAAATAATTATTATTTGTTTATTGGCAAGACTTCACCGTTCACCTCTGGAACAACTGGTGGTTCGGATACGACTCCCCCAACACCTGTAGATACAATTACACTTGATAACTATAAGTGGGATTCAATGATTGCTGCCAAAAGAATTGGAACTACTGATGTTACTTATGTAATACCAAGAAGAAATTATGTAGAAGGTGCAACCTATGATATGTATGAACATAACATTAGTTCTTCTAATGCTACTACCTCTGGTGCAACAAATCTTTTTGACTCAACACACTACTTCGTTACTGATGAGTTTAAAGTTTATAAAGTTCTAGACAATAATGCTGGACAAGCAATTACTGCTGGTGCAACTGGCCCAACGTCAACTGCCTCAGACCCCTTCTTCTCTGGCAACTATTATCTTCAGTATATGTACACACTATCCACATCACAGATTCAAAAGTTTGTAACAACAGACTTTGTTCCAGTAGTTGCGAACTCAACTGTTGTAGGTGATGTTCAAACAAACTCTGGTGATACTGCTCCATTTAATGGAGCTCCAGTTAATGTAATAAAAGTAACTGGTGGTTCTGGATATACTAACGGAACATTCTATGCTCCTATTCGTGGAGATGGAACAGGTGGTGTCGTAAAGATTCACGTTTCTGGTGGAGAGATTCAAAAGTTCGGAAACACTGTCAACAACTCACAGATTGAAAATGCTGGTTCTGGTTATACATACGGTATAGTAGATTTAACAAATGATATCTTCACTACATATTCTAGTAACACACTATCAAATGCATCTTCACTTGGTTCAGGAAGTAATGGTGTGATAACCCCAATAATTTCTCCAAGAGTTGGACACGGACATGATCCAATTGGAGAACTTGGTGGCCACTACATTATGTTGAATGCAAAACTAGAACAAGCCGAAGGTGATGATTTTGCTGTAGGAAATGACTTTAGAGAAGTAGGACTGTTAGTTGATCCTGGCCAATTTGGTAGTGCAAATGCTGCTACTACCACAACTGCAAGACAAACATATGCCGTTGCATTCTCTTCTTCATCTGCAACATTTGAACCTGATGAAAGAATTACACAATCAACAACTGGTGCAGTAGGTAGAGTTGTTGAGTATGATGCAACAAGAAAAATACTTTACTATCTACAAGAAAGATTTGAGACATACGGTGTAAACGCAAGTGGAGATTATGTTGCCTTTACTGGAACAGGTGATATCGTTGGTGCGACATCTAGTTCTACTGGTGTTCCAGCCCAACCAAGTGGTGGAAGTATAACTCTCGCCGGCGGTAATTCAATAACATTTAATGGTGGATATGCAAATCCAGAATTACAACCAGACAGTGGAAATATTATCTATGTGGAAAACAGACGGCCGATTTCTCGTGCGTCTGACCAAACAGAAGATATTAAAGTTGTCGTAGAATTCTAATTTGAGATAAGGTGTATATAAATGGCTGAAACGCTAACAAACTTCAACGTCACTCCATATAATGACGATTACGCAACTACGAAAAATTTTCATCGTGTTATGTTTCGTCCAAGTTTCGCTGTGCAAGCAAGAGAGCTTACACAGTTGCAAACTATTCTACAGGAGCAGATTAATAAAATAGGTTCACACATTTTTGAACAGGGTTCTATGGTAATCCCTGGCGATATCAATGTTGATATGTTCTATGACTATATTCAATTAGAGTCAACATTTAATGCGGCGACAGTAGAAACATACAGAACTGAATTTCAAGATAAGATAATTGAATCCACAACAACAGGATTGAAGGCAAGAGTTATTACAACAATTGCAGCGACTGATACTGACCCTCTTACTCTTTATATTAAGTATGAGAACACTGGTAATGATGGTGTTACTAAGACATTTGGTGTTAGTGAAACAATCATATCTACCAATGCAAATAATACTACGACTACAAACTTCAAACTTACAACAAATCAAACTACAGAGCGTTCTGCACAAATTGGTTCTTCTTCCACATCTATTGGAATAGGTTCGGCCGTTCTGGTTCATGCAGGCGTTTACTTCGTAAACGGCTTCTTTGTAGAAAATACAGAACAAATTATTATACTTGAGAAATATTCAAACCGTCCGTCATTTCGTATTGGATGGGAAATTGGAGAAACATTCGTAACACCAGAAGATGATCCTTCTCTTCTTGACAATGCACAAGGTTCATCAAATGTTAATGCTCCTGGCGCTCACAGATTTAAGATGTCTCTTACTCTTGTTAAGAAAACTTTAGATGCAACTGATGATACAGACTTCATCGAACTCGCTCGGATTGACAGAGGTAATATTCAAAAGTTTGTTAAGTATGCTGATTACTCACAACTAGAACACACACTTGCTCGTAGAACATTTGATGAAAGTGGTAACTATGAAGTGCGTCCTTTTAAACTTGAAAAGAGAGAACACCTTAATGATGGAACAAACAGAGGTGTGTTCCTTTCTACTGGTGGTGGTTTAGAATCTAAAGTTGCATATTCAATTGAGCCCGGCAAGGCATATGTTGAAGGTTATGAATTAGAGACAATGGGTTCACAGATTGTTCCTGTAGATAAACCAAGAACTTTCGATAGAGAAGTTGATAGACCAGTTCAAACACCTGTTGGAAATTTTCAACTTGTAGAAAATGTAAAGAATATTCCGAATATCAATGCATTTGAAGAAGTTGCATTGTATGATGACTTAGGTGGACAGCCCGGCGGTGGTACTCAAGTAGGTACTGCCAGAGTTCGTGCGTTCTCTTTGCACGATGGTGATTACACTTCGACTGCGGCAACTGTCAAATTTAAACTTGGCCTCTTCGATATTAATATGAATACAGGTAAAGATTATGATAGGGATGTAAAGTCTTTTGATGGTGCAAACTTTCTTGCAGATGTAAGTCCTACACAATCATCACTCTTTGGTACAGCCTCAGTTGCTGGTTCTGGTTCTGGAACACAAGCGATTACTGGTGTAGGAACTTTATTTAATACTGAATTAAAAACTGGTGATTACATTTTCCTAAATGGAACAAGACTTGGGCCGATTACTGTCACAAACAATTTGACGGCAAGTGTTACATATACTGGTGCCGCAATCGCTGGTGGACAAATCAAAAGATTTAATGCAAAGATTGAAGAAGCAGATAATAAGTCTCTTGTCTTTGACTCAAACTTTTTCAGACTTAGAAAAGTTAGAGGTGACTCTACTTCAAATCCAGATAACGAACAATCTACATCATATACTTTAAGAAGGCAGTTCACGCCAGTGCAAGTTTCTGGTGCCGGTGTTGCTCAGTTCAGTGTGACAGATAATGAATCTTTTGCATCTGGTTCAAACTTACAAAACTATACTCTTGTTATTACTGCAAGTTCTAACGCATCTACTGTAGGTAGAGTTCTTCCAATTAGGACAAGCGACATTACTGTCTCAGGTGGTGGACTAACTGTTAGTTTTGCAAACCTTACTAGTCTTTCGGCTGCAGCTGCATCTGGCGACTTTGTTGGTCTGATAGCATCTGTTGATGTAAGTTCAACTGCAGCGACTGAAAAAACTAAAACTCTTCTTGAAAATCAAACCGTAGAAATTACAACTCAGGCCGCCGCGGCATTAACAAATGTTACGTTGGGTAAGGCTGATGGACTTAAACTTCGTTCTGTAAAAATGGCAACAGCGTTTGGTACATATAGTACAACAAATCAGATTGATATTACAAACAGATACACATTTGATACTGGTATGAGAGATGCATTTTATGGACTTGCATCAATTAGACTTAAGCCAGGCCAACCTGTTCCTACAGGTTCTATTCGTGTGGCATTTGATTTCTTCACACATGGTGCCGGTGACTACTTCTCAGTAGATTCATATACTGGACAAGTTACTTATGAAGAAATTCCAACATACATTTCAAAGGATAATGGTTCATCACTAGAACTACGAGATTGTTTTGACTTCAGACCTCGTGTAGATGACAGTGGAACATTCTCTGGTGCAACTGCATCTATAACAGAACTTCCATTTGTTGGTACAAATGTTTCTGCTGACTTCTCATTCTTCTTAGGAAGAAAAGATTTAGTATTCATGGATAGACTTGGAAAGTTTAATGTAATAACAGGTGTTCCTTCACTTAATCCTACAACTCCACAGGCTCCTGAGACTGGCATGGTTCTTTTTGAAACAACCATGTCTCCATACGTTATTGGACTAGATGAAATCAATATTAGAAAACTCGATAATCGTAGGTATACGATGAGAGACATTGGTAAACTTGACAAAAGAATTACCAACCTAGAATATTATACTTCACTCAATCTTCTAGAGAAAGAAGCCGCATCACTTGTATTAAAAGATAGTGATGGAAATGATAGACTTAAAAATGGTTTCATAGTAGATAACTTTACAGGACACGCAATCGGTGATTACGAAAGTCCAGATTATAAAGTCGCTGTCGATTTCCAAAAACGTCTTGCTCGTCCAATGGCATTCTCTGATAACGCCACTATGATTGAAACTCTCTCCACTGCATCTGCAAGAGCTTCTTCTGGTTATAGAAAACATGAAGATGGTATCATAACTCTTCCATATTCAGAAGTTACATATATTCAAAACCCATATGCAACAGATAGTTTCGATGTAAACCCATACAAGGTTGCACCATTTACTGGTGAGATGGTACTTGTTCCATATTCAGATGACTGGCAAGATGTAACTCGCCGCCCTGATGTTGTTGTAGATGATGACAATAACTTTGATGTTATCAATCGTCTTGCAGAAGAGATGGGTGTAACTGGTACAGTTTGGAACTCATGGCAGAACTCTTGGTTTGGTGAAAGACAATGGACAGGAACACAAAGTTCATCTAGTACTCAAAGTATATTACAAGGTGATGGTATTGCAACCATAAGAACAACGACAACAAGAAGAACAGGTACACAACAAGTAGGACAAACTCGTTCTGGTATTGAAACCTCTATTCAATCTTCAGTTGATTCACATAACATGGGTGATAGAATTGTTGGTATTAACATGATACCATTCATGCGTTCAAGACCTGTTAGTGTTGTAGTTGCAAATATGCGTCCTAATACAAAAATGTTTGCATACTTTGATAATGAAAATGTAACAGACTTCTTCCGTCCAGACGATGTATTCACAGTTACTTCTGGTTCAAGAGCAAACTTTGATTTTAATAATACAGAACTCCCTGGCCCAGAAACTTCTACTGATGCCGCAAGACAATTTAACGGTGAGGCAGTACAGGCATTTGGATTTGGTGATATCATTAAAAACCAAACACATACTGCAACTGCTGTATCAGGTGTTGTAAAGAACAATGATACTACTGCAACAATTACTCTTGCAAGTGTTTCTGGTATTGCAGTTGGACATCATGTACAGTTTAGTAGTATTGGTGGTTCAACAAGATTAAACTTTAGAACATCTAGAAACAATAACTATATTGTAACTGGTGTAAGTGGAAGCACAATAACTATTCAAGAACTTGATGGTAGTGCATTAGGTACTATTGGTTCATATTCATCTGGTGGTTCTTGTCAGAGACTTCAAGCCTCTGCCCATGTTACTTCTCAGAATGCAACTGCAACTGCAACAGAACTTCCTGTAGATATTAGAGTAAGTAATGTACAAAATGGATTTGCAATAAGCGATAACCTTTCTGGTTCTGTTCCAAGAACAACTGATGGCGGTACGAACCTTTGTCAAATTACAACTATTAACGGTTCAACTTCAACTACAACCGTTCCCTCTATGAAGGTAAATACTAGCGATATTGTCACAGATAATAGTGGCAAACTTACTGGTGTGTTTACAATTCCTAACAGCGATTCTTTAAGATTTAGAACTGGTGAAAGAGTTTTAAGACTTATTGATAATATCAATAATAATCCAGAGATTGGGCTACACTCATCAAAGGCTGAAAAGATTTATTCTGCAACAGGTATTGCAGAAGAAAGAGAACAGACTATTCTTAACGTAAGAAGAGCAGAGTTTGTTCGTGATAGAGTACAGGATAGTCGTGTTATCTCTCGTGATGTTCGTGGTGCAGCATCTACAAGGTCACAACAAATTGGATTCCAACAATTGTCACAGGGTGATGGTGGCGATGGCGGTGACGGTGGCAATGGTGGTCAACATGATCCACTAGGACAGACATTTATTTCAGAAGGTATTAATGGTGCATTTGTAACTTCTATTGACTTGTTCTTCTCAACTCGTGGTACACGCCCAGTGTATGTACAACTTGTAAACGCAGTTGATGGACACCCATCACTTAAAATTATTGCACAAAAAATTATAGATGCAAAAGATGTAAACGTATCAGATGATGCATCTGTTCCAACTAGATTTACATTCCCTTCTCCTGTTTATCTAACTGATGATGTTGAATATGCATTTGTTATTAAAGTTGACGAGCCAGGATGTAGAGTATTCTTCTCAGAAGTAGGACAAACCAACTTAACTGATAATCGTATTGTATCCTCTAACCCATTGGCAGGAACATTATTCTTGTCACAGAATGGACAGGCATGGACTCCACACCAATATAGAGATGTTAAGTTTAATCTTAATCGTGCAGATTTCCAAACTACTGCAACTGGAAATCCAGTGTTTGTAAACACTGCTCTTCCAAAGAGAGAACTGAAAGCAAACCCATTCCAGTGTGCAACTGGAACAAATAAAGTTCGTGTACATCACATGAATCATGGATTTACAGACGCAGATAAAGTTACCTTTAGTGGTGTTGAAGATGGTTTCTATGGAGCAAACTCAACAACTCAAGGTATAGATTCTGATGCACTGAATAAACAACACAGTGTTTCTGAAGTTACAATTGATAGTTATGTAATCACTCTTGACAATGCTGATATTACAGGAAGCAATTCAGTTCTTGGTAATGACTTCTTCGGTGGAAGTGGTGTTAAGGCAACTATGAATTTGGCTGGTGATATTATTCAACCTTCAATTTCACAATTGAGTTTCCCTGATACATCTCTCGTATATCGTTACACTGGAATGTCTAGTGGTTACTCTAAACAGTCAGTTAGAACTGTTCAAGAAAATGATAACTATTATCCACCACTAAGAAATATTATTGCATCTGAAGAAAATGCAGTAGTTAAATTGACAGGTGGTAGAGCAAATAATATTATCAGTGGTACGTCTGCAAAACTAGAAGCAATTATGACAACGCAGAACTCTTATCTTTCTCCTGTTATTGATACAGAAAGAGTTTCATTGTGTATGACTTCTAACAGAATTTCAAACTACACAAAATCGACAAAGAACGTAACAGAGATTGACGATAGAGCTCTGCCGGTATCCACAGGTGTTTCATTTTCTGGCAGTACAATATCTGCAACAGCAAGTGGAACGATTAGAGCCGATATTCAAACTTTAGATATTGGTAAAGAAATAACTATATCTGGAAGTAGTAATAACAATAGAACATTTACTATTACTAGTGTTGCAACTGATGGTGCTAGTTTTACTGTATCACCTTCAACTACTTCGGAAAGTGCAGGCCAGTCTGTTATAATCACTCAACACGAAAACTATCTTGACGGCATCGCTCCAGAGGGAACTTCAAACGAAGCAAACTATCTTACAAAGAGGTTTACTCTTGCAAACCCAGCGACTGCACTGAAGATTTTATATGAAGCCAATCGTCCAGAACCATCAATCTTGCAAATATATTATAAGATTGCTGAAGAGGGTGATCCTAGAAACTTTGACGATATTCCATATGTATTATCTAATACTGACGTAACTGATAATCCAGATGAAAATAGAGAGTTGTTTAGAGAAAGAGAACATACCATTTCTGGACTAAATGCATTCTCTACTGCGGCCGTAAAGTTTGAGTTTAAATCTACTTCGACTGTAGAAGTTCCAAAGATTAAAAACCTTAGAGTATTGGCACTTGCACTATGACGCATATTAAAGTAGAAGGACACAGTGAATATGCAAGAGAAGAAAAATCTCATGCAATAATTAATACTGATACGTCAAATTATACTAGTTATATGAAGATGATGGAAAATAAAAAGAAACAAAAGGATCAATTGAGAGATGCAGTTAGAGAGATAAATACTTTAAAGTGTGAAATGCACGAAATCAAATCTCTATTGATGCAACTAATGGATAGGAAATAATGGCAGACCGTAACGCACCAGCTACCTTTACATTTGAAGAGTGGAGAGTAGAATTTAATGAACTCGCAGTTGATGTCGGTGATATCAGCAATCTACCTACTTCTATTAATGGACAAGCAGTAACAGATGTTATTGAAGCAATTAAAGAATTGGAATCAGGACTCAGTTCTGTTCTCTTTCCTACGGTAATTGACTTTGATGATTCTACAGGTGCGGCTAGTGAAAGAATCAAATTTGGACTCCATGACGATTTGCAAATCTACCATGATAGTAATAACTCACAGGTTATTCATAATGGAACTGGTAATCTAAAGGTTGATAGTAACAATAGAACTGAGGTTGATGCAACATCAGGTGTTGATATTCAGTTTAATGGAGCAACAAAACTTACATCATTAAATACTGGTGTAGGTATTAATGGTGCGCTTTCAGATTCAAGTGGAAGTGGAGCAATGACTGGCACATTGACATTTCCTACAATTGGTGGTAGAATAGCCACTGAAGGTTTTGGTATTGCTCTTGCTGTTGCATTAGGGTAATCATTATAAATAGATTAAACAAAGGAAGATAAAAGAATGGCAAACAATTTTAAGAATGCATTTGCAACGAGTATATCCACAAACAGTGGTTCTCCTACAGATGTATATACTGCTAATGATGGTTCATCTGCCGTTAATTCAATTCTTATCGAACTTGATATTGCAAACACAGGAACTTCTGCTGTTCAAGTAACAGTTCTTGTAAGAGACAGTAGTGCTAGTGCAACATTTCATATTATTAAAAATGCACCTATCCCTGTTGGCTCAGCGCTTAAAGTTGTATCAGGCCAGAAGGTTGTATTGAACGGTAATGATAAAATTCAAGTGTATGCTTCTGCTGCAACTGTGGATGTGGTTGCATCAATTCTACAAGATGTCACATAAGGGGTAGATAATGTCTGATTCA
>Ga0181420_1000999_pt1 | contig 10926 bp, 7 predicted proteins | sample 43SPOviralmetaG_FD_130145 | JGI IMG/M metagenome (GOLD analysis project Ga0181420, IMG submission 130145) | Marine viral communities from the oligotrophic San Pedro Time Series (SPOT) site, San Pedro Channel, CA, USA - 43 SPOT_SRF_2013-05-22 | ecosystem: Environmental > Aquatic > Marine > Strait... | reverse complement strand
TGCCCTTGTGGCTTCTATGTTATTAACTCCAAAGGCAATCAAGGACGAGGACAATTAAAAAGATATAATATGCATAAAAAGGTTTGCACCTATGCTGGCCCTAACAAGGCTCCAACATTAGATCAGGCAAGGAAAACAATTTTGAATGTTAAAGGCGGTGCTATTAAACAACATCACGGAATAACTCAAACCAATCACAAAGACCTTATGGTAAGCGGTGATATAAGTATAAATAAAATAATGGAGGGGTATTATAATAGCGAAACAAAAGCATTTCAAGCAGAAAACTATTCAAATAATATTTCAACCACTCGCAAACAAAGAAGAATTCAAGCACGAGCAGAAAAGAAAAAAAAGAAGAAAGAGTTTCTCAAGAAAAGAAAAAGGGAGAAAACGACAAAACTAGTACAAGAAAAAGAGGAAAGCGATGAGGAAATGATGACGATTGACTTTATAAAAAAACTAAGTGAAATGGGTGAGGTGACTGTTATTCTTATGTGAAACGAAGAAAACGACAAGTGAAAGAGAGAAAACGGCAAACCGACAAACGAAAAATTGAAATATATTTTTTTTTTATTTACTATATATTAAAATGGCAAACACTCAAAACAAAATGCAAAAGAATGCTCTTGACCTTTTTAGTGGCACTGGGTCTTGGGACAAGTGTTATAATGACTTGTCTTATAACGTCGTAAGCGTTGATATAACTGATTACAAGGGGAAGTTTCCTAAAACACATATGGAAGACATTTTAACTTGGGATTACAAGCAATATCCTAGTGGTTATTTTGATGTAATAAGTGCTGGGTGTCCTTGTATTTGGTATTCTATTTTGCAAAAGACTTGGTTAGGAAGAGAGAAAAGGGACAAGGTCACCAAAAAAAAATATGTCTATACAAAAGAATTATACGAGAAGGATTTGGAATACTCTGATAAATTAGTTTTAAAAACTTTAGAAATTATTGATTATTTTAAACCTCGTCTTTGGTTTATTGAAAACCCTTACTCTTCTCTTATGAAAAAAAGAGAGTTTATGAAAGACAAACCTTATTATGTGCTTGATTATTGTGCTTATGGTTTTGACTATAAAAAAAGAACAATTATTTTTACAAATAAAAAAGATTTTAAACCCTTGCTCTGTGCTAAAGAAAAATGCCACGCAATAATTAAATACCAAGACGAACTGAAGAAATGGAGGTGTATTCACAAAAGCAATTGTGGCAACTCGTTTTATAAGAAAAGTTTAAACAAACATTTAAGAACAACTGGGAGTGGTGGAAATGGTATTCAAAAAGGAGTGGGTGGAGGCAACAATAGGTTAGAACGATATAGAGTTCCTTATAAACTAATTAAATCGTTGCTCCGTTAAAATAATTATCTTATGGGTTATTATAAATGAAATTAATTGAGGGAGATTGTTTAGAAGTTTTGAAAAACATATCAGATAATAGTGTTGATTGTATCATCGCAGATTTACCTTATGCAAGGCTAGGTCAAGTTCTTTCGTGGGATGTGGCAGTTGATTTAGAAAAGTTGTGGCCGCATTTGTGGAGGGTTTGTAAAAAAAACTCTCCTATTTTTTTATTTGCTGACTTTAAATTTGCTACACACCTTATACAATCACAACCTAAATATTTTAGGTATGAAATTGTATGGGTGAAGAATAAGACAACCACGCCATTATTAGCACGAAAAAGATTTGGTATGTGTACTGAATATGTCCTTGTGTTTTATAAAAAACTTCCACCCTATTATTATTTAAACCATCACAAATTAATTAAAAGATATAAAACAAAAGCAAAATTTGCATCGTGCATAGGACTAGAAAAAAAACAACAAATAAAAAGTGTGTATGAACCAACCTTACCTTTGAATGTTGTTGAGGAACAAAAGGGAGTAATGAAACGAGCGAAGAAAGAGATGAGGCAAAACTACGAACCTAAGTTGCCTGTGAATGTTATAGAAGAATTAGATAAGGAAGGAAAAGAAAATATGAAGGCATCAAAAGGAATAAAAGGAGAGAAAGAGAAGTATTTTAATCACGGAGCTAAAAGAAAATGGATACCAAATCTTCCTTTGAATGTTGTTGAGGAGGGAGAAAACGACAACCCACCAAAGGAATACGATGGAATAAAACCTACAGCAAAATATTTTAAGCATGGTAAAAAGTATGAACCTAACCTCCCTTTGAATGTTGTTGAGGAAGAAATAGAAAACGAAATAATAGAAAAAAAACCAACTATATTTAAAACCGCTGATTGTGTTGGTGGTAGTATATACGATGGATTACCTCGTCTAGCACCTGGTAGAATGTATGACCCAGTTTTACCTTTGAATGTTATTAAGTCCCCCTCTGTATGTCGTAATAAAGTTATTAGAAATATAACTGAAAAACCACAGAAGGTTTTAAAACAACTTTTAAAATATTATACCAAGGAAGGAGATGTGGTGTTAGATTTTTGTATGGGATCAGGTTCGTGCGGAATTGCTTGTCTAGATTTAAATAGAGAGTTTATAGGTATAGAAATGAAAAAAGAACATTTTGAGGCGGCGAAAAAAAGATTAGACGAACATTTAATTTCTTTAGATAAATAATAATGAACGAACCGATGCTTATAGAAAATACAAAACGTTTTTCTCTCTTTCCAATAGTTCATAATGACATTTGGAAATTATATAAGAAAATGGTGCAGTCGTTTTGGACTGCTGAAGAAATAGATTTTAAAGGTGATTTGCGTGACTGGGACACTTTAACTTTAGATGAAAGATACTTTATAAAAATGATACTCGCTTTTTTTGCATCAGCAGACGGCGTAGTGATGGATAATTTAGGAACAAGATTTTTAAGTGAGGTTAAATGGATGGAACTAACTTGTGCTTATAGCATACAATTATTTATTGAGGCGATACATAGCGAGACATATTCATTACTAATAGATAAGTATATTAGAAACGAAAGAGAGAAAAAGAAATTATTTAACGCTGTGGAACATTTCCCATGCGTCGCTAAAAAGCAAAAGTGGGCATTAAAATGGATACAGAGTTCTAAATCATTCGCAGAAAGGGTTGTGGCATTTGCTTGTGTTGAAGGAATATTTTTTAGTGGTTCTTTTTGTGCTATATTTTGGTTAAAGAAAAGAGGACTAATGCCAGGTTTAACTTTTTCTAATGAGTTAATTAGTAGGGACGAAGGAATGCATACAGAGTTGGCTTGTCTAGTTTATAAGAAGTTGCTTAATAAATTAGATAAGGAAACTATATATAATATTGTTAGGGAGGCAGTACAAATAGAAAAAGAGTTTATTATAGATGCGTTGCCTTGTAGGTTAATAGGTATGAACTCTGATTTGATGTCGCAATATATAGAGTTTGTTGCTGATAGAATTATAGTCCAGTTGGGTTATAAAAAAATATACAATAAAACTAATCCATTTACCTTTATGGAGTTAATTAGTTTGGAACAAAAAGGAAATTTTTTTGAGACAAAAATAAGTGCCTACAGCATAGACACTAATGTTCGCAATGACGATTGCTTTAATTGTGATACTGGATTTTAATTTATTTATTTTATTATCCACACTATACACACTATACATCGTTTTCTCTCCTATAAAATAAAACATAGGACGGAAAGTTTTGCCAAGAGATATATGGTCTAACTCTTAAACCACCTATACTCCTCCAAGTATTATCATATATATCTACATTGTTTTCATAACATAAAAAAAAAAATTTAAACTCGTTTATTACGTTTGCGTATTCTCCCTTATGGAGGAATTTAAAATATTCCATCGTTAGGTCGTCATAGTATAAATAATCTTTAAAAGTTTTTTTTATGTCTAAAGGTAAATCTAAAATATTCATATACATAATAATAATATAAAAAAAAAATAATTTAATTTGAAATACTTACTTGAATGCGGCCGCTATTAGACTCAGTTGCTATTGCTTGATAGTAGCGAATGTATGCTTGTAGCACGTATGGTTTAGCATTTACCGCTTTAAGTTTAACACGAAGTGTCACACTATTCAAGTTCTTCATTGCGAGTGCCCCTTGAATGCCGTTGCCTTTGTAGGCATCATTACAGAAGGGAATAACGTAGAAGTTAGTTGCCGAGCAACCATTTACATCAACCATTTCTGCTCGTTCGCATGCTACTCCACTTGCGGTTGATTTGGCTGCGTTTGTGGCGAATACTGCTGTGGTCGCTGTGGTGTGGTCGCCACCAACAGTCACGTCTTGTCCGTTAAACCAAGCAGAACCTTCGCCACCATCATTAGTTAGGAGTATTCCTTCGGCGTCTGTTTTTGATTTATAGAGGGTGCGGCCCGAACTTGTTAATTCAATCTCGTCCAAGGTTTTTAGGTCTGCTCCTACTCTGCTGATTTCAGATTGGTATGCTCCTTGGGCGAAATGTTTTGCTTCAGCCGCGGTTGCACAAGCTATTGCGTGAAGAGTTGATTGGTCTGCCTCTGTGGGAACTTTTCTACAGCATACGACGATTGAATGAACTAGTTGTGTGTTATAGAGGTTCATAGTTGTTTCTAAATAATTTGCTGTTCCTAAAGTGGTCGCACTTGGAGTGAAGGGATGTTCTACTTTCACCCAGTTAGTAAAAACTTGGGCTAATGGCGATGAGGTGGAAAAATTGGCTTTCTCAATTTGGTCTAAAGTTTTGGTGGCAATTAAATCAAAGTCAGTTAGGAGGACTGCTTTTTCTATTGTTGGTTTTTGTGTTAGGTGGGCTGGTGTCGCAAGAACGTTGTGGATGCATTCAAATTGTTTTCCCATAGTTAGAGATATGGATAGGCGTTCTAAAAACCTTGTATCTAAACACGATTTAGTTTTATGACCGGCTCCACCATATTTAAAACAACTAAAAGGAAGAGGACAATATACTTCAATAGTTTTTTTCTGTGGTCCTGTTGTATTATCAAAAGGGGTAGCACAAGCGAGATTTTGGTATCCGCCTGCGTGTGATTTTGCTTTGGCGTATCCAGCCATAGCTGCGTTGTCTAGACCAGCGACTAAATATTTTTTCGCTTCGTTTTGTGGCATCTGATACATTAAATATTGGATTACATCATCGTGAAGGGAAAGAATAACTCGTGAAGAATTCATTAAGTCGGCACGTTTAATAAGACGAGCAAAAAGACCACGAGCAATTAAAGCATTAGCATAACCAGTTGTGGCGTGACCTGTTGTTTGCGTCCAGCTAATAGTAAATTTAATCATCGCACGTTTTAGAATTCCGTAGGCGGGGATTTCCACGCTACAAGTTGAATCCCAATCGCAGTTATTTATGACAGTCTGGTGAAATCTGTCTAAAAAGGCGTTGCATTTTGACTTCGGCATGCTATAAATATATTCGTCTAGGTCGGCTGCGTTTCCAGCGATAGAAGAATTGTAAAGAGAACTTGAATTAAGAGATAGGTGGGCAATCTCACTCATTATAATTTAGTCTAATATATTTATTTAAAAAAAAAAAAATTTTTAACGGATATGATTTTCTAAGGCGTGAGGCGAATGATATTTACTTCTCCTAACATAACCGACATCAACTAAATCTTTATAATAATTTAGTCCTACACTAAAAGGGTCTTCCCTTGTTGTTAATATTCTTAGGTTTGCATCTCGTTCTTTTAAAGCAGTTAATAGTTGTCTTGTTCTTTGATTTTTAGAGAAATAAGGATGGTAGATAAGTGTTTTTATATTTGGATGGACTAGACTGCTATACATTGCGTCATAACTTCCTAAAGAATATCCTAAAATAATTACGTCCCCGCCTTTTTGTTGTGCCATTTTCTTCGCTTTCTCTATAAGTGTTCGTCCTCTTTGTAAGGTATAATTATACTTAGGGTCGTTCTGTGATGCTGAATTACCTTTTCTAATTATATTTCTTACAAAGTCTTTTTTAATATCTTTTGTTCCACTAAAGGCAACATAAACATCTCGTCCCTTTTCTACTATTGCTACATCTTCTTTGCTCTTCTGTACTGCCATCATCGCTTCTAAAGATGGGTTCATTTTATATTGAGCTCCTCCAGGAAATCTTGACCTATCATAATAAACTATACCTTCTATTAAGTTATGCATAAAACCAAATTCTTTTTGCATATTAACTGGTCTTAATTCTTGACCTATGGCTGCCACTAAAGAGAGAAATAGACCATCATTATTCATTACATCAAATAAAACACTATCTAAACTTCTTATACCCATAGCAATCTCGTGGAGTGTATGTGGGTTTTCTAAATTGTCTAAGAGAGATTTAAGTGTGTCGCCTGCGTTTTCTCTCTCTAAAGCAAAGTAATATTGTTCTTCAAATAACTTATTATATTTTATTTCAATTTTTAATAGGTAGTTTCTAATTGCTTGGGCTTCTTCAAAACTAATTGCTGTGATGCTTTCTCTGTTTTTTCTAAATGCTTCTAATAATTGTGGTGGTATTTCTTGTAAAGCATACATAGCAAATTGTCGTCCCTCCTCTGATACATTCATTAAACTTAGTAAGGACATAACATAATCTCTCTTATATCTTCCAGTTATACCTTCAAAGGAAGGTATTTGGAATTGGTCTGATAAGTTTGATAAATAAAAAGTCATCGCTAAAATTAAAATAGGATACATAACCGGATCTCCTAGTTTCTTTTTTGTTTCTCCAGCAACCTTGCCATCTGTTAAAGGTCTTGAGTATCTGCTTTCTTGCGTTTGTTCCATATAGTTTCTAACCGCTTCTTTTAGTCCAGGTTTTAACATATCCCCTCCAGGAATAGCACCCATCATAAATATTTTATCTATAGCACCTTCAGTTAAACCAATAGCACCATCGTCTAAAGTATCTTTTAAATGTTGTTTAAAAACTTTAGCACTACCAGCTAATAAATCGCTAAATATATTTGGGTTTGCTATTTGGTCGTGAGCGTGTGCAAAATCTCTCATATCATTTGTTTCACCATTACCATTAACACTAAATATTTTACCAGCATTAAAAGAGGATGTTATATGTTCTGTGGGATGTGATTGGTGTGATGGTATTTGATTACCTCCAATTTGTCCGCTTGGTGCTATAGGGTCATCAGGGAATAAACTTCCTATACCTCTTCCAATACCTCCTACCTCATCTCTATTAGGGTCACTTATATTATCTTGTTGTCTTCCTAAATCTGTGTTGCTTTCCGTTATAGGGTCAAAACCTTTAGATGGATTGTCGGGCTTTCGCATCCCTAAACCTTCTGCTATTCTGTCCCAAAAACCCTCTGGCTGACTATCTTGGTCTGATACTGAAAAATCATCATCAAAAGGTTTCTGCTCTGATAAGGGTTCTAAACCACCAGCGAGTGTATCACCAGCAACAGAACCTGCTACTGCTCCAGGCGTTAATAAATTTCGCTCATCACGTCCGTCTAATTGTGATTGAGTTTCTTTTACTAAATTATCCAACCTAGATAATTCAGTCAAGACTTCTTCGCCTTGTCCTGCACCAAAAGTAGAACCTAACTCACCGCTTAAAATTTGTTGTCTATAGTCGTTATAAGCTTGTTGTCTCTTTGTTAATTCTATTTGTAAATCGTCTTCTTGTTTATTTGTGTCAGGTGGTCTATTGCCTCCTCCTCTTCGGTTCATTATAGTATTGTTAAGGAAAATATTATAATGAAATAGAAAAAGTTAAAAGAGAGAAACGAAGGGATAGTCAAAATATAACACAACAGAATGCAACGAGGTGTCGCTTGATGCTTGTGTTTGTAAGTAAGCACTGCTGTCTGTTTTAATTGGAATTAATTTTCCAAAGGTGTCGCTAGTTGAATCATCGTCCATACGTTTAACACGGATATTAATATGTTTGTTGATGCGTTGTCCTATATTAAAACTAATAGGATTCATACCCATAATAATAGTATTGAGTTCAGATTTTAGTGCTAAAGGTATTGCATGTATATGTTCGTATTTAGTTTGGTCGTTGGGGTGAGGACTAGTGGCAACGTGTAATTGTGTGCCTCCTACGAAATCTAATTCTACATACACTCGTGATGGTATTTCTACTTCATCAACCGCTTTATCACCTGCTTTATTTAAAATAACTTGGTATCCAACTAAATTACATTTTTGTGCAGCCACTCCCATATTGGATAGAAGAAGTTGCCCTGCGGAATAATCAGCTGTGTCGGCGGCGTTTGCTGTTTGTTTGGGGTTAAAAACGATACACATTAAAACCATTATATATTTAGTTGATATATTTTATTAAAATATTTTGAAATTTAATCTTCTTGTTGGTGCTGAACGTTTTTGTATGCGAGAGAATGATGGTGGAGCTCCTCTTTGATTATTGTTTGTTGGGAAACCCACACGACCAAGTTGCATTAATAAGTTGGGGTTCATTCTTGTATGCGTGTTAAATTTCAATTTCTCAGGGTCTAATTCTTTTTGTTTTCTTACTCTTGAAGAAGTTGTCTTGGGTTGTTGTTTAGCATCAAAACGGAATTTATTAAGTTCTCTTCTCTCCTTTTTAGTTAGTTTTCTCTCTTTTTCCGTTAGTTTATTCTGTTTATTAATAGTTTGTTGAGATGATTGAGCTGCTGGTTGTCCTACTGATGAAGATGACGATGATGATGAGGATGCCTCACTCCTAGCATCATCACCAGCTTCGGATTTTGCTTCTCCTTCGTCTTCATCATCATCATTAAACACATCTTCGTCGTCTTCTTCGTCGTCTTCATCGTCGTCTTCATCGTCGTCTTCATCAGGAGAAACAAAACCACCACCACCACCACCACCAAAACCAAAACCATCATCGCCTACTGCCGAAACTCTTATAGACCTATTTTGAGCGTCAATAAGGTCTTGTGGTCTTATTCCTAAACCATCTAAAGGTATAACCATTCCAGGTTGTAATCCTTGTCCTGGAGGGCCAGTATCATAATTAGGGTCTAGTCCCATGCGTTGCCCCATTTTAATTAATGCTCTTTTCCACGCTCTTTCTTCGTCAATAACTTCTTTAAATATTGCTTTTAAAGCATATATTTCAACTGCCTCTTCGTAAGTATAATCTGTGTTAAAACTTTCTATTTGGAATAGAGGGCCGTATTCTGCTAAACATTCGTCCATCGCTTTTTTTCTTGTGCTATAATCTGTGGGTGGTGGTTGTAATACTCCTTCTTCCACTAAATTTTTATAGTAAGTAAAATCACGACCATATTTAACTGCTATGAGAGAAACTGCTTTTTGATGTCCAGTTGTGCTTATTTCAGGCTTATTATCAGTTAAGTCTTTTTCTCCCTCTTCTTGTTCTATAGCTTCACCTTCAGCAGTTAAAGTTTCTAATCTTTTTTTTTGTTCTGATACTTGTAGTCGCACATTGGCTTCTCTATCTGTTGGCTCACCTCTATCATAAACTTCTCCAGGTGTAGTGGTTCTTGTTGGGTTTTGTTGGTCTCGTAGTCGTTGTGCGTTTCTTTCTATATCTTCTCCTAATACTCTTCTCCGTCTTTCATTTACTCTTCCTCTTACAGCATCTCTAAATCCACGAGGCATTGCTGGAACTGGTGCTGGTGCTGGTGCTGGTGCTGGTGGCCCTCCGCCTCCTCCTCCTCCTCCAGGCGAACCAGGAGCCCCTCCGCCTCCTCCTCCAGGTGGTGGGGGAGGTGCTCCTCCGGCTGCTCCACCGCCTCCTCCTCTAAATCGTGGCGGTGGTGCTGGTGCTGGTGCTGGTGCTGGTGCTGGTGCTGGTGCTGGTGGAGGGTCCGGATCTCCTTTTGATTCTCCTCCGCCTGCTCTTGTTCTTACATTAGCGTAGCTGGTTGGATTGACCTCAATCCCATCCCATCTTGCTACTATGGCTGGCGTTGCTCCACCTCTAACACCGCCTCCACCGCCTAATATTGTGTCAGGAGATACATAGTTTGAAGGCAGTTTGAACTCTTTGCCATCTTTAGGGTCACGCCACGGATTTTTAGCTGCTTTTATTTTTGTAGGGTCTTCTGTTTTAATACCTCTTAAACCGCTTGGTGCTAAAGGATTTTTACTTGGCGTTTCGTAATGATAATAGGTCTCTCCTTTAAATTGTCTTTCAATCCATCTTGCTTTTTTTTTTCTTAATTCATAATACTCTTTTTCCGCATCTGCTTCAGTCACATCCTTACTCACATACAAGTTTAAAAAGTTATTTAAATCTAGTTCTAAAGCGTTGTTGTCTTTGGAGGTATCGTATGCTGTAGTTGTGGTTGCCGGCGATACGTTTGGTTTAGGTTTTCCTTTGCCTTTAGGCATATTTGATATAGCTGGAGAAGTTATTTTTTTAGATTTTAATATTCTCTTTGGTGGAATTCTTGTAGGGGTTTTATCCTTAAACCCATCAAAGAACACATCCACAGACCCATCAGGGTTTCTTTTAACTACTTTTGCTAGTTTAGGAGCAATAGAGGTGTCTTTATATAAAGCCACGACATAATCTTCTTTCTTTTCTTCTAAATCTTTTTTTATTTTATCCGATAGTTCTGCGTTGGCTTTCTCTAAATATGGTATTGGTGTTAAGTCGTCATCATCAGATTTACTTTTTTTTGATTTTTTCTTTTTTGCTTTCTTTTCTGATTTTGCTTTCTTTTCTGCTTTTGCTTTTGCTTTTGCTTCTTTTTTTGCTTTTGCTTTTGCTTCTTTTTTTGCTTTCTTTTCTGCTTCTTTTTTTGCTTTTGCTTCTTTTCGTATTCTTTTTTCTTCTTTTTGTTTTGCTTCTTCTTCGTCGTCGTCGTCGTCACTGCCATCAAATGCGGCTACATTTAAGAAAGTTTTTTCATAACCCTTATCCCAAAAGGGGTTTGATGAATTATAACTTGCATTATTTCCATTTGTCGCGTGTTGAAACCACCGATTAAAGTTCGCATAGTTGTTGTCTTTATCCCTTTGGTAAAACTCGTGTGCATAAGTAAAAG
>Ga0181420_1000994_pt1 | contig 10971 bp, 14 predicted proteins | sample 43SPOviralmetaG_FD_130145 | JGI IMG/M metagenome (GOLD analysis project Ga0181420, IMG submission 130145) | Marine viral communities from the oligotrophic San Pedro Time Series (SPOT) site, San Pedro Channel, CA, USA - 43 SPOT_SRF_2013-05-22 | ecosystem: Environmental > Aquatic > Marine > Strait... | reverse complement strand
GTGGTGCATAGGTCTTGACTATATGACATTATGGACGGAGCCACGGCACTTGGAGGAGGCGATTTAACTCTTTGTGTTACCTTTTGTGAACTATTACTTGTTGAGTTATTTGTGTTCACATTTTGTGAGGTATTGTTATTGTTGTTAAAATTTTGATTATTTGTTGTAACGTCAGAACTCGATGTCGAAACATTGTTGTTATTATTGGTGTTAGAAGTTGTTGAACTGTTAACGTTATTGTTGTTATTTTGATTAGTAGAGTTGTTAGTTATCAAAGAAGTGTTGTTAACATTTTGTGTTTGATTAACAGTACTTGTTACAACAGAAGTATTGTTGTTGGTATTGGTTGCGGTTGAGTTGGACGTTGAATTAATTGTCGTATTATTCGTATTGAGATTTGTATTTGTTGAAGTGCTAGTAGATTGATTTACGTTGGTATTGTTATTGGTATTGGTATTATTACTAGTGACAGTCGATGTAGTCGTAGTTGTATTCGTTATGTTTGAGTCCTCAGCTAGTAGTGTGTAAGAAACTAAAATTAGAGAACAAAATATAATACAGATGTCGCGTAACACAGTTTTTGATAACATGTTTCATCTCCATTGCCTCCCGGTTAGTTTCTATTTTTCTCCCTTTGCACGTCTATTCTTTCTTGCGCTACTTCGGTTCTTTCGTCAATATTTTTTTCTTGCAACCTTAATCTTTCTTGATCTACAGCAGTATCATTATCGTCTGATCGAATATCATGTATTAATCTTTGTTGGAACTCTTGGCCTTTTCTTTCCATATCAGCTTCTTTAAGAGCTAACTCTTGTTGTCTTAATTGAACTAAAGGATCAATCTGCATATCATCTTCTACTGTTTGTGCAAATAACTCTGTCATTTCAGCAACATCTAACGCTACTTCCTCTGCCATCTTATCTTGAATTTGTTGTTGCACTTCAGGAGGTACTTGACCTTGATATTGTTGTTGCATTTGCTGGAACTCAGGACTGTTTTGTAACTCAGCTGTTGCTATTGCTTGTGCCTTAAATGAGAAATGTTGATAGATATGTCCTTGTATATTAGCAGCTAACTGTGGATTTGTAGCAATAGTCGGTGTGGCTAAGGCAGCCATATGTGCCTTAATGTGAGCATCGTGATCTTGTGGAGCAAAAGCCTGCAATTGACCGCCCTGTAGGGCCGCAGCGTTTTCGAGTGCAGGGTCAATTGGTTGGGGTTGTTGAGGAGGAGGTAGGATCTGCTCCACATTCTTCACGCCTATCGCTTCATACATACGGCGATACGCTTCATATAAACCTGTTTGTCCATGTATCTGAGGATTTGATTGCACAATCTGTAGTTGAGTTTGTGCAGTTGCAATCCTTTGAGCCAGAGAAAAAATGTTAGGATCACTAACAGGTATAATATCTACTCTTTGATCAAAATCTGTTTGCTTTACTTCGGTTTGCCCTTTGTTAGTCATATAAGGATAGCTTGGAGGTAAATAATCACGAAATAATTCACCTAGTAATTTAAATTCTATTTTTTGTGCATAATGTAATCTTTTGTGTATAGCAGACATAACACGAGTGCCATGCTCTAGATTAGCTAATGTTGTTCCTACAGGAGCATTCTTATCCATTTGTTGATAAGGATGATCTGCAATTGCTGCAAAATTTCTACCACTTTCTTCTAATAATCTTAAAAGATTAAATAAAGTTCCAGAAGGTTCTTTAAATGGTAATGGAATAAGAGAGTTTTGTAATGATCCACCTGGGGCATCTACATCTCTAAACTCACCAGGTTGTAATGGAACGTCATCATCTCTGATTCGTATTCCTCTAGCTTTAAAGCCGGCGGGTAAATTAGCAAGTGTACCAGCGTCAATAAGTTGACGTAAGATAGACGTAGCAGAAGATGATACGCCTCCAATAATATGCGGAAGACCAAACCCATAAAAGCCTAAACCGGGGAGAAATTTATAATGAACAAAATATTGCTTAGGTTTATGAGTCTGATCCCCTTCCGCGTAGTTACGCGTAATAGATAAAATTGTGCCATTCATTGCATCTAAAGTAATAATATAAGGAAGTTTAATTCCTGTTGGCTCTTTAGCCTCGTTTGTGTGTTCAAAGCCTTCTAGGTCTAGTAAAGCGTGAACTTCATAAAGCTCATAAACGTCGTCATCTGTAGCTACTTTTTCTATACCTTCCTGTCTAGCAATCTCTTCTTCTACACTGCTTGTATTAACATATCCTCCGCCACCAGAAAGATCTACATCTCTGTAAACACCAGCTAGTTGCATTTTACGAATATCGTTTCCGCCCATAGTAAGTTGTTGAGTAATACGTTGCGCTGATAAAAGGTCGGTAGTGTTGTAAGGAACAATTAATTTTTCAGCATGTACAAATCTTGCACAAGGTCTTCCCATATTAGAATCATAATAAACTTTTTTAAAGGCTGACCCACTTAAAGGAAGGTAGTAGAGAAGTTGATCTAATTCAGGATCATACTCTTCCATTTCGCACGTAATTTCATAATTCATAAATTCTTGAACACGATCAGCTTGGGCTTGAACTTCTGGGGTAGGATCTCCTAACACCATAGTTTTTACAGGACCACCGGCTGGTAATAATTCTTTGTAAGCCATTGCTTGGAATTTAGTTGCGCTTTCCGCAAGCATAGGATGAATAACACTTGAAGCACCCTGGAAAGGCTCAGACCTTTCTGGATCTAGAGAGCCAAGAAGTTTAACTCCTTTTTCGTATGTTTCTTCCCATCCTTTTCTTGATGATTTATCTTCCTCTATTCCGCCAAGAAGATCGTTGGAGATATTCATCAATTCTGTGTCTTCCATATATTCCGCTAAATTACCGTCAAATGGAACGAGATTAATTTCTTCTGTTTCTTCAGTGGCTCCAAACTCAATATTACCTTCTTGATCCATTAAGCCACCAGCTTCAATCATTTCTACGATTTCAGCAGGAACCTCTCCGTTGGATAAAGGTTGTTCAAGTTCTAATGGATTTTCTTCAGGACCCCCTGGTCCAAAAGGATTTTCAACACTTGCCATTAATTAATCTCCGACTTTGGTATTTCAAGCACATCAGCAGCCATAATAACTACAATAGCCGATAAAGCTGACATCCTAAAATTCTCATGATAATCACAGCTTATCGGACTTTTACAAGCACACTTATGATCCGCATTACCAAAACAAATAGCTCTTGATACTGCTTCTTCTAATGTTACTACTTTATAATCTAAAAAGTCTGTGATGTCCATTTTCTAGAATGTTCCAGAAAATTTACCACCTCTAGTAGCTGCGCCCATGCCTCTCATAGTGCCTGCGCCGTTGCCTTTAGGTACTTTAACTGTTTTAGATTCAGCAAAAACTTCTCCGCCCTCAGAAAAACCTTTAACCATTCGATCACTATTGGACATTGTTCTTCCGCTTTCGCCTAACATTTTTTTAGCTTTAGCAATTCGATCTCTATCAGACATAGTTCTTCCAGCATTTTGATCTAACTCGTAACTTGCTCTGTCATATTCAAAATCTCTGTTAGCAGCACGAGAATTTTTTTCATAATCTCTTGCTAATTTTCTTCTGTCAGCATCGGATACTGTTCTTGCACCTTCTTCTAACAAATCATCTACAGAACCGCCTCTAGCATATCCTGTAATCATAGACTTTCCAGTACGATCGGCTTCGGCTTGTGCTGCTGCATAACCTGCGTCATCATATGAAAAATGTTTTTTTCCAACTCTTGGCATTTTTTTCTCCTTTAATAATATTCAAATTGACGGGGACTGGATTCTTCATCCTCATAATCTTCAGGATGCCGAACAAGACCACCTTCTCTAAAACGCAGTATAGCCTGAGTTGTTGAATCTACCAAGTCATCATTGTCACCATTAGGAAATGATGCGCATTCTTCGACAACTTCCTCAGCCCATTCTGTGTCAGGACACCATACTAAACCAGCCTCAAACATAGGCGCAGAAGCATTTGCTCTTGCTATTTTGTCTTGACCGGAGCGACGACCCCCTGGACTAAAATTAATAACAGGTATTCCCATATTTCTCAACTCCTGTGATAAAGGTAATCCAGAAGCTTTAGCTTCGACAAGAACCATATCAGGTTCGTAATCATTATAATGGTCTTGAGCCTTACGTTTAAGGGTTGGAAACTCCCATCGTCCTTTTTCACTGTTAAGTAAAATAATATTAGGTCCTGTATCCTCATCAGGATAAAAAATACCCCATGTTGTTATAGCACTATAGTCAGCTCTTTCTGATTTAAGGAACGCTGTATCATAGGATTGCAGTACATACTCACATCTCGGAGGATCATCATCTTCCCATTTCTTCCACCATTCTCTTTTTAAGATTGACGCTGCGTCACTGGTTGGTTTTTGTAACCACTGTGCAGACCATTTAGCAACAGGCAAAGAAGACTTAACACCTTCTAATTCATCACGGGACCAGAAACCAGGCCAAAGAACACTATCATCTTCGAATATAGCAGGAAATTCTATAACTTCCCATTGATCCGCACCTTTTCGTGACTGCATTTTTAGAACTTCAGCTGTTAAATCTTTTGTAGACCAGCGTGTCATAACAATAACAATAGACCCACCTGGCTGTAATCTTTGTCTTGGACCAGAGGTGTACCATTCATAACATGCTTCGAAGGATGTTGATGACAAAGCATCTTGCTCAGAGTGTGGATCATCAATAATTAATAAGTCCGCACCACGTCCTGTTATCGCCGCGCCGACGCCGGCGGCGAAATACTCCCCACCATCGACCGTATTCCAACGACCAGCAGCTTGACTTTCTGGTGATATCTTAACTTCAGGAAAAGATTCTTGAAAGGGCGGGCTATTAACAACAGCTTTACATTTACGACCAAACCCTGTCGCAAGTTCTGTTGTGTGTGTTGCTTGAATTATTTTTAACTTAGGATTACGTCCCATCATCCACGCTGGAAAATAAACACTCGCAAATTCAGACTTTGTATGACGAGGTGGCATATTAACAATAAGCCTTTTAGACTTACCATGTGCGACAGCTTCTAGTTGTTTTGCAAATATTTTATGATGTTCGCCTTCTATAAAGTCTGGCCACATATGTTTAACAAAAGGCATAAACTCATCTTGTCTTTTCTTTTGTGTTTCTAAACCACCAAGACGTTTTTTAAGCTTTAAAGCATAACGGGCCTCCTCTCCAGAAAGCCCGTCTGCTAATTTATCCCAATCGAATTGAGACATCACTCCTAACCTTGACTAAGAAACAATAACGCTAATAATACTAGACCTATAAGTATGCCAAGATATTTTTTGTTATTAGAAACTGGTGGTTGTACATATGCTTCATTCTCCGGTGTCCCTGGATCATCGGCAATATACGTTCCGTTAGCCTTACGCGCTCTTTTTTTAAGCGGAGACTTCTTAGTTGTTTTCTTTGTAGCTTTCTTTTTTTCTTTTACCATTATTTACTCCCTCTTATACTTTTCATTGCCCGTCCACCGAACCAGAAAGAAATGACGGTCGAAAATAAAATTGCCGTTTCCTGGTCCCAGCTATTTAATATAGCTTCACTTACATCAGATCCATCTTGGACGGCAACATAAACTCCAAGCCCTTTTATTGTAGCAAAAAGAGCAAAGAAGAAATATGTAATAACAGGACGAACCGATGCCTGAATAGCAGATATAAAAGGAGATTTATTGTTTTTTGCAATCTCAGAAGCATGTTCGTATATTGAACGTGTTTCTTCTATGTCTGCCTCTGCATCTAACTCTTGAACTTTAAGTTTGCTCAAGGTGTCAGCATACTTAGCTTTCGCTTCCAACATTTTTAACTCATGTTTGTTAGACTGTCCTTTTTCAAAGAACCCTAAAATAGAAGGTAAAAAGCTTGTTCCAAATCCGAGGACGGAACCTAAAAGTGATAACATGATTAATTCTTAGTTTATAATGATTATAAACAAAAGTAGACCAATGACGGCACCTAATGCAGCGTCAATATAGTTCCAACTATGATCTTTTACATAGTTAATAATTGTTTTTAATTGTTCCATAACTGTCTCCTAGTTTGTTGTTTTATTTTTTGTCTGAATATGTATATCAACTTCTTGTGATTCTGGAATATTTGCATTAATTGAAATATTACTAGTAGAACATGAAATACAAAATACACTGGCAACAAATATAGCAATAATATTTTTCATTGTTTTCCTCTCTTAAAATGGCAGCCTAATATTAGAAACAATACCGCTCATATAGTCTTGCGCTGCCTGTCTATCCATATTACTTGTAAATGGACTTCTCAACGTAGCGGCTGCATCCATCATTCCTGTTTGTGTATCACCGTAAGAAAAATTAACAGGTGTTGGTGGTCTTGGTGTTGGTTGTTTTCGAACTTGTGGCTCAATATCTATTACTCGAGGTGGCCTCGAATTTTGATTTTCTATCACTGGTTGATCAAGACTTGGTTGTGTCATATTTCCTACTTCTGCTTGTGATGCTTGTATATTATTATTAATAATATCAGACATGCTCATTGAGCCTACTCCTGTTTGATTTGTTGCTTTCATGTTTGTGTTACCTGGTAATCCGCTTGAAGACTGACCTATTTTAGGTAAGTCATAAGTATATGTTATAGGATTAGGCATCATTTCATCCGTATCCACGTCATCAGTCGGTGGATTCATTTGTGGCACCGCTTGAAAACCAAACTCTGGTCCAAGATCTGTTTGTAATGGTGCTTGTAAAGTTGGAACATCAAACAATTGTGTAGCCTCTTCAAAACCAATTCGTGGTGCTGTGTAAGGATTATCAACCATAGCAGGCGCATTCATGCTTGCCATAATGTTGCTTGGTACTAAGTTTGGTTGTAGGTTGGCTACTATCTCAACAGTGTCTTGTACATTAAGTCCCATTTCTTGACCTTTAACAATTAAATCTCGAAGAGGCATAAAGCCACCCGTTACCATTGCAATGAAATCTCTAATGTCTGCTTGTGTTGCCATTTTATTATCCAAATATTGTTGCTGGAATACTAGCACGCCTTTGCGCCATTTGACCAGCTTTTTGTCCACGACGTCTAGAGTTCAACAATGTGTCCTCAAATTGACGGCGTTTGGTTGATGGAATGCGCACCTGAGATATTGGTGTTGTTACATTACCTCGCATCGCTTGTTGCTGTTGTGCTTGCATTGATTTTTGTAAGTTATTAGCATTTAAGTTTGCTGCATTTGCTGTAGTTTGCAAAGCAGAAAGTTGTTGCTGTTGTTGGTTAGGCATGTTGCCCATGTTTGTTCTAGGATCGGTCATCATTGTAGCAATACCTTGTGGTTTTTGTGGTTGTGGCATCACCGCACCGCCCATGTTGTAGCCACGCGGGCGCACCGCGCCGCCGTGTGCTAGGCCTTCGCCTGGCTCTAAAGAATCTAAAATTTCCTGCATTTTTTTTCTTTGTTCCATTTCATACAGTTGACGAGCAAATGTGTCATCGCCGTATGTAGTGTCGGATCCGTCATCAGGATCCTGTTGTGTGCGTTCGTTAATATCATCAAACATTTCTGACATTGCAGTATCATCTTCATCCATCATGCGCATAAGCTCTTGATCCATTCGTCTTATTTTTTCTTCTTGTGTTTCAAGCTCGCCAAAAGGTCCTGGATCTCCAATGTTATAAACTGAACCACCATCTTGATATCTTTGGAAGTAAACATCGGGAACGCGTCTTCTTACTGTGCCACCATTAGCAAAATCATTATCTTTTTCTATTAAACTTTCTATGCCTTCTTCTTCCACAGGTTCTTCATCTTCTTTATTCATATTGTAAAGCAAAGCTGCAACACCTACTGGTATAGAACCGGCACCTGCTAAAAAAGTTTTCATGTGAGGATTACTCATAACCATACGCAGCGCGCTTTGGTTCATACCAGCCATTGGCATGCCAGAACCTGAAGTGGCTGCTCTTAAACCTGCGGCGTTTGATCTTTTGGCTGCTAATTTTGCCGCTTCTTTAGTGGTAAGTTTTATACCTTGTTGTGCTGCTATTCTCATTACCGCCGCTGTTGCTGGCGCTAAACCTATAAGAGGTGCTGGCATAAGATGTAAACTCCTTTTTATATTTTTTTTGATATATTTTTTTTATCAAAATATCAATTCTTATAGGATTAACACGTTTTTTATTTAGTGCGCAAGCTGTTTGTCAAAAAAGGACCTTTAGCGATTCTAACTCCATTTTGTAAATTGGTGTGATTATTTGGCAGAAACACTACTAAGCGGGGACTATAACGCGTCCTTCTCCGCTTAGTAGCTCCCCCCCGTGGGGTGGCTTTGCCCTCTGAGGCGCCCTGAGAAGCTCACAGGGTACCTGTAGACCCTCTCTTAATTGTAAACCAAAAGGCACCGCGTAAAAATAAAACTGCGTCTGTGTGAGCCTTAGAAAATGTCAAGTAAAAAATTAATTATTTTTATCATTATATAAACAAAATAAACTAGACATTATTATATTTATATGAGTATAATTAGTTATTGAAGGGGAGCAATTTCGCTCCCTAATTATAGGACGAAAATTATGGATATGAATATACATAAAGTAAGTAAAATAGAAATCAGTAAAAATAGGGATATGCACGAAAGTAATAAAAGTTGCGAAACAGCTTCATACGTTCGCACTATCACTATCACTTCGCATAAGTATGGCGATGTTGACAATACGCAAACATTCGAGATTTGTTTGTTTGGTAGCGACGACGTCAAAAATATCGAAGAGGCTTTGGAAATAAAATTATAAAGGAATTGGGGGAGCTAATAACTCCCCCTTTTAAAATTATGACTGTAATACAATTATCAGAAGTTAAGAAAAAAGAGTTCAAGGGTTACACGCCAGATAGATTAGAGGAAATTCTAAAATCAAATAAAGAATTATCCCAAACTATCCATCATCACATTTTGTTTGCTCAATCAATGCAAGAGGTTGGCAGATATGAAGAGGCACAAGTTCAATGGAATTTTGTAACACAATTATTAACCGCTTTAAAAAATAAAAGCTAACTAGGGAATATGGGAGCTAATAACTCCCATATTAATTTTTATGAAATTAGATACAAGTTTAGAAAATACAATTCAGATAGACGGCGGTCACGTTCCGCGTGGCGTTGTTAATTTTGGCGTTCAAAAGATGGCGTTGTCTATGTGGGTTAAATGTAAAATGAAATTATCAAGACACGCGCCCGCACCATTGAAAACGGCACGTCAATTTTTAATAGATTTTTTTGAGGAAAACGGCATTCCGCCAGTCAAGGATGAGAAGGGAAAGCCGTTAGATTTAAGAAAAGTTAATAAGCATGTTCTTTTAGAAATCTACGAAGAAGTTGACGAATTTATGAGGAGGGCTATTTAGTTAACTCGTCCTATGAGTGGGAAAGCGCCCCTTCGGGGGCGTTTTTTTTTGGTTTTTTTTATGTATAAAACCCTAACCCTAACCCTAACCCTAGCAAGTTTCATTTATATCTGGCCCGAACCCGAACCCGAACCCCGAAAGGTTTAAACCCGAACCGATAACCCGAACCCGAAGCGCGGGCGCGCGCGGTTTTAGTTCCCGAACTTAAACCCGAACTAGAACCCGAGAACCTAAACCGCCCCGTTTTTATTTTCGCCCGAGGGCGGGCGGGCGGGTTTTGGTTTAGACATTTAATTAATATGATTAAAGCGGGTTTTAATAATATGTACTTATATAAGAAATAATTAAAAAGAATATAAAACATAATAAAAAGATATTATATATCTTTTGCTATTGTAAACCGCGTTAAAATAATATAATATAAACATAATAAAAGAATTTTATTAACTTAATTATAAAGGGTTTAAAATGGTAGAATATAAACAAGGTAAAGAAATAATAAACACTTTTAATCATATAGATGAAATACTATTTTATTTATATGATAACGAAAAAAAAGATTATGAAGAAAATATAAATTATTTTCATGATTTACATAAAACACACATTTTTAAAAATCTTTTTGTTTTAAGAAATAAAGAAAAAATTCAAAAACTAGTAAATAATTTTGATGATTATGACGACCATTTATTAATAAAAATTAGTGATTGTCAAAATTGGGGCGTTTCTGGAAATGATATTTTTGACGATTTAGGCGACTATACAAAAGAACTTTCAGAAGAGAACCCGCACAAGTTTATAATTTTAACAGTAAAAGAAATTTTAAAGGGGTTGTATAAATGAAAAAACCAAATGGCTATATAATTTATAAGGGTAAATCTTTATTAGATGAAAAACCAATTGTAGTTATTGCCCTTGCTAAGTCGCGCAATACTAAAACGGGAAACATGGTGCAAACTTATATCTTACGTGAAGATATCGACCCGCGAGAAGCTAACAAAAAAGGTGAAGATTTTTCAATATGTGGCAATTGTCCTTTAAAGGGTGAACCGCACAACGACCCTAAAAGGGCGACCGCTAAAAATCGCGCGTGTTATGTTAACTTAGGGCAAGGCGTTTTAATAGCATATCAACAATATAAAAAAGGCGCATATCCAATAGCGACAAGCGACCAAATAAAAGAACTTGGACGCGGGCGCGTTGTTAGATTGGGGACATATGGCGACCCCGCAAGCGTACCACGCCAAATATGGGATGTATTATTAAAAGATTGTGTTCATCATACGGGATATAGCCACCAACACAATTTAAAAGATAGCTATCAAAATATAACTATGAAGAGTGTTGAGACAATAGAACAAGCCTTTAAATCATGGGCGCAAGGCGTCCGAACTTTTAGAACTATCGACAATGTAAATCAAATTGTTAAGGGTCAAGAAATACTTTGCCCTGCCTCGAAAGAAGCGGGACGGGTTAAAACTTGCGCAACGTGTCAATTATGTAGCGGTAGTAAGTACAATAAAACCAATTCAAAAGGCGTTATAAAAAATAACGTTGCAATCGTATT
>Ga0181420_1000993_pt1 | contig 10973 bp, 14 predicted proteins | sample 43SPOviralmetaG_FD_130145 | JGI IMG/M metagenome (GOLD analysis project Ga0181420, IMG submission 130145) | Marine viral communities from the oligotrophic San Pedro Time Series (SPOT) site, San Pedro Channel, CA, USA - 43 SPOT_SRF_2013-05-22 | ecosystem: Environmental > Aquatic > Marine > Strait... | reverse complement strand
TTACTGTGACGCCGCTTTAGCTCATTAGGTAGAGCAACTGATTTGTAATCAGTAGGTGCCCAGTTCGAATCCGGGAAGCGGCACCACAAATACCAAATTCACCGTTATTACCATTTACACCAAAACAGTCAATGGTCTCAGAGAGTTTGGTTGGTTTGGGGGATTAGCTCATCTGGGAGAGCGCCTGATTTGCATTCAGGAGGTAGCAGGTTCGATCCCTGTATCCTCCACCAGATTCAAGTGTGCCCGTAGTTCAGTTGGATAGAATACGAGTTTCCTAAACTTGGGGTCGGAGGTTCGAATCCTTCCGGGCACGCCATACACACATAATTAATTGTGTGAAGAAGTTCTATTCAATTAAGTTGAGACAGTTCAAAGAGAACATACCACCAGCACTGGCAGAGACAATGTTGTTGGACGAATCAAAACTTGTAAAATATCTTTGGAGGCACAAGGCCCTGGAGTTCAGGTATCCCGAGCACAAACATAGACTAGACCTTTATGCTGACGAGAAGTATCTTATGATGGGCAAGTTAAAATATCCAACGATGTTTGGCAACAGGAAACGAATGGGGTTCATGGAACTTTACATTGTACACAGGATCAATCAAAGGATGAACCTTGCAAGGGGTAGCACATGATGAAGTTTGGATACTATACAGACCAAGAGATACCGGTCAGTGCTGGATTGAACAGATCACCAATCAAGGACTACCAAGTTAACTCACACGGATACAGATGTCCTGAATGGACACCAATGCCCGATGGTAAAAAAAATGTTGTGGTGTTAGGTTGCAGTCACACGTTTGGTGAAGGACTGAATGACGAGGAGCACTGGGTACATCATCTTTCACAACACAATACTAAGAGATTGAGATACTGGAACCTAGGACAGCCAGGCGCCAGTGCAGATAAAGTTGTAAGAATACTGTATGGTTGTGAGAAAGTGATCAACCCGAGCATAATAATTGTGTGTTGGCCTTTCTGGAGCCGCAGGGAAAAATTACACAACTATGCACAGAGCCTAATGAGCACCGCCGATGAACTAAAGAACGAGAACGAACACACCGACCGGGAGAACTTCCTAAAGAATGTTTTCTTTTTGGAAAAGTTTGCACAGAAGAATCAGTGTCAGACATTCCACTGCTTCGCACAGGAATCATATCATGAACACATTAGGGGACTTAAGGTCCTGGAAGATTACACGATTAAGAACTGCTGGCCATACTGGGACAAGTTCCAACAGCGTGTGCAGTACAAAGAGCCCAGCCTAGCCCGGGACGGCCTACACTATGGCGTTGAACACCACGAACGATTTGCAAAACTTTTTATAGATTACTTTGGCAACAAATTAAAATAATCTTTGTGGTCGATGCCACGCAAAAGATCTTGCCTCTTAATGAACAGTTCTAATAATTCACTGTTGTCTTTGTCAATGGCTACTTCATCGGGAAAAATATTCTTTGCTTCATTGGTAAACTTGTTCTTGTAACGTACACTTAACACACTAGGTTGCTCAAGGAATGACCAGTCATGTGGTATGTTTCTTTTTTTGCAGAATTCTATTATGTCAGGTAAGGTCTTTATATTGAAACAACTGACGGTGGTCCACATGTCTAATTTGAGTAACTTATATTTTTCCTGCAATTCTTGATAAGCGGTCACTGTCTTCTCGTAGTCTTTCCACTTGATAGGCCACCTGGTGTAGTCGTGTACATTACCAATTCCGTCAAGGCTCATGGTCACGATGCACATTATGTTATTTTTTAATGCATCTTCTATTTCTTTTATCATCCTTGATCCGTTTGTGTTCATTCTCACTATCTTTACATTAGGTGGTAAGTCTTGTAATATCTTTTTGTAGTTCTTGCTGGCAGTAGGTTCTCCGCCGTTGACATCGAACTCTATTATTCTTTCTTGGGGCAGTTTCTTAAAAACTTCGTAGTTGTCCACTCTTGGAAAATCTTTTTTTGATTCCAGTGCACCTATCTTTGTGCTCAGCCCGGCGTTGCAAGATTGACAGGCGCTGTTACAAACATTGTCCAACACACCACCCACGATGAGATAATCACTGCGTACGGGTTTCAACATCTTGTGTCTCTTAATGCTGTTGGTCCTAACACTTTCACCTTTGACCCTTTCTGACTTCTCACATCTCAAACACTCGGCAGGCCACTGTCCTTCTTCCATGTGGTTATCTATTCCTTTCAACCATTCGCTCTCATCTAGCTCTTGTAGTGTAGGAAAACCCTTTGCGTTTATCATGTGTCCACACTTACCAACACTTCCGTCTTGATTCAACCGTACAAAATGTTTGATCCTAGGACAGAACATGTTTGTAATCCTTTATAATGTCTTTAATGAAGTAGCGTCTCTGGACGGTGGTATTCTTGATTATCTTAGCATCAACTTCTGTAAATTTTTTCAAAGGTGCTATTTGTGTTATCGATTCGTCTTTTCTTTTATGAACATCAGTGATGTTAGCAATGAAACTAAAAGGCCTGATAGTTATCTCTCCTCGGAAGAACCTGTACAGGTTCATCAACCAGACATACTGTGGTATGAAGTGTGTGTCAACGAATTCTCCTCTCTTAACCTGTTCGTATACGCTGTGGACATTTAATTTATTTTGTCGACTATATTCATTGACCCCAGAAATAAATCTTGCCTCAGGATCTCTGATTAAGACATCTATGTGTTTCAGATTTGATATCTCCGCATTTGTGTACGTAACTTCAGCATCATACATCAGGCTAGTGAAGCCAACTCGGTGTATAGGATACACTGTGTAGTTGCCTACTTTAACAACAGTGCAATCTCTGGTAAGCAGTTTATTCCAGTGTGTAAGCATCGAGATCCTTATATAGATTGTTGAAAGTGATTTTACTGTCTATACCTCTTCTTTTATCTGTAACACCCAAATTATCATAGAAACTTTTTATATCTTTATTCCATGCTGTGGAAGTGTAATAGGATATCAAATTTTCATAACTGTTCTTGAGATAGCCGATAGGTCGCAGATTTAATTTAGATTTTAAAGTAGCAATAACTTCTTGTAGCATTGGCTCTGGGAGATTCAGTGCATTAAGATATTCCGGAGTGTAAAGTGGACCTATTATGAAACTATTGTCATGGAAGCCTTTTGTTTTTAGATAATCCACACAGTCATGAACACTTTTGTAATTTAGGATGAAATGAAGCATGTTGAAACTTATTTTGTGATCTAACTTTCTTATCACGTCTAGGTTGTCACAAAATTGTTTCCATGATCCGTGATATCTGATGTATTCGTATTCTTGCTCGATGGTCTCGACACTCACTGTCCAATGTAGATTTTTAAAAGAGCAAAGCAGTTCAAATATTCCAGTCTCGGTTGTGCTAAGATTTGTATTGACTCTGACTGTACAATTTGGATTTTTCTCCTTTAACAAACTAAGGAATTCATAGTTCTCTTTCATCAGCATGGGCTCGCCACCTGCTAGGTATACGTTTTCTAGTTGTGATATTCTTTCGTATACGAAATCTTTTACTTCTTGCCTCGCCTCTGATTTAGACTTGACCTTTATGCCAAGTTCGTTGGCCCATTTACTACTGAGTCCGGGACTACAGTAAACACACGCTTGATTACATGCGTTTGTCCAACGTAAGTCCACGTGTTTCAAAGAAAAGTTTTTAGCATCGTCATAGAGTGTCATGTCAGTCTTTGCACCTACCTCTTTATGATAGTACAACCTACTGCTGATACTACTAATCTTGTTCCTGTCTTTTTCTTGCAGATAACAACCAGAACAGTTGTGAGGCTTGGCATCGGCAAGCATTTGTTTCTTGAGAGCATTGTTTTTCTCTCCGGATACAATGTCTTTGATGTGTTGCTTGTTAATATCACCTATGGTTGATTTTGATATGATGCAATTTTTTACGACACCGTCGGGCTCCAACTCAAATCCCGTCCATGGCAAGGAGCAGATACTCTTATTGGTTAAGAACTTTTTTACTTCCATTAGGTCAATCCCTGTTCCGTTAACACCCTGCTCACATACTCATCAGCAGACACACTGTCTGGGTCGCTGAATGTCTGTGTGTTCACGCTTCCTGGCCTTATTAGTTCCATTTTAATTTTACTGGGTTGGCACCTCAGTTGTGCGTGTGCCAACTCCAACGCCATCTTTTGATTTCTGTACTCCAGCGACTGCCTCATGGTCAACCCGTTGATCTGTTTGTCATCTTTCCATTCGCACACCTTAGTGGATATGTTCCAGATGTGATGTACTTCTTCACTGCTCTGCCACATGTGCCACACCTCGAACAGCAGTTCGGTTTGAGCATAGAAACTTATGGCATTGTTGATCAGCATGTCGCAGGGCTCTATGATGGATGCGGTGTGTGCCGTCCTCCTGATGTTCTCCCCGTCGCTTCTGGAGATACCAACGATTTCATGACCGAGGTCAGACAACTGCCTAGCGAATTCCTGTCCTATGCCTCTCTTGTGTCCGGTGATTGCAATCTTCATTTAAAATATTTAATTGGTAATTCAGCACCTATAAATATTTTCATGGCGATAGATTATCTAGGAGACCAGAGTAGAACCAAGGCGGTACACGAATTACCGGTATACAATCTAAAAGAAGTTCAGGGTCAAGTCTTGAGTTGGATCAAGGACAACACAGGGTTTCTTGATGACAAGACATCAGAGGGCTTCTGGATGAAGATAGACTACAAAGACCTCGCAAGGTCGTGTCCGGCATTGATAGATTACTTCCGGCACGTTAAAATACCCATACAGGAGATAACTGTTGGTGTGCTCACTGAAGTAATGACTGACGGATTTGCCATGCATCATGGATCCCCTGGCAGGAATTTCAAGATAAACTTCCCCATACTAAACACAGAAGATGTGTACACCGAGTGGTATGACATACCCGGAGATGATCTCAAAAAATTTCCAGAAGTCGTCAACCCTCACACACAACAGTCGTGTTACAATCTCAGTTCAATACACAAAACGGTGGACAAGTTGTATCCGTTGCGTGTGTCCTACAACATGCACGAGTGCCCTATAGTTTTCAACAGTTACCTACCGCACAGGGTAATGCCCGGCAACAGTGCCAGGTACCCCAGGATAATGCTGGCCACAATGCCAGTGCAAGACCCCTTTGATCTAATGAAGTTGTTTTAAAGTGGCCTGCTCGACTATGTTGCTGTCGAGGTCTACCAGTTTCTTTAGATGCTGTTTGTAGTTTGTATGTTGTGGATGACCTTTGTCGAAGATGTTGTGTTCACTGAAGTTGTCCCAGGTGTTCCAGTCCTGTATCCTGCTGAACCATACCCTGTCCGCCTTGTGCTTCTCCCCCAGTAACACGATGTCCTCCATCTCGTGGTAGTTGTCTTTCTGGACCACGTAGTGTAGGATGAATCTGAATCCGTGTTTGTCCTTGAGGTATGATATGTAATCAAGGTTCTCGTTTATTTTTTCCCACTTGCCTCCCAGTCTCAGTTTCTCGTAGGTGTCCTTGCTGGCACCATCTATGCTGACACCCAACTCGTTGAGGTTACTGATCACGTATGGCACACGTGGTGCGAACTCCTTGAACATCAATGCATTGGTCAGTATGCTGTACTTGATGTTGTCTCGCTCCGGTGTTTGATCCATGAAATGCCTGTACACGTGTGAAGCAAAAGGGTCACCATCTGATCCTATGTGCACCTGTATGGGGTGTTGGTACTCCCGCAACCAGTCATTGATCCTGTCTGCCAACCTGATGCCTAGGTCGTAGGCCGAGCCCTCCTTGTGGAACACCAGTCGTTTCCTGCAACTGGGACACCTCAGGTTGCAACTGTCATCGATGGCGAGTCTAAGGTGCTGTATGCGATCCGGCTGGCCATGCAATACAGCGTTGGCCTTGATGTACGAACACTGGTGTTCGTTGCAGTACCTGTAGGTGCCGTCCTCTATGCTGGACTGTATGTGTTGGCGCTTCTGATTGTCCGACAGTATCTCTGACAGGGTCTTTATCTGTAGGTTGCCTATGCTCTGTGGTAGCCACGACTGGCACTCACAGGCGTAGCATGATCCCTGCTTGTCTATCAGCAAGGTGTCGTAGGGACGCGGACACCGATTGGTTATGCCGAGGTCTTTGTTGGTGTCTATGCCGTAATGGTCGAACAGTCGCTGGTTCATCATGTGCAACCGTATTTACGGACCACGCAGGTGGCCATGGAGATTAATCTGGTAATATAAATGTGTATTAGTGGTTGCATTCTAGGTAAATATGCCTTACAATCCAGAGCGGTCAATAGGCCATTGATCGCATTCAATCATAATAGATCTGAGGAGAAAAACAATCTATGAAAATGACTAAGAAAAAAGCGGCGATAGGTGTGGCGATTATAGTAGCACTTGTGGCCATCTGGTCGGTTATGAAACCGGCTCCGGCTGAAGCGGCCGAAATGAAAGTGTATGGTTCATTGAACTACATGCTGTCAAACAATGAGAATGCTTCAGGCGTTGCAACATCGAAAGCGGAGAACAATGGTTCTTCAATTGGTGTTGACTTAACAAGCCCACTATCAGAGGGTGTCGACGGCTTCGCAAAGTTAGAAGTAGAAATCGATGCGGATGACTCTGGTTCTTCACCATTTGATTCAAAACTGGCATACGCTGGTATTGACATGGGTGATCTAGGTGTGCTATCAGCAGGAAGACAGAACTCTGTGTTCAAGGGTGCTGTTACATCAAAAACAGATGTGTTCCCAGAATACGGCGGAAGTGCCGCACAGAAACTGTTCAGCAGAGATTCACACACAGTGACTTACTCTAACAGTTTAGGTGCTATCCAGTTCGACAACTTGATCAAAGTTGACGGTACAACTGGAAAATCAGGTGTTGACGTTTACGAGACTGCGGCGACTATGGACGTATCTGACTCACTGAACATCGGTGTTGCATACACAGATGACAAAGTGAACTCAGTTGAGTACATGGGTGCGGGTGTCACGTTTGACATTTCTGATGCTACATCTATCGGTCTAAACCACACAATCAAAGAAGTAGAGTCTACTAAAGTGGAAACTACTGCCAACGAACTAGTTGCGTCACACACTATGGGTGCAACGACTTTATCGGCTGGTTATGGTGAGATCAAGGATGGCAACAAATACACTACAGTTGGTGCTGAAATCAAACTCGGCGACAGTTTTAGTTTATACGGTGCCTTCCAACAAACTGACGTGCCTACAGGTGTAGACACACAAGACGCGGCGGCTGGAATCAAATTTACATTCTAGTTTCCTAACACTGTGGAGTCGGTCAGCTCAAAAGGGCAGGCCGGCTTTACGCTTTTTAACGCTTTGCGTTATTTCTTAAAAACGCTTTCTAAAATTTTACGCTTTCGCTCCGCTCCTTAAATACCCCTATGCGAGTCGCAGTAATAGAAGATTCAGGTAGTCGCAAACAATACCGAGACGTGTTGAACGCTTTTGCCGAAGGGTGTGGAGGTGTTATTACCAATAGTAGTAATACCAAAGGATATGACTGTGCAGTTATATTTGGCAGTTACAAACGAGAGCGTGGTAGGACAGCACAGCAAGGTAAAGGTAGAATTGTTGAAAGCGGTATGCCTTACGTACAACTGGAAACACAGTTGATTGGCAGGCCCATACACACACCTTTCCTGACAGAATTTAGAGTAGGGGTAAATGGATTCCTTTGGGACGAAGCCCAATGGGGATTCGAACACATAACAAAAGACAGGTCAAAAAAAGTATTCGAGCGTAATGGGTATGATCCAGATATAGCATGGAAAGAAGATGGTGAATACATTTTAGTCTGTATGCAGAAAGTTGGTGATGCAAGTCTTAGAGGTGCAGATGTGTTTGCATGGACAAAAGATACTGTTGATCAAATAAGAAAGCACACAAATAGAAAAATTGTTGTAAGACCACATCCGTTGTACAGGAAAGCAGAACAACAAAACAAACTGAAAGAAACTGTTTTGCGAGTTTCAGATGTGCATTGGCAAGAAGCAGATCTGAGAGAGCCAGGATTTATTCCTATAGCAGAACAATTGAAGAAGGCGTGGTGCACTGTAACATACAGTTCAGGTACTGGGATAGACGCTGTAATTAATGGAGTGCCCAACGTGGCATGTGATACTGGTAGCATGGTATACGATGTAAGCACCAAGGATGTATCTGAGATAGAGAATCCATACAGGGGCAAGAAGAAACAGTGGACAAATAAGATAGCACACTGTCAGTGGAGCATAGAAGAATTCGAATCAGGAGAATGTTGGGAACACGTAAGTAAGAGTATATGAAGTATCATCTAAGCAATGGTTGTAGTTTCAGCACTAGGAAAAAATTTGACAGTTGCCACCAACGTCTCGGGAAGTTACTAAACATAGAGCAACCAACAATGAGCATGGCCAAGGGAGGCAGAGGCAACGACAGGATTGTAAACACTACCATGCATTGGTTCTTTAAGAACCCTGAGAAGTTGAAAGATACTTTTGTGAGCATAGGATGGACAACAGGATATAGGTGGGACTATGTTAGCAGTGCAAGGACACCAAAAGAAAAACAAGGTGGCATCAAGGGCGAACTACTTAAATTTGATTACCAATGGGGAACATGGCAACTGTGGCAACATGATTTCTTTATGAGGGATAAAGACTTTGACGTAGAGCTAGCCAGTGCAGTCAAACTGTACACCAACATTTTATCTATGCAGTGCTTCCTCAAGTTACACAACATTCCATACGTGTTCTATCACGCACTGACAAATGACTTGCCAGAGAATGAGGTAAATGGGAAACCAAGACCAGATCTAAAATTACTTAAGGACCAGATAGATAGAAAACATTTTTATAATTTTGACAGCAGTGAACATTCAAAAGAAAATGTTGAGATACAAAGGATGAACAGGTCATCATTGGATCACAGGGCAAAGGTACAGAACAAGGACTACGTTCAGAGTCATTTTGAGTACGTGGCCAAAAATGGATGGACTAAGTCTGCCAATGATGGACATCCAAACGAAATAGGACATCACAAGTGGGCAGACCAACTACACCAATTCGTAAAACAGAATAATTTAATTTAAGACTTCCACACTGGCTTGATTAAGGCAACTCCGTGCCAACGGCTTTACTTGCCTATCGAAAGTTTGCATCCATTCTATCAACGCCAGCCACTCACCATCACACCATTCACTCATCTTGCCTGCCAGTCTCCAATTGGCTATTTCGTCGAAGATTATCACGGTGCCAGGCACGATCCTATTATTCAGTTTAGTAAGCACAGTCTTTGCCGAAGAGTATAGGTCTCCGTCCACGTGGAGCAGTTGTATTGCCCCAGGGTGCTTGTCTTTCCACGGTTCTATTGTGTCCTCAAACCAACCTTTCCATAGTTCAACCCTCGAATCAAAAACCGGCATAGGCACTGACATGTCGCCAGGCTGATACACTTTGTTGCCAACGTCCCAAGCCTCTGGTAACCCTTGCCAACTATCAAATCCGTGTATATGTGCTGTGGGATTGTATTGCAGGAATTGTTCTATGGTGGTACCCTCTCTAACTCCAAACTCCAACCAGTATCCGTCATCCTGATTGAATTCAAGTTCAGCGTGAAATTTGATCCATTGTTCTCTAGTCCCGTTGAAGTCAAACTTATCTGGCCTGCCAGCGAACACAGGATCCAACGACACAAACGCTTGTAAGAGATTATGTTCTTCTTTAGTTATTACCCCTCTGTATGATTGCAGTTTCCTTGTCAGACTTTCTAGGATAATTTTTTTTGACTTGACCTGTCTAATGCTTTTTGCCATGGACTATGTTCTAATGAAAGCGAGTTCCACACAAGGAGCCGCGGGTTTCTGTTTTGGCAACAACCTGTTGCAGTAAGTTTTATATCCACTCTGTTCAAATTTTTTGATAATGCTTTCTAGTTTGTCAAACTCTTGGTCGGCATCTCCCATGTACATCTCAAACTCTCCTACAACTTGTTTAACAGGCAAGTCGAGATCTAATATTTCATTACATATCTCATACCACCTGCCTTCGATGTCAAATTTTATCAAGTCTACATTTCCACCTAGTTCGTCTTTAATCTTTGCTAGACTGGTACACTCCACAGTGAACGAGTCGACAAGATTCTCCGGATTGAAGTTCTCGAGACTGTAACAACGCAATGTGGGATCACTAGTGTAAAAGGTTGCCGACTCTTTGGAAGGATCGTAGGCCTTGTTTGTGTGTTTTATTGGCCATTTGTAAGAGCACTGATTCGCCCTCCTAATGGTCATTTGGCTGATCGGAGTAGGATCCCATGTGTGAATTCTTGCCTTACCGTTGCGTGTCCTTATCCAATGCTCCATCCTACATTCTTTGCTGACGCCAAAACTCCAAACAGTCCTGATGTCAGGCATGAGTGTATCGCTTATTGCATATTGGTGGCATCTGTGCCAGGTGTCTGGGACTAAGGGGAATGTTTTCTCAAAGTCTCTGCACCTTTTCATGAGGGCCTATATAGGTTAAAATCCGATGTATCTCTTGATGTTGTTGAAAAATCCACGTTTGGAGTTCTGGATCTTTTCCCAATCCATCAGTTCTCGCCACAGTCTCTCACGCCAACCCCAGGCTTGTCCGCACTTGGCACAGACCACTACTTTGTCCATGTTGCCAAATCCCATGGTGATGCCTTCATGCTCGATACCTTTAGGCCCTGGCCCATAACAAGTGACCGCATCCATCCAAGCATGTCCTGTTTCTTCTCTAGTGTCGAACCCTTCAATACCGTCTGTGCCACCTTTGGACACAAAGTTCATTGTCTCGAAACTGATTCTGTGTATTGCCATTGTGAATATTTATTCGTGAAAAAAGCGATGCCAAAAAAAATTGACACCGCTTAATTCTAAGTCTAAGTAAGGCTTACGTGAAACAAGTAGCCAATGAACCATCTGATGAAAGTAATCCATCAAC
>Ga0181420_1000992_pt1 | contig 10974 bp, 12 predicted proteins | sample 43SPOviralmetaG_FD_130145 | JGI IMG/M metagenome (GOLD analysis project Ga0181420, IMG submission 130145) | Marine viral communities from the oligotrophic San Pedro Time Series (SPOT) site, San Pedro Channel, CA, USA - 43 SPOT_SRF_2013-05-22 | ecosystem: Environmental > Aquatic > Marine > Strait... | reverse complement strand
CTGGTTCTTATTAACTAATATTTGATTGAAACCAAAATTCGGAAAGTATTTTAATTTCATATCCATAAGTAAATTATATATCTCTGGCTCTCTTTCGTTACTAACACACTCGTCATATCTACCATTAAATAATTTTTTAATTCCAAAATGCATAGATTGCAATCTCTTTCCATTATTTACATTTAATATACTACGATTAGCAACCGTTTTAAACCTAGTAATTTGTTCTAATAAAAAAAATAAAATACTTATATCAGCAAACCAATCAGACATAAGGGAATCATATATATCGACTATAGTAAATTTGTTATAAAATTTCTTTACACTTTTTACTGGCTTACCTTTTAATTTGTTTTCATAGTTTTTAATAACTTTTTTACCAACTTTAGAATTAACTGGGACTTTCTGTTCGTTCTCAGGGTCAAAAATAAAATAATTACCACTATAAACTTTTGTGTTCTCTACATCAACTTTAAATTTAACTTTTTTCATATAACATAATACTATATATTATTTTTTATTATCCTCACACGCCCATTTATCAAGCCGATCAGACCAGTCTTCTGAGTTAATTATTTCATCCACTTCCTTTTCTTGTTTTTTGTACAACTCTAGTTTTTTCCTAAGTATCTCATTCTCATTTTTAAGTAGTTTATTCTCATTTTGTAGTCTTTTATTCATCGGGTTACACCTCAACCTCCTAACTTCTTCCCCCAGTTCATCAACCCTCCTTTCGGCACTTTTCTTTTTCTCTATCTCGATCTTGTACCGTCGTACCAACTCCCGCTGCATCGCATGAAGTGGGCCAACTCTTTTCGCCACCTTACAAACTTCGGTGTGTAGCTGATGGCGGTGCTCCACATCCTTATATACCTGAGCCAAGAGATTCATAAGTAATATATATTCTTGGTTAGAGATTTTTGATTTAATATCAAAGATAGTACCTTCCATTTTTTTAATATTTTCCGGGAGTTGAGCCATATTTTTTGATTGAGTTTAATTTCTGCTTGAATATAAAGTTGCCGACGAGCAATCAAATTTTTTTCACCAGTACTTTAAATAAATAAATTATAATTAAAATACTGGTGAAAAAAATTTGTTTTCTTTTTAATTATATTTTATTTTATTAAAATGGAAAAAATAAAAGTATATGGTTTTTGGCATAATAAACAATTACCTGAGTTTCTAAATAATTCTATTAATAAAACTCTTACCAACAATCCATATTTAGAATATGAAATTTTTGATGAACAACTAGCAAAAGATTTTTTAAAACTAAATTTCCCTAAAGAGGTTTTACATGCATATAATACACTCAAACCATGTGCATATAAATCGGATTTATTTAGATACTGTTTATTATATATTTATGGTGGAATTTATATAGATCTAAAATTAATATTAAATCCTATTGATAAAAGTTTCTTTTTAAATAATGATTATCATTTTGCAAAAGATCGTCGCAGGAATGGTTGCAATTGGAAAATACTGCAAACTACATTCTTATATTTTAAACATCCTAAAAATCCAAGATTCAAAAAAGTTATTGATAGAATTATAACAAATGTAAAAAATCGCGATAAAACTTGCCATGATCTTTATATAACGGGACCCATGTTAATGGGTGAGTTTTTTAAAGATTTATCACCAACTTTAAAATTTAGAGGTATTCACAAACCAGAAAGAAGATTTATAGTAAATTATAATGGTCATAATATAATAGACAATGATTTAACTGATTATTATCATGGAAAACGAAACCATCAACAATATTGGATAATGTGGAAAAAAAATGATATATTTAATTAATATAATTAAAAAAATATGATTACTTTTTAATTATATTTTATTTTATTACAAAATGAATTCTACTAATAACTCCGAAGATATTCCTCTTGAAATGCAAGAATTTGTTATTAAAAATATTAATGATTTAATATATGGTAAATTAACTCCTATTAAAGCAAGGAAGATGATTGCATTGATTTGCACATCAATGGAAACTAACGTTGGTGAGTTAATATGTGATATTGTTACTAATGAGTTTGCTGCAGATGCAGATGCTGGTGCTGGACCTTCTTAAACTATTGTAATTTAAATCTCTTTTTAAAATTTTTAATATTAACTGTTTTACTAGTACTCTCTCCCCATAATATAAAGAAGCTTAAGGTCCCTGCCGTCATTGGATTACTATGATTTTCTTTATTATTAGTATGCCTTTTTCTATATCTTTCTCGTTGTTCTTTAGTACCCCCTATCGTGTAGTCTAAATAACCAGTTGCTCCAAATTGAATAGTTTTTATTTTTTTCATTTTACCATCTTTATCTTTATTATAAAAGATTGCTTTCATTTTTTTTCCTTTAGCAGTTCCTTTACTAAATACTACTTTCATTATATATTAATTAATTATTTTAATTTTATTTATTTGCCAACCATTTTTTTAGCTTTATTATGAGCTTTTGTAAAAGAAGCACCACGTTTCATTTCTTTTATCATAAATGCCATGTGTTTAGGTGTATGGTGCATAGCATGTTGTTTTAATTTATCTCTCTGGTTTTGTGACAAACCAATTCTTGTTTTTAAAACAACCTTCTTCTTTGGTTTTTTCTTTTTAATAGGTTTTTTTTTTATTTTAGGTTTTGCTGTATTTGTTGAATAAGCCATTATACTATACTATATTATTTTTTTTTTGATTTATTTTGTAAAGTAGCAGAAGTCGATCCTAAATAGGTGCCTAGTATTAAACTAATAGTTGATGACGCAAATTCACTTTGTTTACTTCTGGATAATTGAATAAAGCAAAAACCTAATACACTTAAAGAAACTGTTGTCTTAGCTATAAATTGAAGCAGTGGCTTATCACAACTGGTAATTTGCCCACAACATGTTCTCATTTCAAACTCTTCATCTGGTTCATAAAGCAATTTCCCATTTTTATCTTTAAATACACCATCATCTATTTTTTTTAGTTCATCATCCTTTTTTATATTAACTATAACTTTATCTTTTGATTCCATTATATATATAATACTAAAAAAAAAATAATATTATATATTATAAATGGCTAATACACATTCTATTGATACTACAGATACCGATATAGAAGCTTTACAAACTTCAACAGCTACAAATCTAGCAACGAATAACACTCAGCAGACAGCTATTAATTTAAATACAGCAAAAGTAGGAACACCATTTACAGTAAGTGGTACTGATGTATATATAAATTCTAAAATGATTGGATTAGATAACTCAACTCCAAACTGTACTTTAGACATAGGGAGCGGATCTGGGACACCAACAATAAGATTGAATGGTGCTGAGAATGCTACAACGTCATCAGAATTAATATTTTCTGATGTATATGCGAGTAATGATGCGTCAACGGATTACGGTGCAGGTTGTGGTATTAGATGGGACAGTCAAAATAATCAATTACAGTTCATCGTTGATGGTCAAACAGGATCTCTAATTAATGGCGGATACCTACAACGACACGAATTTCCCAGTTGGAATTTACCGCGAGTTTCTGTCCCTACAAGTTTTACTGCCTACAATATAGACCAAACACCTAAATCTATTTTTCTATACGCAAGTAGGGTTAAAATTATTTCAACTGGTAGTTCAGCAACTACCCTTACTATACCTAATAGCGCAACTAATATTGGTTGGTTGAACTCAATAGAGAGCGGAATAGACAACGCCGAAGCGACTGGAATAATCACGATTTCCTCCGCTGGATTATATAAGTTTATGGTTAATTTATTTTTACAAACTAATGCTTCTCAATCGTCGTTTAAAATTAGATTTAAGACTACTGCAGGAGTGCAAATCTGGAAAGCATTAGATCACTTAAGTAAGGAAGAAAGCACGCAATCTCACACTAATATTTGTGTAAATATATTTAAATATTTAGCAATAGGAACTTATATATTTTCGCTTGAATGTGATAATGATGGTGTCGGACAAATTGATAATGCATTCGATAGTGCTACAACTTTAATGATAGAAAAAATGGTATTGCCTAATGGTTATACATTAAGTAGTTCTTATCCAGCAGCATAAATAATTATAACTTTTATTAAATTTTATAATATAAATGTATTATATCTCTAAAAAAAAATAATATTTATATATATATAAATGGCAAATACACATGGTATTGATTCTACTAATACGGATATTGAAGCTTTACAAACTTCAACAGTTACAAATTTAGCAACTAATAACACTCAGCAAACTGCTATTAATTTAAATACGGCAAAAGTAGGGACACCATTCACGATTAACGGAACAAAAGTCTATGCCTATTCAAAAACGATAGGCATAAATAATGAATCCCCAAATGCTGATTTGGAAATTGGAAATAGAGCACTTGGGATACCAACCATTAAATTGAATGGTCAAGAAGGACAAGCAATATCATCACAATTAATATTTACAGATGTTTATACTCACAACGATAGTGCCAGTGACTATGGAGCAGGAATTGGATTGAGATGGAATTCACAAGATAATAGATTAGAATACATTGTAGACGCTCAAACTGGTAGTTTAATTAATGCTGGATACCTACAAAGGCACGAATTTCCGTCGTGGAATTTACCGAGAGTGGATGTTCCAACAAGTTTTTCTATGTATGGAATAGATCAAAAGCCTTTATCTCAATTTTTTTATGCTTCTAAAGTTAGACGATTGAGTGATAATAGTGATTTAGATTCTATGCCTGTGTCTAACAACGAGACATCTTTTGCGTGGCGAAATCCAATAGAAAGCGGAATAACGAGCAATATTAGCACAGGAGTCATAACTTTCAGCGTGGCTGGATTATATCATATAAAAGTTAATCTTGGTTGCTCTACATCAGCAAGTCAAAGACAATTTAAGATTAAATTTAGAGAAACTATAACCAACACGGTTGTAGCACAGTCGTTTGATCACCTAAGTAGAGAAGAAGCAGCAACCAGTTATGGTTTTATGCAAATGGATACAATTAAATATATGCCGGTTGGTAGTATAAAAATGAGTCTAGAATGCGATAACGACGGTGCAGCTACAATAAGAAATGTTTTAGAGGCTGATATAATTATAAGAGGCCTCCCTCTTCCTAATGGTTATACAATTCCTACTGGGTATCCAACGGCATAAATAATTATAACTTTTATTAAATTTTATAATATAAACCTATAATATAAAATGGCTAATTTACATGGATTAAATGATACTCAAACCGATATAGAAACAAATTCATTACAACTATCCGTGATCACAGATGCAGTATCTGTATTACAAACGAGTCAAAAGGCAGCCTTTCTTGATAATCATATTTTGGATTGCAGACCGTTTTTGGCATACACTTTAACTTCTGGAAACTCTCCCATAGAAGGAAATACTGATGTTGCACTAACAGACGGAAATTGGAGGCGGATGGGCTTAATCTTGAAACAAAAAAATAATTACAGTGGTTGGGCGAGAAACACTCAAAGCACAAGAATTAAACCACCCTCACAGGGTTATTATTTGGTGATATATAGTTTGCAAGTAAATATAAATTCAAGCGACACAGCCACACGCACTTTAAATTTCCGTATGTCTAAATATGGAACAACCGAAGTGTTCTCTTTTTCAAGAACCTTGAAAAATGACACTGGTGTGACAGCATACTACAATATCAATCACACCCAAATCGTCAATCTCCATGATCTAGGAAAATATTCTTTTGATGTGATGAGTGATGGGGCAACGCAAAATGCCTTGAGTTCAGCAACCAGCGAAATTATTCTAATGAGAATAAATAGTGATATTGCAAGTGTTCCAGCGATTTATGCTGGTGGATAAATAAATAAATTTAATTAACTATATAATATAATTTATCATATAATTAATTAAAATAATCCAGCGAAATCATATTGAAAATATAATAATAAATGCTGAAGCGCTACTTGACCAGTTGAATTTGTTGAGGTGGTCATTGGAACGAGATCATTATTACTATCATAATATTTAATTGATATATCAATAATTCTATCTAACTTCCTATTTACATCGAATTCAAGAGGATTCATACCAAACTGTATTGTGTTAAGGTTATCAGATAATGGTAATGGTATGCCGTGCGTACTTACGTAGTCATCAGAGTTATGTGTCTTAGGTGGACTGCAGATATTAATTTGAGCTGTTTGTAAATTACCCACTTCAACAACCAAATGATCGGGAATCTGGTGTGTAGCACCGCTATCTAAACTAGCGTGTTTGCTAAGATTCACAGAGTAACCAACTAATCTTAGCTTTTGAATTGGCACAGAAACACTAGACATTTTTAATTTTTGAGTACTAAATTTTTTATCATCTGTAGAGCTTCCATCGTTGAAATTGCGATAATGAATTGCTAACAAAGGCATTATATATATAATTAGAATATATTTTTATTCTAATTAATTTATAAAAATAAAAGATTAATTATTTAAATTATTAAGTAATTAACTTGATGTAGATTGCGTGATACGTCCTGAGTTCGTTTCCACTGAAGTGATCTGAGCATAGTTGGTTAAGATTTTACAAGTATAATTTGTTGATTCTACACATTTAAAAGTTACTTCTACATCTACTGTGGAAAGACCTTTAAGTGCAAGAGCAGAACTTAACTGATTTGAATTCTTTAGTAATGAAAATGGTATATAATAAATATTATTTTCAGAACATCCATTTTTATCTAAAGTAAGATTTACCTCTTGATCAGATCCAATGTTATCACACCAATTTGTCATATTAGATGTACAAAATAATAGCTGTTTATAATCATCAGATTCAAAGAGTACTCTACCAGAAGATGATACTGTAAGTTTAGTAACTTGACAGTAATCATCGCCAATTCTAGATACACCATTTGTAGTATTAGAATGTTTCGAACTATGCTGTAGATTTAATAATTGGGCAGCTGTGTCGGTAGCAATTACTTGAGTTCCACCACCATCTCCGAAGGCAGACGCTACAATAATCTGGTCTAAACCATTTGATGCTCCTGTAGCAACAGTAGCAGCTAATGCAGCACATCGAGCGGCAGTTCTTTCACCATGAACCATTACAGTAAAACCAGTAGCTAAATTAGTATTATACACTTTAAATTTTTGTGTATGTGAAGTAGCTCCTGATGCAGTAACAATACCATTTGTAGTTAATACAGTATTGCCATTAAGTTGAGAGCTGGGTTGATCCATCGAATATTGTGCTTCTATTAATTGCATATCCGCTGGATCTGGTATATTATAATGAGCATATACCTCGCATTTTGCAATTTTTAAATTTGCTAAAGGTTCATTTGTAGAAGCTCCACCACAGGCTACGAAATGTTTAGAGTTAGTTTCAATTAATAATCTCGTTGTTTCCAGAAATCTTAAATTTAAATTTGTTTTATTAGGCTCATTTGATTGTCCTAAACCACCTTCAAAGAAACTAAATGGTATTTTAGTGTAAAAAGTTAAACTATTTGCTGCACCATTTGCTTGATTTACAGCTTTCCCTAAAGTAGACATATGATCGGTTCCAATTGCTTCAGGACTTACAGTGGCTGGATATAATTGAAGATTCGCATCACCTGCTAATAACCATTTAGCTCTTTCACCTTTATCTTCAATAGCACGAGTTTTAAGAAGTATATCATCACCGAAAATTTGAAAAATTTCACGAGATGAGTTCATTAAAGCAACTCTTTTTACAATTGTAGAGAATAAATTTTTTGAGACAATGATTTTCCCAGCAGTCGCAGATCCATTTGTCCAGGTTACATTCCATTTAATATAAAGTTCTTTTAAAATTCCAAAGCTTGATAATTCTACAGATGCTGAAGAATCAAAATTAAGCTGGTCAGAGACAATATGTTTCACATGATGATCGGTGAACACTGATGGCATTGGTCTTGGTAGATCATACTGAAAAGCATCAATATCTTTTCCACCAACTGAAGCGGATTGATATAAAGTTGATTGTTTTAAAGATTCGTGATAGATTTGGCTCATTTGTTATAATTTAATTAAAGAAAATAATTTTAATAGTTTTATTTAATTAAATTTAATTAATTTAATAATTATTTAATGAATGTGAACTAAAAAATTTATTCTTTTTCACATATGTCATTTTAAATTCTTTTCTATAATCTTTTAAATTCGTACTTATAGGATCTTCTTCAACAGCAAAAAACTCGATTCTCGAATTATATTTTTTTAAATCTTTAAATAATTCTTTTTGCAATTTTGAATTCGAGATAACTGGATTATAAACTTTTGTTTTAATATGTGGATATTCTAAAGCTAATCTTGTAGCTACAGCTCCACCTAAACTATAACCCAGAATCTTTATACTTCCTTTTCCAGTGTTTGATATTTCTTTTTGTTTTGTATCTATTAATCTTCTAGCAACTTTATGTCTTTTAGTTTGATAAGCTTCTTTTGAACCACCAAAATTTAAAAAATTATCAATTAAATCTTGAGTATCTTTATGATCCGTTCCTCTTATTGTTACTAAAGCATTTTTATTATTATCTTCCCATATAGAAACCTTTTCATTATTTTCTATAAGTTTGTAACCATTTAATCTTCTTTCATTTCTAGGTTTAGACATTTGTTTTAATGCTTCTAGTTCTATATCTTTTTTACCACTCATTGGAATTGAACCTTCGAAATAAACATATCCTAAAACATTTGAATTACTAATTATATTTGCATCTACTAAATCTCCAGATTGACTGGCCTCAGCGTATACTAATCCCATTAATCCAATTAAAACATTATCATTATTTTTTAAAGTTAATATAAAATTATCGATTGTCATCATTGCACTATTTACAACGTTTAACATTCTTGGATTATTTAAATGATTCAATACTTCTGGTAAAGTAGATGAACCATGTTCTGCTTTCTTAACAGCACTTGAATAATCTTCTCTAAAGTAATTTTTATATTCACTCTTTATTAAATCTATATATTTTTTAATAGCTATTGATTGACTATTAGTTATTCCTACTGCTTCATTTTTATTTTTAAAATAAGCTTCACCTAATTCACTTGGGAAATTATTTAATAAACTTATTGCATAATCTACATTTGCTGCTGGTAATTTTAAATATCTTTTTAATACTTGGCTTAATACCATACTATTAAAATAATTTAAATCTAGATTTATTTCTTTTGTTATTGAATAAAATTTAATTGCTATTATTATAAATGGATAAAATACCGCATTTTTTAACATACTATGCTCTTCTGATTTTACTCTAAGTTTTATACGATTATTTTTGCTACCTCTCAGACCAGCTGTATCCATATGTGATATTTCTGATATTTGTAAAACAACATTACTTATCGCACTATTTATAATATCGGGTAAAGGAAAACCAACTGTTTCCATCATAATCATAGCAATTTTTACATTTGGACCAATAGTCTTAATATATTCAACCAAAGCTATACTTAATCCACTTAATGCCGATTTAAATATAGTGTGCTCGTCAGGATGGTTTAATTCACTTTCTTTATAAATAATTGGATCGGTAGATGTTGTATGTGCTTGATCTTGAATATCTTGTATTGTTTCTGAAGCTTCAACTGGTCTAAATGGTTGTCTTGGTCTTGGTGGGACTCCAGCTGTTGTTGCAGGAGGTGCTGTTGTTGATGGAGGCGGTGTTGTTGATGGAGGCGGTGTTGTTGATTGATCTAATGGCTCACCAGTATCTGGATCTTGTTCCTGACCAGTGTCTTCATCTGTAACTGTTAAGTCATCTGGATTTGTATCAAATGGTAAACCCTTTTCTCGATTATATCTGGCTGTAGCTCCCTGTTCTTGGGGTGTTAAGCTATTAAACCAATCACTGCTACTTTTAGGAGATTCTCTATCTGGTTGATTTTCAGCAGCTCCAGCACCTTCTAAATTACTTGCAATTTTTTCTCTATCTTCTGGTGATAAATTCCCTTCTTTTAAAGCATCTATTCCTTGACTCGCTGAAGTTTGTCCACTTGTTTCTTGAAAATCTCCAAATGGATTATCAAATAACCCAGCCCGTCTTCTATTTTGAATAGTTTCCAGATCTGATATTGAAGGCAGAGTTGGTTCAGTTGTTAAAACATTTGGATCATTTAAATATTTTGTTAATGCTTCTTCCCTATCACTAGTGTATTTTTCATCAGCGACATCCCTACCATCTACATACATATTATAAATTTGAGGATTTTTATCGGGGCTAACACCATTTGTTCTTAATATATCTCTAATTTTATTTTGATAAGTTGTTATTGGTGTTCTTAATGTTGATAATCTATTATTTCTATCCATTGATTCATCTTTATTTTTAGGTGGTGGTAAATTATCTTGTTTATCTTTTTCATTATTAAAAGCTGATACACTAGAATTTAATAATTTTTCTTGTTCTAATAAAGTTCCAATCAACATAGTAGAATCTCTATTAGCGGTTAATGGTGCTCCAAAAGTAGTTTTTTCTACTGTTAGTTGTGGCTCTGATGCAGCGTTGTTGTCTTTGCCAAAAAAATCCCAAAATCCCATATATATTAATATAAAAATATATTTTATTTTTATATTTATAGTTTTAATCGTTTGGTTCTTTTTCTATCTTTGACTCTAATGACTGGTAGTAATCCAGGTTGTTGCATATTCTGTTGAGATGGCTGATGTCTCAAGTTGGTGTATAATAATTTATCATTTATAGTTTTCTTTCTAATATTTAATATCATTGGTTTATCATTAAATATTTTAGTTCTCTTAGGTGTATTTTGAGGTTTAATCATCTGAGGTTTTGCTATTATTTGATGTTCTACTGGAGGTATCTTACCAGATCTCGCTGCAGATTTACTTCTAATCGGTTCTTTAGGTGGTTCGGGTTCTTTAGGTGATCCAGCAGAACCCATTGAACCAAGAGTTCCCATAGGCTGTTGTACTATAAATGCCCTCTGCATATTCTGAATATT
>Ga0181420_1000986_pt1 | contig 11007 bp, 6 predicted proteins | sample 43SPOviralmetaG_FD_130145 | JGI IMG/M metagenome (GOLD analysis project Ga0181420, IMG submission 130145) | Marine viral communities from the oligotrophic San Pedro Time Series (SPOT) site, San Pedro Channel, CA, USA - 43 SPOT_SRF_2013-05-22 | ecosystem: Environmental > Aquatic > Marine > Strait... | reverse complement strand
TGTTTGAGTACCTCCAGCATTACCAATTGATCCACCTCCACCACCACCAACGTATAATGGACCTGAGTGAGGTGTATTACTTTGTGCTGAGTCATGGCCTCCACCACCGCCTCCAGCACCAGCAATTAAATATATATTTCCAGTCACAGGACCTGGAGCACTTGAACATCCTATAACTGGTGAAATAGAAGGATAATCTACTTTGAAAACACCAGCAATACCACCACCGGATGAGTCTGAACTATCTGAGTCTGTGCCACTTTTTGGATTAGGAGCAGAGTCAACACCAGCATTACCACCTCCAAAAAAACCACCAACTCTTTCACTAGAGCAAGTCATTTGACCGCCCTCACCAGCACTAATATAAAGTGTTTGACCTGGAGATGTAGCAATAGTTCCTTCAACATAACCTCCACCACCTCCGGAAGTTGGCGTAACCGCTGAGTGACCTCCACCAGCACCAGAAGCCCCCCATACTTTAGCGTCAACGGTTGTTCCAGTTGCAATAAATTGAGCAAAAGTACCAGCACCTGAGGCTGGATTTGTTCCTACTGTTGATGTGTCAGGCTCAGTTATTGAAGTCATTCCAAACCCAGCAGATTTGCCAGGTATCTCACCACCTGTTGGTGATGTACTATTGATATAAAAATCTGAACCACAATTATATAAATCGTTAGAGCCTTCGCCTTCGTCTGTTCCTGATTCATCATGGAACTCATCTACTACACCATCTACAAGATTAAATACCGTCAAACCTTCGTTGACTGCCATTTTAAATCCTAATAAAGAAATATTAAATGCGTTTGTATCGGTTACTGCTGTACATATGACCGTTTTACTAGCAACGATAGCTGCACTTGGACTTATGTCAGCATTGACAATTGTACCATCAGATATTTTTGCTGTTGTGACAGCGCTATCTGTTAAAGAGCCTGTTTTAATTTTAGATATTGCCATATTACTATTTATTCCTTATTAACTAATCTTTGTTCCAAAATAACCAGTTGTGTTATCAACTTTTCTTGTTTCACCCTCTTTATTAGGGTCATAAACATTATCTTGGCTGTCATCTAACTTGATGAAATTTTTGTCTTTATCAGGACCATTGATAATCTTAATCTTTGCACCTGCTTGAGGTCTAGTTCCGACTTTTGTTATTCTTTGTACCATTTATTCTCCTTATGCCCATTGTAAAGATACACCGTGTATCTTCACTTTATTATTGGCCAATGCAAGTTTCCATCTCATAGACTGACCTGATGGTTGTCCTGAGATTGTTGCCTGACCAGTTAAAATTCTTTGTCCGCTTGCACCTGTGACATAACCACTATCACTTAAAGTTGCAGTTGTATAATTACCTCCAGCATTTCTGGATATAGAAGCAATAATATCTGTATTTAATGTAGGTGATTGGATATCTTCTTCAAATACTACTATCCTTGATGTAGTAGGTACCGTACCAGCAGCAAAAGCTGTTGAAACTATATTAGTTGTAGCCGCACAAGCACCTATTGCTTGTAAAGTTCCTGTCATTAAAATGTATCCGTCTTCACCATGAACACCAGAACCATTACCAGATGGAGCTGCGCCGCCTTCAGCAGTACATGCCACATATAGAGGACTTGGTTTATTTTGAGCAGTTTGTGTTGAACTACCAGCGTCATTTGTTGTAGAAGAATTTTGTGGATTTCCTACATATCCTGAACCACCACCTCCAGCACCGTGAGGACCAGAGTGTCCGCCTCCAGCACCGCCGTAGTATCCAGCACCTCCACCACCACCGTTTTGTGTACCTTTTGCTACACCACCGTATAGTAGACCACCAGCTTGAGCACCACCTGAAGCAGATCCACCAGCAGTTTGAGAACCCCCTTCACCTGCGTTAGTACCTGTTGCGTCACCTCCAGTAGTACCACCACCAGATCCACCGTGTGAACTTTGGTGGCCTCCACCACCTCCTCCACCACCAGCAATAATTACTATTGCAGGTACTGAACTTTGTGATATTGCAGTTTCTTCGCTGACGTATGATAATCCTGCACCAGCAGCATATGATCCTGCGCCTCCACCACCACCAGTATTTGCCTGGGCCATTGGTCCAGTCATTGGATGATCACCAAATAATGCGTATTTGTTTGCAGCTGTTGAATTGTTTCCCTGACTACCTCCACCTTTTTCACCAACACCAACTTTTAACTCTCCACATATACCTGCGTAAGTAGCACCTGCGAAACCACCTCCACCACCAGGAGTAGAAGCACCACCACCGTAGCCTCCTCCACCACCAGCGCCCCAAGCAGATATAACTAAATTACCAGTCATACCTTCAGCAGCGTTAAATGTTGCGGGTGTACCTTCTGCATGTGCAGGGTTTGTACCTGCAACAGATGTATCGGCTTCTGTTACCGTTGTCAATGTAAACCCAGCTGAAACTGACACTGGTGAAAATGCAAGATTTTGATATAGGTCATTAGTAGCACAATATACGTCATTTGAACCTTCAGACTCGTCTGTACCAGACTCATCATGGAATTCATCTACAATACCATCTACTAAATTAAATACTGTTAGGCCTTCATTTACGGCCATCTTAAATCCTAATAAAGAAATATTAAATGCGTTTTTGTCTATACCAGATACGTCAATGGCTGCGTATGATCTATCGCCTCTTAAAAATAAACTTGTACTACCTGGTGCTGATAAAGCAGAAACATTTACTTTACCTGATGTTGTTAGTGTTGATAATTTACTATCTGCAATACTTCCTGCTAAGTGTACGTTGTCAACTGAACCATCTGTTAAATGTTCAGAGTTAACAGCGTCATCAGCCATTTTAGCACCTGTCACGGCGTCTGCACCTAATTTTGCTGTGTTTACAGAACCATCTGAAACTGTATTTAAAACTGAATTTTTCGTACCTTCATTTATAACATATATGTCAGCATTATTATCTGGTGCAGCCGTAAATGTAATTCTTCTTAAATTACCACTTCCGTCTTCACCTAGTGTAAATGATTTTCCTGAACCTGGTTCTTGTCTTACGTTATCTACAAATACTTGTATCGTAGTGTCACTTAAAGCGTCATTACTCAAATCAAAAGCAGTAGTTGATCCGTTACCTGTAAAGGTATCCTTCTCAGCTAAATCCCGTTTTATTTGGGCTGGTTCTTTTCCTATATATGCCATTTTTTATCCTTATACGTCTTCTAATACGGAAACAACAACATCACAAGCACTTGACGTGCCTGCTGATACTCTTAATACATCAGCTGCTGATCCAGTATTTTGTAATACTAGTTTGTTTCCTGCCATGACCTCTAGTGAGGACCCTGCAGGAATTGTAGCATTCTTTACAATATGCACGTCATTTGAGCCTGCATTGTTATCTAAAAACACACTTGCTGTTATACCAGTAGTTGTTGTGTTTGATATTGTGATACCAATAACAATTGACTCTAACGCACTTGAACCTGCCCCAGCTGGTACACTATATACCGAAGTTGCTGAAGCACCTGTTGATGTATTTACGTTTGTTACCGCAAATCTTTTAAAATCGTTAGCCATCTTTTATTCCTTTTTACTATTTATATTATCCTAATGCGACTGCCTGAGCAATTGCAAAAGCATTAGTCGCATAACTCACACTTGTTCCTGTTGAACTTACAAAACTAACATCTTGTAAGACTTTTGAGTTAATTCCAACTCTATTACCCATGTAACCGTGTGAACTACATTGATAATATAAAATATGTGGTGTTGTGTCAGATACTACTATTTGAGTATATGCCCCAGCACTTCCAGGTGTACCATTAGTGGTTACTCCTGTTGAAAAAGCAGTAGTTTTAGCAGGGTCATAGTAAAATAATAATGGATGTGAACTATTTGTACCATCTGCTTGATCGAATCTATATGTATTTCCTGCCTTTAATTCTAAAAATGGCGATTCTACACCATCTAAAGTATATCCTAATGACGAACCTGTGCCGTGATATATGTGGGCACTTGTCTTAGTTATTCTTTTTACTTCAATACTTGTATATGTATTAGATCCATCAGCATTATGTTTCGTACCGATTAAATCAAAACTGTGAGTTGCAAGACTAGTGTTAACTGATAGAGTTAATGTATCTGTAGCAGACACAGCCGCCGTTATACCTGAGGTACCAGTCACAGTCATAGTATTTCCTGCAACTACTGTCTGTGTCGCAGAGCCATCTGATAATACGAAACCTGTAGCAGAAACAGACGTATTAATCTCGTTGATCGCAGCTACGATAGTCTTGGCAGTTGTACCAAGTGTTGCTGGATCTCCTATATCAGTTCCTGACAGACTATTAAAACTAGTCCTAAAACCTTCTAGTGTACTTGTTGTTGCTACATTTCTTGCGGCCATATTACTTTACTATCTTCCTTACTAACTCTTTTATTTCTCTTAATTCACTCTTTAGATTATTTATTTCTTTTACGGCACTTCTCAATTGATCGGATTGTTTCTCTCTCACTTTAATCCTTTTCATATAAAGTTGATATTCATTTTGATTAGTGTTAATAATAGCATTACTATTTACATCTCTAACTAAATGTGTGTGTCCCTCAACTTTTATTATATCACTCATATTATACCGCCAAAGCAATTCCTCTAAAGTCTTTTATTCTTGCTGTGTAAGCAGAGTTTGTACCATTGAAGACTATCTTAATCTGAAATGAACTAAACTCTGATAAATTATTTACACTAAATTTATAATCTTTAAAATCTATATCTTGTACTTGATCTCCAGTAGATGGTGCAATCGTTGTATCAGACGAACCATCTGTATTAAATGGAGTATATTCTATGTCGTCAATTTTTCTAGTTTCTTCACCACCAGTTGTTCTAAAGAAACATTTGATAGATGAAGATGATCTTACACTTGCAGCTACCGTTATATTTAATGCTGTTGAAGCATTTGCAAGGTTAACTGGTTTTGTGATGTAAGCACCAGCTGATGAACCACCCTCTACAGCAAAGTCTTCTACAAAATCTACCGTGTTTGTAATTTTAGCAATTACTTTTGCGCCTGAAGCAGGTGCACTAACCATTGTTAATGTTGTACCTGATACTGTATAATCAACAACTGCTGATAATCGTTTACCAGATTTGGTTACAGCCATTATGTGAACATCACTTGGTGTTCCTGATAATGTAAATGCTGTTGTTGAACCATCGCCTGTAAATGTATTAGTAGATGATACCGTTGGGTTATTTAATCTGTTTGATATTGCAAACATATTTAATCTTTTTACATCAATAACTGGTGATAAGTTTTGATTTTTAGAACTGATAGTCATATTAGAAACAAAAGATACAGAACCTGACATCTCATTAGTTTGATTTATACCACTAGCAACCAATTGTGGTGTTGTAAAGTATATATTATCACCTAACACAATAGACCTAGTAGATGATGTACCTTTTAGAGAGAATGGTGTTTCTGATCCGTGTACAGATTTACCACTTGTTGTTCTTACATTTGCAGTCAAAGTTGTTTCTGGATGTACAACGTGACCAGTTTGCATTTGCATAACATCAAATAATCTGTTTTGAGTTGCAGTCACATTTGAACCACCAACATCTCCAGTTGCGTTTGCAGCACCACCAGCAACTACATCATAAGAGTCTAATGTTATATTTTTAATAGTTGTATATGTACCATTAATATTACTATGAGCAATACCATTATATGTACCAGCAGATATTCCTGCAATTGTCACGTTATCTGTTGTAGCGTGCATACCATGATTTTTATGAAATATTCTTACAGTTGTTGAACCATTAAATGTTCTAATAGGATTAGCAGCAAGCGTTTTTACAGGAAGAGTTTTGTTTGCAAGCGTTACCGTACCAGATGATGTTGTGTCAAATACTGCTTTCTTTAATTTAAATTTTAAGTCCTCAGTTTGTTCTGGTGTCCATGTTCTATAATTAGATGATTTAAATAATACACCACCTGTTGGTTGTGTTGATACCGTTCTATTACCATCTAATGTTGTGCCACCTAGTTTAGAAATATAAGTTGTGTAATCTGTTGAATCTGAATATAAAATTAAACAATACTCTAAACCTTCTTGTAAGAATACTGGTGAATTAAATGTAAATGTTGTTGCAGTTGCACCATCTGTACTTGTATTGACTGAACTAGGATTTAAATATTTTTGTGAGAAAGGTAATAATTCCTGACTAGGATATCCATTTACCATTGTTCTTATTTCTGCTCTTACAGGAATAGTAGATGATTTTGTTGCAAAGAAAGCGTCAATTGAAGTTGCAAATATTCCACCTTCTTCGTCTACCATAAATGATTGAGCTAATGGATCAGGATCTCTATCTCGTCCTCCACCACCTCTATCGTTATTATTACTAGGTGGATTTATATTTACTACTGATCTACTTGCGACCCTACTTGTTGTTCTTCTTGTTGTAACCGATCTTCTTACGGTTCTGGATTCTCTAGTAGAAATGATTGCCTCTTGTACGGTCTCTAATAATCCTTTTGCGTCATAATCAGCTTCTGCTGATGTAGCGACTGCTGTTCTATCTACACTATTTGTAGATGAACTTGTTAATCTGAATACTCTCTTACCTGTTCGCCATCTAGGATTAGATGTAGTATTAGGATCAGGTATTGCAAAAGTACCAGATACGGCACCATTAGCGTCTGTTGTTAAGTTACCACCTAATGCACCACCTGATGGTGTCACATAAGCAGTAATTGATTGTTCATCAAAGAAAGGATGAACTCTAGTATTAGGTCTCAAACCTTGAGCAGTAAATGTAATTGTTCTTTCTCTAATAAAAGGTACAAATGCAACAGAGATAACTCTATTACCTAAACTTTGTCTAACTGCTTGAGGAACTATTAATGTTCTAACGCCTGCTCTTGTTTGAACCACGTCAACATTTGTAGTTGTAATTCTTTGATTGCCTGAGGTTGTTGTATTCGTTCTAGGATTACCTGACCATTGATCTTGCCATTCGTTCCATTCAGTTCCAACAGGTATTTCTGTCGTACTTGAATTATTTAAACCTCTATCTCTAGCAAGGTTATCAAATGATCCTGCTACATTAGCAACTATCTCAGGTGCTGTTCTAGTTTCTTTCCACTCATCAACAGGTGGATCTAATTCTATGTTTCCTATCCAATCAAATATTAAGAATGGATTTAAATTTTCTGTCGCAGTAGCATATGGGTTTTCCATAAATGTAGTTTCTGTATATGGTAAGGTAACTAAATCACCAGTCTTTTGATAATTTGCAGCCGTTCTATCAGCTTCTACTAATGTTGTCAAGTCGTCATCTATTTCTTCTAATTCAATAACATCTTCATTGAATAATGTTCTACCTTCACCTCTACCTCTATCAATAGCAAGTTTGTAATCATTGTTGCCAACATCACCTACATTGTGACCAGTAAAGTTATCTACCACAAAACCATTTTTGAATCTATCAAATCCATCACTATCTTGTATTTGTAAAGATTGTGCGTCTGCTTCTAATAATGATAGTTGAGTATAATACTCAATATTTTTAATTCTATTTTCTAAAGAAGATATATCCCTCATAGTGAATCGTTTATTATCTTCTTTTTTAATTACAACATCTCTGGTATCTAAAGTATATGATGGTATCTCTAGTGTTGCAATATGTAAATTACCATCCATCTCACCAGGTTCAATAGGATTTAAATCAGAAGCACCTTTTAATACTTTAATTCTTCCATCTCTAGTAATGAATAATTTGTCTATTCTATTTAAATAAAACTCTAAATCTGAAGTTATATCATTACCAAATTCAGGAATATCAATAGTTGAAGCACCTGTGCCATCATAAGACCTATCATCTGTACCACTATTAATTGTTGAAGCGTCATCAACTCTTGGTCTAAAATCTAGTACATCTCTTAACTCAAATTTATTACCAGTTGTATCTGAAGTATAACTAGGAATATCTTCATAATCTATAACACCAGAATATGAGTCGACATCAAAATAATCTCCAGCACCATGTGAGAAAAAATCAAACTTGACAAGTAATCTTCCAGTAGGAACAATAGCGCCTGGTTTTAATTTAATTCTACCTATGTCATAGAAGTTATCTCTTTGACCTGTATCTAAATCAAATCTATCTGTAATATCTGTATCTGAAGCACTTGCAGTTGCACCAAAACCACTTGACATGTAAACATTTTCTAATTTAAACACATCAGCTTTTCCTAATGGTATAACTCCTGACTCAATTACTGATTGAGTATTGATATTAACCGTTGAATCATTATTAAGTGTTTTTGTTTTAGAGCCTGCAACTGTTCTACTTACCGTTGCAAGTATTTTAATTTTGTGACCATTAAAGTTTGCACCAAAGTCAAGGTTTAAAGTTTTACCTGTTGGTGAACCTGTTAGATTAAATATTGTATCACCTTCATGGTTATTACCAGATAAATTTAAAGTATCTCCAACACCACCAGTACCACCAGAACCTGTTGTCATTATTGATACTGAAAAATCATTATTTGCTAAAGAAGCAAATGTTTCATTTGTTCCTGCAGTAATTGTAGCGTCACCATTTGATGACAATGTAGCAGTAAATTGTCTTCTTACATTAAAGTTTGTATCTGTTTGCTCAGAGTTTGCAGTTGTCTTTAACGTCTTAACCGTTGTATAAGGTAATTTAAATACTAATGAATTATTTTCAGGATTATTTAATAAAGCTCTTCTTCTTGTTAAGACAGCGGCAGTTGTGACATCTGAACCACCAACAGCAACTGTTAATGTTGCTTCTGTTTGTGATATAATATTTTGTACAATTCTTGTTATAGTTGAACCAGCATTATTTGTAAATGATATTGAGTCGCCTATTTTTAAATCTGTTGTAAAGTTTGTACCTTTACCTAAAAGTTGTTTTGAACTATTTGCAATTGAAATATTACCTGTAATAGTTTCATTTGTTGCATATGTATTTGTTAAATCAGCGTCAGCAGTATAAGTAGGAGAACCTGCCATACCTAATTGTTTGACAGCACTTACTTCTCTTGTTATAAATCCTTTTCTACCAATTGTGTTTGCTTGAATTGTTGCAGTATTATTTGATGTTTGACCAACAATAGTTTCTCCTGCACTAAACTCACCTTTTACATTTGAAACTACAACGACACCATGTTTTAATGTAGGCATTGATGAAGTTGAGGTTACAGCTTGAGCAGTAAGACCATCAGCACTAAACAATTCAAAAGTATTTGTTGTAGCGTTTCTTACACAATAAGTTCCTGCTGTGTATGCAGTAGAATTTATTTGAAATGAACCACCTGATACATTAATTTGTTGACCATCTACAAATCCATGAGCATTTAAAGTGACAACACCAGGACTAGCACTTGTTATTGATGTTGCAGCTGCAGATTTTGTTGTAGATATAGATTGAACAACAGCAGTTGCGTTTGACGTTGTGCCTGTAATTATTTCACCAGTAGTAAATGATGTTGCTTCAATTGTGTTAATATGAGAAAACATTTCAATATCAAATAGAAAATGTTTCCATATATTACTTGTTGCGAAAATATCATTTGACTCAGTACCAGTTGAATATTCAAAACCTCTACTTTTTGCTCTACCAATTTGTGGCACAGTTGTACCAACTGTTGATACTTGCGTACCTCTAACAGCAGTAGCAGTATCATATAGATTAATATTTTTAAATGCAGCTACATCACCTGATACAAAACCTATATCAGGAGTGCCGTAAACATTGTTAACACTTACAAAGTTGTCAACTGTAAATCTTGTTTTATTATTATTTGCAGTATCAAAATCCCTAGCCTTTTCTACATCAATATAGAAAGTTGAAAGTATCTCAGCTTCATAACCTTTAACATATGCTTTAAATGGCGAAACACCAACTGCTAATAAAGCATTTGAAGCTGTACCACCGTCACCTGTTGTAGCGCCGTTTGTATAAATTCCTCTGTTGTTTCCTGATATAGCAGACTCTCTGACATCAAAATCAGGATTACTTAAAGTATAATCTCCTGACTCGTCAAATGTTCTTCTTGCTAATGTTTCTTCTAAAACAGCATACTCTGTTGCTCTCACCATCGTTCTAATAGCACCACTTTCAACTCTAGCAATTTCTATAAAATTTGAGTCTTCAGTAGAAGCTAAAGTTTTCTTTGCAAGTGCTAATGTAATTTTTAATCTATGAGCACCAGGTGCGTTTACGTTAGAAGAACCTTGAGCATTATCGTTTAATGAACTATCGTCACCAGGTGTTGTAAAAGCCTCTGTGACTTGTAAGCCAATTCTGTATGAAGGACTATTTGTATATTTATCCAGTATGATTGACTCTGAACTTACATTAACAAAAAAACCATTAATGTAGTAAGTGCCTGCTTCTACAGCAGCTGCAGAACCTGTTGCAGTTGTATCAACAACTACTGTTGGACTACCTGAACCTGAAGATGTTAAAGTTTCACCATCAGAAAATACTGTTGCTGTATTATTTGTACCTGTTTTTGTGTATTTAACAAAAAGTGTATCTGGATCAGTACCATCAGTTGCAGATACTTTTACAACGGTTGCAACCAAACCTGAAGTACCACCAGTCATTGTAGTGTTTAAATATGTGTCTAAAGAAGAAACTGATTTAGAGGATAACTTAACAGCATAATAATTAGTATCTATTGATAGTTGTCCTGGTAATATCATGGCACCAGATTTAAATAAATGGTCTCCCATTTTTTCAATCTGATTTTGAGTAATTGTTTGACTTTGTGTTAGCTCTCTTGCTTGAACAGCAAATGCTGGTCTAAACAATATTCTATGAAAATTCTTCGATTCTGAAAAATCATCATGGTATGGACTGACATTAAAATCAGTTGGTGATGGCATTACTTTTCTTCCTTATAATTAAAATTCAATGATAAGTTTAACATTTTCAGTTTGGTCAGTTGCCCTTGTAATAGGTGCTCTGTTTTCAAT
>Ga0181420_1000983_pt1 | contig 11029 bp, 11 predicted proteins | sample 43SPOviralmetaG_FD_130145 | JGI IMG/M metagenome (GOLD analysis project Ga0181420, IMG submission 130145) | Marine viral communities from the oligotrophic San Pedro Time Series (SPOT) site, San Pedro Channel, CA, USA - 43 SPOT_SRF_2013-05-22 | ecosystem: Environmental > Aquatic > Marine > Strait... | reverse complement strand
TGCTACGCAAGAAACTCCATTAACAACATTCTTTACTGCTGCGGTCAAAAGGTCTTCTATAGCATCTTTAGCTGCATTTATAACTTTTGATGCTCCACAGAATAATCCATCAAATAAAGATTTGACCAATGGTGGTAAGGGAGTTTCAATAATTTTTATAATTGGTATGGGTACCTTTAGGGAGATTAAAAATTTTTCAAGTGCAGTAATTGCTTTAGGTATTAATTTTGTCAATTCATCTGTTAATGATCCTAGACTTTTATTGACAAATCCGGTTATGGTATCTCCAACAAGATCTACCGTTTCTTTCATTTCATTTTGAAATCCATCGACATCATTCTGAAAATTAGAAATAGTATCAAAAAAATTATTGACATATGCATCCATCTTAACAAAGGTGGAATCTTTACATGGATCTGCTTGTATAATTGTTTGACCAGCAGTACTAGTTTCTGGTGTATTACAACTCATAGTTTATTTTCTTCCGTATTATATTTAGAATAAATTTAGAAACTAAGTGCATCGTCAAGACCAGATCTATCACCTGCTCTTGCTCTTGCAAGTTCCGCGTCAATATCATCATCAAGACCAGATCTATCATCCCTTTTTGCTGCTTCCTGTTTTTCTTGTAGTTCTCTTTCAAATTGAGCAGCTTCTTCAAATTCTCTCTGTTCTTCTTCAGTCAAACCATTACCCTTCGGTTTTGGAACTTCAGATGTTTTTGCTTCTGCTTCAGGATCAATACCAGCTTCCCTTAATAATCCTTTTTTGTCTTTAGGTTCTGGTTTTTTTACAGTTTTATCACTTCCAGATCCTTTAGGAATTGCTTTTGGAACACAAGGAGGAGAACTAGTTTCATTTGTTTCTGCTCTACCCAAAAGTCCTAGTGCTTTATTTTTTCCCTCAAAACCAGTCTTAGATTCAAATCTACCTTTACCATAACGAGTTCCTGATGTTCTACCCAAACAACCAGTTACAACTGGTTGTTGTCTTGCAGAACCATCTAAAAATTCCCCAGTCACAACATCACCTTGAGTCAATCTTATTGATCTTTGTCTATTTGTAGCACCAGTTCCATCAGTAACTCCTAACTGAACTAATGCATATGTAATTTCATCATCAGCAAGTTCCCCCTCCTCAGATGAATGAAATCCCATTATGGCAACCTTTACTCTAAGACCATAACCGGCAGTTCCTTCAATTTGAGCTTTTTGAGTATCATTAGACAAAACAATACCCAACCACTTATCGTTGCCTACTCCGTAAAATTTTATACTAGAAGATGGTTTTTCCATTATTGTGATTTAGTAAAGTTTAGTCCGTAGGAATCACGAATCAAATTCATTGAAGTTGATGCTTTATTTGGTGAAAAATGATGCCGAAGTGCCTGAATTATATAGTTTCCACTTTGTATTTGATCTGGTCCTTGCTCTTTGCTATCAGATGCAGCCTCTACTTCTAATTTAATTACATTCCCTGCCTCAAGAGTAGTATTGCATGGAATAGTTGCAGTATTAATTTGAGAAAATAAAATATTGTATCTTGTACTACCTGCAGCATAATAAAGTTCTGGGCTGTTATTTACATCAGTATTGAGTCCTTCTGCACCAACATCAAAAATTGCAGTTTGAACTCTATGGTATTTTTTACCTTTCTCAAAGTCTTTTTTCAATAGTGCTGGTGGAGATTGTTTCTTTCCTAATGAAGAAAATTTGGGATCCTCTGTGAGACTTTTATTTGCAACTGATATATCAATCTCAGTAAATCCATTTGTTTGTGGATTGAAAAATATGTTCTTTGATGCATATACACCAGAACGAATTTGCGACAACAGACTTTGATCCTTTACCATATTCAAAGATGAAACTTTATAATCATTAGAATTATCTTTTAATTCTGCTGTCGAAATTGGTTGTCCACTAAATTTATAAGTTTTTTCAAAGGGATCTTGATTAATTAATTTATCGGCAGAAATAAATTTGAACCCACTTCTAGTTTCATAGCAAAAATATCCGGGATTTATAACACTTGATGGAACTGTACGAATACACAACATAGCAATCAAATCAATAGGTCTCTTTCTCATACCAAGAAAAGAATATGAGTTACTGGACTCATCAATAGAAATTTCAGAATCTTTAAATAAAAGATCTACCTTTAATAATCTTTTTACTGAGTCACTAATTTTACCATTAAATCTTCTAGAAATCCTTGTAGTTTCATTTAACCAGGCAGTTCTTGATGCAAATTTAATTGCTAATGTTTCCGAGTTCGAAGAATCCACAACACTCACGTCTGTAACATATAATTTTTTATAATCATCATCTTCTGACGAAAAATCTATAGGTTTTCCAATTTCCGATCCCACTTTAACTAACAGAGTACATCCTGCTCGAATGGGTAATGATGTATGAAGAGCACCTAACCTATTTTGAGTATCTTCTTTAGATTCTACAGACCCTCCAGTACTTGAAATTACAACTCCTCCTGTAATAATTGGAGAAAGTATGTTTTCAAAAAAATCAAAACTTATGATTCTCATCTCAGGAGTTTTGAAAACATCAACGCGATTTTCTCCATCAGGTGATATAATGATAAATTTTTCGAATACTGATCCTTGTGCTGATGCCATTTACGGTATATTGTTAAGATTATTGGAACTTGATCCAGAGGACTGTTTTGATACAGAACTATTTACACCACCACCAGTCGGAACTTTAATTATCTTTTCAACTTCAATTGGCATAATGATTACCCTTTCCGAACTTCCACCATTCATTGGTTGATTTATATTTGAATTTTTATTTGATGGTGAAGGAGATAATAATCCACCTTTACCATCAGTCGATTTTTTAGCAGAAATACTTCCCAATAATAATAAATTTGCATATTTTGAAGGATTACCAGAACCACCATATCTCCCAGATCCTTTAGAAAGATCTGCTTCAAAGTGTAAATGCGGTCCTGTAGATGATCCAGCGCCAAAAGTTCCACTAGCTCCACCAGTTCTTGCTAAAATTTCATTTGCTTTAAAAGTTCCACTTCCTTTTATTATTTGAGACAAATGTGCTAAACGAAGTTGAACTCCAGGTTTTGGCAACCATGCATCAATAACATTCCCATATCCACCTGAAAGTCCCGCAAAAACAATCTCACCATCTGCTGCAAGAGAAAGTGCGGTTCCTTGTGGTGTTCCAACATCAATTCCCCCATGTGTTCTTCCCCATCTGGGACCATATGGACTAGTTATTTGATATCCAGAGATATTTTGCCCACTTGTTAATCCAGCTGAAGCAACTTGCAGTCCTCTCATATCAGGAGAATCAGTTGCTGCAGTAGAAGAATTTTTACTAGTATTTCCACTTTCAGATTTGGATGTTTTAAATATTTTTGACAATTTTTCTATATTTTTGCCATATAAATCAAGAGTTTTGGGAGATGAAAATGTTTTGTATGATTTGAAATCATACTTTTTTGTCCCCGAAGATTTAAGTTTATTTTGTTTATCTTTATTTTTATTTTTAGAAACCAACCCACCCCTATTTCTCATCAGTGGTTTTGATACTTTTGGTCGAGTTGGAGTAAAATCGGAACCACCAACAGTATCACCAACTTTTATAACACTCCCATCAGACATTACATTTGGATCACTAGCATTCCTAGTAGTATTCTCATCACTTTCTTGTTGTGGAGTCGAATCTAAATCAGTAATTTCAATATCTAAATCTTTATTTAAAGTTTTTAATTCTTTCTCTATCGGATTTAAATCTACTTTTGATTTTTCATAATTTGGAAATAGTTGATTAAAAACAAATCCCAAACCAGTTCCAATAGCACCAAATATTTTACCAGCAATATCTAATGCGGGTTTTACTTTGTCAATAAAATTACTTACATTCTCTAATATCTCAGGCAACTTATTAATAAGAAATCCTAATAAAAGAAGTCCAAAAAAGTTCATTGCTTTGTCAAATATTGACATAACCTTTCCAGTTATTTTTTGAGCCCCTCCTTTTAGAAAACTAGAAATCGGTTTAATTTTTTCTAACTTACTTTCTTGCTGTGATCTTATTTCTTTTTTTCTTTCTTTTGCTAAAAATTTATTCTTATTAACTTTTGCTTTTTGAAGATCTTTTTTAGACTTTATTAAAAATGTATCTAAATTAGTTACATTTAATTTTACTTTGTTTAGTTGAATATTTTCCATCTATCAAGCTCCAAATATTCCTAATTGTTCTTTCATGTAACCAATAAAGAAGTTAGAAGGATCTTCCGCACCTAAAACTGGAATAGAATCTCCACCATTTTGCGACCCTTCTCCTCCAGAAGATGCCATCGACGTTTGTTTCTGTGTTGGCATAACCGTTATACCTCCACCAGTATTGGAAGAAGATGTTGGAGCCAATGCTTCTGCATTATTTGCAGATGATGTCGGAGAAATTTGTGCAGGTGGTGGTGTTGCTGCTGGTGAAACCATATCAGATTTTTTATCCGATTTTGGTTTTGGTCCTCCCGGTGAACCTCCACCAGGAGATGGTTTACTAGAAGATTCCTTCAGTTTTTCATATTCTATCAAAATTTTAGCAAACTTTTCATTTATCTTTTCAAATTTTTTGATACTTTCTTGTTCTTTTTCAAATGTTTTTGCAATAGTATTATGCATTCTACTATCAAGTGCATTCATAGACATTAATGTATTAATGCCCCAAAACTTAGACGCATTTCTATTAATTACAAACTCACCTGGTGTTAGCATTGTAGAAACACTATCCACATTCAGTCCATTTTTATTTCCAGGAACTTGACCACCGTCATTTAGTTTTTCTGCATTTTCAGCAGATTCTTTATTTTGTTTTTCATCATTTTTAGCACCAGCAACAAAATCATAAATTTTACCACCAACAATATCTCCTAATATACCACCAGCTAAAGTTCCTACACCAGGAATAGGAATCAATGATCCCAGTGCACCACCTAGCATAGCACCTACTGCTTTTGCCGCTGCTCGTCCTATAGGTTCTCCGAGTGCCAATGATACTGCAAAATCAATTAATCCACCAAAAATAGGAATTCTTTTTAAAAGAGGTCTTAAAAATTTAGTGACACCCTTCAAACCAATCTTTGATACGATTTTCGATCCTGCTTTGGATGCAATATTTTGAACTCTACCAATTGATTTTGCTACAATATTATTCCTAACTCCACCGGAAGCATTTCTAATAAGACCTCCTTTTGCCTTTTGAACTTTTCCAAATCTATCATTTCCAGCACTATCTCCAAATCTTCTTCTGTATCTTTGTTCTGCTCTTCCCCCCACACCTCTACCGCGACCACCACCACCACGACCACCACCACGACCAAAACCACGAGCAAATCTAGCAATTGCTCTTACTGCTCTAAAAAGTTTTACAAGTTTTCTTACTACACCAAGTATTAATACACCACCGGCAATACCTACAACCCATTTCCAGTTTTTAGCAAGCGCATCAAAGATACCTTTCACACGTTCAATATTTTCTGGTGTTAATAATTGATTAATTACAAATCCACCAACAAGTGCTCCAAAAAATCCTAATATTTTATCAAATATACCTTTAATTGGTGCTCCAATTTTATTAACAATACCACCAATTGCACCACCAACTTTCTTTAGAGATTCAATATCTTTTTCTTTTTTCTGTCTTTTCTTTAAATCTGCTGCTTTTTGTGCATTTTTTAATTCCCTCTTTTCTTTATTAATACGAGAAGAGTAATCTAGTTCTAATTGATCTTTTATACTAATAAGAGACTCATTAATTTTTATTAGAGTATTTTTGCCGGATTCTGGTCCTAAAGATGCAATTGCACCTTCTTTTTTGTTAGTTCCCTTTGCCTTGAGAATTTTTGTTATTTTTGTAAGTTTTTGTTGATTGAGCGCAACCTTAGAACCTAAATCACTAAATTCTTTTTTAGATATTTTATTTGCAGATATTCTTGATATCTTACCTTCTAATTTTTCTAATTTGAGTAAACGAGTATTTGTATTACTAAGATCCTTATCTACAGCATTAATACGATTTTCTACATTATCAAATCGTCCATTTATAACATTAATATCTTTTTCTAATTTTGATACCCTAGGTTCCAAATTATCAGCCATTTTGTTGTGCCTTTAGATTTTCCTCTTCAATATATTGTGAGAGGAGAGTAACATAAATTTCTCTCTCCCAAGGTATCATATTCTCTAGTTCTGTTAATGAGTATTTATGATGTTGCATGAGGGCAAAATTAGTCCTGTAAAAATTTTCAAGACTCTCATGCGACATCGCTAGTTGAAAAAACTTGCTAACCCCTCAAGAACTACTTCACTTTCAACTTTAGTATTTGGATTTGTTACTTTAATAGTATGAGAAAGTTTAGGCATGGTTTCAAAAAATTTCTCAACTTCCTTAAACTGTTTAGTATTCATTTGATCAACAAAGTCTTTAAGTTCCTTTTTTGTGCAATCTGATGCTGACCAAGACTCTTCTTCTGAAAATACTGTACTAATACACGATACTATGATACTTAAAGATTTGTCAACTTCACTTACATTATCATTAACTTCAAAATTACTTTCTACAAACTGATTTAGTGATGGATATTTCATTTGAATTGAAAGATCTTCATCCAATTTTATAATATTTGAATGATCGGGATTTTTTTGTACTTTAATTTCATCAATAAAAAGTTCAGTTGCAACTTGCGTTTCACCATCATCTGGACAAGTTACATTTACCTCAACAGTTTCTCCAACTGATTTTGCCCTAACATTTAAGAAAAGATATTCAATATCAAATGTAGAAAGATCATTAACTTTAACCCCTCTACTCATAACACAATCAGTAAGGACAGTTTTAATTGCATCCGAAATTTGTCTAGTATCTTCAGACTCCAACGCCATGATTAAAATTTTTTCTTCTCTAACTAAAAAAGGACGGTACTTTATTTTTTTTCCAGTAGAAGGTATTTCCAACTCATAAGTTGGAGTATTAATTTTTGGTAAAGGCATAACAACCCATTATAATTTCAGTTGTGATTATTTATCATGCATTTTGAAGTTTTGCATTTTGCCCATGACTTACAATATATCTGTCATAAGTAAATTGAACACTGACTTTAAGTAGATCTGCTGCTCCATATTTTACCGGCATTGAGGTCATACCTTTTGGAAATGCATTAACAAATTCATAAGTCAAAAAGTTTTCAGAAATATCAAAATCTTTTTCAAATTTTGTTATTGATAGTGTATCGACTTTATACCCTCCTGTTGCTTTTTGAGATGCACTGGTAGTATCTCCTAAAGGATAATTAAATCTACGATAATATCCTCTTGTGTTGGTTTCTGGAGTGGTCGTATGGTGAATGGTTCCAGAAATATAATCCATCCAACCTTCAAAGAATTTTAACATTTTATAGTTTGCATCAACATAGAAAGTAAACTCACTATCAACATATAATCTGGTATGTGCAAACTGTTGATTTATACCCTGAAAATTGTCTTTGACTTCTGTAGTTGCAAAAGAACTTGTGGGCAAAGATGCATCTGAACAGAGCATTCCAACATTTCGATTTACCCAATCATCTTCTAAATTACCATACTTTTCAGTATTAAGTAAATCACAAAGTGCTTTAGGTATACCAGAAATGTAAACCTGATAGTGATTGTCCAGTGAGGGGTTAACAAGGTCCTGTCTGTTCAGGGCACTCATTTTATATTTTTGAATAAGTGATGCCACTCTAAATACCTTATATGGACTTTTATTATTAATTATTTAGATGGCATATAAAGGAAAATATCAACCATCCTTTCCAAGAAAGTATAAAGGTGACTCTTCAAATATAGTATATCGTTCTTTATGGGAGCGTAAATTCATGGTTTATTGTGATAAAAACGAAAACATCTTGGAGTGGGGAAGTGAAGAGATTGCACTTCCATACAGATCTCCAATTGATAATAGAGTTCATCGTTACTTTCCAGACTTTTATATAAAGGTCAAAGAAAATAACGGAAGAATAAAAAAGATGATTGTCGAGATCAAACCACTAAGACAATGCATTGAACCAAAGGTTCAAAAGAAAAAGACCAAAGGATACATCTTTGAAGTTGTTGAATACGCTAAGAATCAGGCAAAATGGGAAGCAGCAAGAGAATGGTGTTTGGATCGTGGTTATGAATTTAAAGTGCTTACCGAAAACGAACTAGGAATCAAATAATGGCACTAACAGGATACGAAAAGAATAGATTGAATGACTATACAGTTTCTGAATTAATATCCATTGCAAAAAATTATTATGTAACCTACAAATTGCCATCTGGTGAAACTAGCACAAACTATGGAAGATTAAATAAAAATCAACTTATAAGTGAAATTGAAAAGGATAGAGATTATAAATCCAGTACACCAACAAATTTAACGATAGAAGAATCTGATATTAGACCAACTGATGACAGTGGCAATAGAATTAGGAGAATCGTAAATAAATTAATTGGTATAGAAGATCCAGATTTATTGTGGAATCAAATATCAAATATACTAGGTTCAGATACTTCTGATGTTCCAGAGATAGGAGAACTCTATACATTTACATATGTGGCAAAAACTCCAAATATAGTCTATGACCTTTATCCATTAATTGTTGTAGAAAATTATTTACAGTCTCAGAACGGAACAGTTGGATTTATTGGATTCAATTTTCACTGGAATAAGTATAGAAAATATACATGGGAAGAGGTTCAAACACCTTTATATAAAGTTCGTACAGGGGAACTTGCAGACTTAAGGGAAATTCCTTACGCCAAGTTTCTAAATAGTTAGAAAAAGATAAATGGGAAGAAAAAGAACACTAACTGATAGTCAAAGAAAAGCTAAAGCAAAACTTGCCAGTGAATTAAAAACTTTAAATGAGAAGAAATCAAAGGAAGATGCTGCCAGACCCATTAACACGATTAGGGTTAAATCTAAAGGTAGAGGTGGAAGTCAAAAATCATATCAAAGATGGGATGGAAAACAGTGGTTAACTGGAACAGGAAAAGACGCTGCTAAGTATAAGGGATTATATAACAATCAACAGGAATTAAATAAGCAACAGTCAACTAATCAGGCACCTTCTAACAGAACACCAAAACAACCACCTGCACCACCTGTACCAAAAAGAGTACCTAAAGCAGGAAAACCAGAAGAGTTTGGACCCTATAGATATCCTCAAGATGCAATAGAAGAAGGGCAGGATTTTATTCGATTTAAAGTTTTTAATTATAAGAAAAATAGAAGTTTGGTAACTCGTGATCAAAATAATTTAAAAGAAAAAACTTTAGGAACTATAATTCTTCCAATTCCATCTCAAATTAATGATGCCAGCAGTGTCGGATATGGTGCTGGTGGTTTAAACTTTATGCAAGAACAAGGATTGGGAGCAGTTCAAAATATAATCGGTTCTGGTAATATTGAAAACTTTTTTAAAAATACTGGAAGTGGAGTTGCAGATGCATTAAACACCGCATCTCAAAATAAAGGTTTGATCTCCCAATTCATTGCAAAAGAAGCTATTAATTCACTAGGTGGAAATATAACAATGGATCAATTGACTGCAAGAAATAGTGGAGAAATAATAAATCCAAATATGGAACTATTATTTTCTGGACCAAAACTTAGAAAATTTAAATTCTCTTTTAAATTTACTCCAAGATTTAAAAGAGAATCTGACGAAGTGAGAAATATTATAAAAGCATTTAAACGTAATATGAAACCTAAAGGTTCTGGTGGAAATTTTTTAACAACACCAAATATATTTGAAATTAGATATATGGAAGGAACTAAAGATCATAAATTTTTAAATAAATTTAAAATTTGTGCATTGACAGATGTATCAGTAAATTATACTGCTGATGGTGTATATGCAACATATCATGATGGAACGCCAATTTCAATGACAATGGATTTATCATTCTCAGAATTGACTCCAATTTATAATGAAGATTATGACGAATACGGAAACGATACCGGAGTAGGATTCTAATGGGTTACTTTAGAGAATTACCAAACATAGAATATCAATCATTTTTATCTGATGCAGTTTCATCTCAAGATTACTTAACAGTAAAAAACTTATTCAGAAGAAATAAATTGCGTGATGATTTACAGAATGATTTTACATTATTTGAGAAATATGAAATTATGCAGGGAGCAAGACCAGATACTGTTGCCGAAGAATTTTATGGACAAGCAGAACTGGATTGGGTCGTTTTATTAACTGCAGGGATAATCAACGTAAGAGATGAATGGCCACTGTCAAACTACGATCTTTACAGATATATTGAGAAAAAATATGGAATAGAAGATTTAAATTCTAATCATCACTTCGAAACTATTGAAATCAAAGACTCTAACAATAGAATTATTCTTCCTTCAGGAAAATACGTTGATTCTGATTTTAAATTTGAATATAGTGATAATGGAATTAAACAAGAAAAAACTGGTTCTGAAATAAGAATTGGTGTGAGTAACTGGGAATATGAAACTATTAAAAACGAAGAAAAATCTTCGATCTTTTTGTTAGACCGAAGATTCTTACAACAATTTTTAAATGATATGAGAGAAATAATGACTTATGGTTTGTCTTCAGAATATGTCAACGAATCGACAATAAAAACTGAAAATACCAAAGTCAAAATTCTTTAGTTATTTGCAAGAGCAGCAAAGTATGAGAGAGTATCATCATCTTCATCAGTCTTGGTAGAAGAAAGGTCAGTCAGTTCTTCCTTCATTGACTGAGGAACTGAAGGTGCTGATTCTGCACGATTCTGCTGACGGAACTCTTCTTCTTCCTGAACGGATTCTTGGTCTTGGAACTTAGCAGTTCCTTTAATACCAAGAACATAATCAAGACGCTTCTTCAGATCATCATAGGACTTGAACTGGTCAGGAGCAATAAATTCTTCAAGAGAATATTCTTTCTTCCAGATTGCTTCCATTGCTTCGTCATCTTCCAGAAGTGCATCCTGACGGGC
>Ga0181420_1000981_pt1 | contig 11045 bp, 7 predicted proteins | sample 43SPOviralmetaG_FD_130145 | JGI IMG/M metagenome (GOLD analysis project Ga0181420, IMG submission 130145) | Marine viral communities from the oligotrophic San Pedro Time Series (SPOT) site, San Pedro Channel, CA, USA - 43 SPOT_SRF_2013-05-22 | ecosystem: Environmental > Aquatic > Marine > Strait... | reverse complement strand
TAATGCTACCGTAGTATATTATATACAATAATATACTTTGCCGGGTCCCAAGTCCGGATAAAGCTGCAGAAGGATTTTTTTTTCTAAATTACAAAAAATGATTAAAATAATATAATAATGATAATAGTTATGAAAGTTATTTTAAAATAGCTATGCATAAAAAATGATTAAAAAATTGCCCCATTAAAATAAAAAAATTGTTTATAAGATAAGTAAAATAAAAAACCACAATGTATATAAAAAAAACATGTTATATCTGCGACTGCGAGATTAGCGACGATACTCACTATTACTGTCCGAAATGCAAAAAGCACTCTAACACTATCATCGCGTATGACCTGCGCCAACGACAACGAAGGCGACGCGAGTTGAAGGAGCTCCTACCCGAGGTCTTTCAGGCCTATTCTCCACCCCCTGATGTCGTTGGAGTTATAATTCTCTTCGTCGGCTATGACTTACCTGGGGCATTGTGTCCGCTAGACCGGGATTTTGTAAATTCTCTTCGCACCGCGATTTTGTAAATAAATCAGATGAAGAAGATTATTAGAAAAAGAAAAAGAAAAAATTAAAAAAGAAAAAATTAAAAAAGAAAAAGAAAAGTAATGCAACCACATTAATATTGTAATGTGCCGGGTTCCAAGTCCGGAATACAAAAAGCTGCAGAGGTATTTTTTATTTGAATTGACAATTTTGAAATTCAAAAAAATATGATAAAGATTCTTTAGATGGTAAATTTAATATATTTTTGTCAATTAAACATTTTTCATTTGTTTTTGGATCAAAAAAAATAATATTTGCTAACGCATCATTATTTTTTTTACAAATATTAATATTAAATGTAACATCTTCTATATTATTATTATTATTATTATCTTGTGTAATATATTTGTAAGTAGTTCTTTTATAGAATTCTCTAACATATTTTTCATCTCCAAAATGCAAAATATATGAGTCAGTTAGTTTAATAAATCCATAAATATCTTTGTTTTCAAAAATGTGAATAACTTCTTTTCTTAACTTTTCACTTTTTAATATAATATTTCTATATGATAAATCAAATTTGATAATTTGTGGTTGTGTTAATAATTTAAATAATCTATATCTAACAAAAAAGACATTAAATAATTCGTCTTGAATATTTTTATTGAAAGCCCATTTGTTATCAATTATTCTACTGTTTTTAATTATTTGTGATAAATTGATGTTTAATTTTAATCCTAAAAAATAATTATCTCTTAGGATGTAGTCTAGTTTATCTGTATCGAGTCCGTGTTGTTTATTATTAACTATAGAAAATTGCCATTTTTCCGAATTATCTTTAGTTGGTTCAATTACCTCACAAACAAATTCTATATCCTCATCAGATAAATTAATTTCCTTTCCAATAATTCGAAATAATATTTTTGATCTGTTTTCATGTGTGATCCATTCATTATCATGAGATAATATGTTTTCTTTGACTAATTGTGATAGTACATATTTATCAAATAAATGAGACCCTGCACAATGACCAATATCATGTACAAGTCCTCCTAATGATATTAATTCTTTTGTATGATTATCAATCTGTGTGTATTTGCTTAAGTGTTCTAGTAGTGTAACTGTAATGTGATATGTACCAATCATGTGTGCTTTTCTGCTATGAGTAGCAGACGGAAAAATACGATACGTACATCCTAATTGATTAATGTAATGAGTTCTATCAAAAAACGGATGATCTATTATTTTGAGGGCTTTTTCTGATATTTGAATATTATTTAATATTGGATCATGTATAAAATTCATCATTAATAATACTATGATAGTAGTTATATATTATTCGCAATTATATATTTTTTTTTGTTGAAAAAAAAAAGAGTAATGATAATGAGTTTTAAGGAAGTTTGCAAAATAAGTAAATTAGAATTTGGCTTATTAAGTTGTGATGAAATTAGAGAAAATTCTGTACAAGAAATAATAAATAGACAAAGTCTAAAAAAAGATGGTTCCAAAATAAAAGGTGGTTTATTTGACTTAAAAATGGGACCAACTAATAAATCTGAAATATGCGAAAAGGATGAGTTATCATATTCAAAATCTCCTGGTTATTTTGGGCATATTGAATTACGCCTGCCTGTTTATAATCATTTCCATATTAAAAAAATACAAGATATTTTGTCAGTAATTTGTATAAAATGTGGTAAATTAATTAAAACTCCTTATCGTATATATGACTTTAAAAATGTAAATTTAGATAAAATTGAGGAATTATCTGAAAATACAGAACAAGAGTATCACGAAATATCTATTACTGAATTCATGAAAGTTCCTGCAAATCATAGATTAACCAAGTTAAAAAAATTGTGTAAAAGAGCGAAAAAAAAATCATATATATGTAAAAATCCTAAATGCGAATGTAAATTACCTTCTGATATAAAATTACTATCTCGACCAGTTGACGGTATAGATGCTATTTTTTATGATGATGATAAAAAAAAAAAGTTTGAAAAAAGAATTTATCCGGAATATGCTTATTGTTTATTCAAAAAAATAAATGCGGAGGAATGTGCTTTGATGGGTTTTGATTCAGTGAACAGTCATCCTTGTTCTTTAATATTGCATACAATTCCGGTATCTCCACCAGTAATTAGACCGTATAAACAATTACCGAATGGTAGTTATTCTCAGGATCATATAACTTTAAGATACGAAGAGATTCTGAACACTAACAATCTTATTAAAGGATATTTGAAATCGAATTCTGATAAAGGGAGAGAAAAACATAGAGAATATTTATCACATGATGTTGCAACTTTAATTAATAATAAACCAGGAGGTGGATTTACATCATTGCCTAAAGGGGGGTCTCAAATGCATATAACATTTGCTCAAAGATTAGAAGGCAAGACAAAAAAAGAAGGTAGAATTCGCGGAAGTTTGTTATCTCGAAGAGTTGAAATGTCTGCGAGAAGTGTAATTACACCTGATCCATCAATAAATTTGAATGAGATAGGTATCCCGAAAGAAATAGCTATGACCATAACATATCCTGATAAAGTAACCAAATTTAATATTGATTTTTTAAGAAAATGTGTACTAAATGGAAAAGAATATCCAGGATGTTCCGGCATTATGAAAAGAGGAAGTGGTCATATAAATAAAAAAATAAATAATATAGATATTTCTATTGGGGATGTAATATATCGTCATATATGTAATGGGGATTTAGTATTAGTAAATAGGCAACCAACTTTACATAAAAAGAGTATGATGGGTCATTATGTTAAGATAATTGACGGATTTAGTATTCGATTAAATGTGAATGTAACAGAACCTTATAATGCTGATTTTGACGGAGATGAAATGAATTTACATTTTCCTCAGACAATTTCTACAAAAATAGAATTAGAATATCTTACTAACTTGAAATACCAAATAATGAATACTGCTTCGAACAGTCCTTGTATTTCCTTTGTTCAAGATAATGTTTTAGCGAGTTATTTAATGACTAGTGACAAAAAACATGTTTTTGATCAAAGAGAGTTGATGAATTTATTAAGCAAAGGTTGTCCATATTATTTTGGTTTTTCTGAAAAGAAAATGTATTCCGGTATTGATATATTGAATTTCTTTACTCCGGAATACATATTATCCGCTTCTAAAAATATCACAAAAGATTTTTTGATTGAAATTATTGAAAAATCTTATCATGAATATGGAATAACTCATGCATTCAATACAATTAATAGTTTACAAAAAGTATTAACTGAATATTTATCTAAATATAGTTTTAGTATTGGTCCAAAAGATTTAATTAATAATTTACATGAAGAAACTATCTCAAATGTAGATTTTTTAATTAAAAAAATTAATGATCTTGAATCAACTACACATGTCTGTTGTAAATATAATAGAAATAGTTTTGATGCTTATATAAATGATGAAATAAAAAAATTAACAACAAAAAGTGAAAAGAAGTTTGCTACTGAAGAAAGAAGTCGATTTAAAGATATGATAGAATCAAAATCAAAAGGTAAAAAAAAGAATATTACACAAATGAAAGGTTTCTTAGGACAACAAATAGTTAATAATACTAGAATAAATGTGGGATTAACGAATAGAACCTTACCTCATTTTACAAAATATAGTGAAGATATATTAACTAAAGGTTTTATAAAAAGTTCTTTTTCTAAAGGATTACATCCATATGAATATTTTTTTCATGCAGGTGCAGGTCGTGAAGGTTTGATAGAACAAGCTTTGCAAACCGGTACAACAGGTTATATTCAAAAACAAATGACAAAAACATTAGAAGATTTGACAATCCATTGGAATAATTGTGTTTGTGACGCACAAAGAAATATAATTCAATTTGATTATGGTGATGATAATTTAATGGGAGAATCAATACAAAAAATAAATTGTAACAATTTATTTCTAAATTATAAAGATTTACATAGAATTCATGATTTGACAAATACGAATGAATGGACACAATTTATATCAAAAGATAGTTTGGAAATGTATGAACTAGATGGATATATGTATGAAACATTTTTTACTAATTTCATCAAAGGAAGAAATTATATAATTAAGAATATGCTAAATATGCAATTGTATAAAGATTGTCAGAAAGAATAAGACTTTAATACTACATGTCAAATTAGTATAAATTTCGAAAATAAAATAAAATTGGTACAAAATAAATTTAATTTATCATCCTCTAATTCAACCGATTTACATGTTAATAAAATTATAGCTTGCTACAAAAATTTAGAAATGTCATTGTTAACAAAAATTTTATTATTTCTATATGCTAGTCCCAAAATATTGATTTGTAAATATCGATTTACAAATGATGCATTTAAATATTTTATAGAAAAAATTACAGTTAGTTATAACAATTCAAAAATTGATCCAGGAGAAGCGGTCGGTATTATTGCTGCGCAAAGTATTGGGGAACCGTGTACCCAATTAACATTGAATAGTTTCCATTTTGCTGGAGCAGGTCGCGCGCAAGGAGTTCCACGACTTAAAGAATTATTATATTTAGAATATGGATCAATAAAAAAAGCTAATACTACAATATTTTTGAAAAAACCATTTTGTTTTTCTAAAAAAGATGTCATATCTATATCTAATGAGGTGTGTTGTATTTATTTAAAAGATGTTGTAGAGTCTTATCAAATATATTTTGATAATGATAATACTGATTCCCACTCTAATAATTTTTTGAACGAATATCGAAAAATGATTGGTATAGTTGATGATTATAGTCATCAAAATAATTCAATTGTGTTAAATTTAGAATTAGACGATTCTAAAATAGAATTATCTAAAGTTTGGCGTGTACTCAATGAATTACCTTTTATAGATAATCTAATATTAAATACAGAATCAAGATCTATGACAGCGTATATAACTAAAATTATTGATCAAAATAATAAAAATAAAAATAAAAATAAAAATAAAAATAAAAATAAAAACGTTTTTCAACTTAACGAATTGGATTATCTTATTGATAATTTGATTCTGTCAGAGAAACTGTCCGGAATAGATATATACGGAAGGTTAAAACATGAAGACACAAATCAACATATTCCAATACATAGTCCAAATATAAAAGAAACAAAAATATATGAATTAGACGAAAATTTTGGGGAAATACTTTTGAAGAAACAGTGGATTTTTGAAGCAACCGGATCCAATTTATTGGCAATTTTTCAAAATCCAGCCATTGATACAAATCTAACAATATCAAATAATGTATTGGATATTAAAAATACTCTTGGAATTGAAGCTTCCCGATTTATGATAATAGAAGAATTGTCAAATGTTTTAGAAGATGTTGGCAATTTAGATAAAAGACATATCTCTGTTTTAGCGGATAGAATGTCATATTTAGGCAAATTAACCACAATAAAAAGTGATGCAATGCAAAACTTTGAGAATGGTGTTCTGCTTAAAGCTTCATACGAAAAAATAACAAAAGAATTTAACGATGCTTCAGTATATGGTAAATGTGATGATATTACGGGTTTATCTGCAAATATTATAGTTGGACAATGTCCTCCATGTGGTACTGGGACGGTACATGTTTCTATGGATGAGGAATATTTGGACTATGTAAAATCTGAAAAAACAAAATCATCTGCATCTGTAAAATCTTCGGAATCTGCAGAATTTTCTGAAAATTCAAAAATGACAGAGAATTTTTATGTTGATGAAATGACATTGAAGTTTTATGTTGATGATTAAATTTATATGAGTAATATTTTTTTTATAAGATTAATTAATGTATGAATTATTATATATAATTTCAATATTATCAATTATAATTTATTTATCATTTTCTTGGTATGATTCGCAATTAGTATATGTACGTTCTAAATTAGATAAAAAATTATATGTTGTAAGAAATTTAGAAAATAAACAAGACGCAGCAGATTTGTTAGCTAAAATTAATAGAAGACTTACAATGTTAATAGATAAACTTATAAAAAAATATGGAGAAACTGATGATCGTGTACTTTTGATGAAAAAAAGATTTAAAAATCATGAGATTAGAGAAGCTTTACACAAAAATAATCAAACAAGTTATAGTATTAATAAAGGGGAGCAAATTGTTTTATGTATCCGAAATAAACAAAATCCATTGGAATTATCTGATGTTAATACAATAGTTTTTGTTGCAATTCACGAACTGGCCCACGTCATGACTATTTCGATCGGACATAAACCAGAATTTTGGGAAAACTTTAGATTTTTATTAGCACATGCTATAAAATGGAAATTATATAAAGAAGTCAACTATACTGAGAAACCCAAACCTTATTGCGGAATTAAAATTACTGAAACACCTTTGAAAATAGGCGGTTCAGACGAATATTTCAAAAAAAATGATTAATTTTAAGTAGTAATTTAAGTAGTAATTTAAGTATAATATAATAAGTATAATTTAATAATATTTTGAACTGAGTAAAATGAGTGACTATATCATTCTGAAATGTGTTAAAGAAAAAAATAAATTAAGAGTAAAATTTCATTTATACGTTGATGTGAATGGAAAAAAATACGAAGATGTTTATAATAATACTTTAAATTGTAGATTTCCAAGAGATAAAAGAGTTGAAGGAAAATTTTACAAAATTAATGCAAATGATTTGTCGATTAGTTATCGAAAAGAAATTCCGTTTTATAATATTAAATTCTCAAATATACAAAATGCAAATGTGCTAGATGCATTAAAAGATGTATATACTGTCGAAGAATGTGTTATTTGTATGGATTCGTCGCCAAATATTACTTTGATTTCGTGTGGTCACAAGGTCACTTGTGAAGAATGCTATGAGCAGCTACGCCATAAAACGAACAAATGCCCTATTTGCCGAAAAACAATAGAACAAGCTTATTTGGAATAAAAATTTTAAAATTATTTATATATTATAAATAAAAATTTTAAAAATATTTTTATTTGTTTAATTTGTATTTATTAGAGAGAAAAGATTGGTATAAACACAAAAGGATTATTATAAAATAATACAAAAATCTTAAAGATGCCTTATCTTTTGAAAACAGGTAAATTACGGTGGCGAGGTAAATATTATAATATTGATAGAAAGCACAAATGTAAATGTTTTGCAAATAAAGAGGAAGCTTTAAATTGGGAAACTGTTCATAAAAATCTTGTGAAACAATATAAAGATAAAGAAAGAGCTGAAAAAGCTATAGAAAGAGCTAAAAAAGCTAAAGAAAGAGCTGAAGAAAAAGCTAGAATTAAAAATTCTAAAACTCCAGAGCAAAGACGAAAAGAAAATATTGAAAAACATGGGAATGATTTTCAAACAGAAGCAACTGCTACGATGAAATTTTGTGAATTATTAAAAGATACATATAATTTCTTACAAATTCGAGACGGAGCTCAGAATGATTTAGCTCTACAATTTAAATCGAAGAAATCAAAGAAATATTATGCATTGCAAATAAAATCTTGCTCTAAAAGGATTAAATCTAATAGACCAGGTAATAATACACCTCTAGCTCAGTTTGGGAAGATAAATAAATATCCAAATTCGATTATTGTCTGTATTTTATTAGAACCATTTACTATTTGGATCTTTCATGGTGACCGATATATTAATCACTGTTCTACTTTACAGGAAAGTCAAACAGATAAATTTCAAAGTGGATTTATTTACGATAAAGAAAAAAATATTAATCATCTCAATAAACTTAAAGAATATTTAACTTGTATTGATAAAAATGGTCAAGCTAAATATGCTCAAGAAAAAATAGAATTTTGGAATATTCAACTTAATACAAATCAATATATTGAACACAAAGCAAATCAATTATATCAACAATGTTTGAATAAAAGATTTGAATTTGAACAACGTAAAATTGGTGAGCTTGAAAATCAACATCATGATCTTATAGAAAATGGCCAAAAAATTCAAGAAAAAGTTTGTTATGTTCAAAATAAACAAACCGGATTTGGTGTAAGTTTAACTAAAAAAGGGGGAAAAACTCCAACCGGTTCACAAATAGATGTTCCATATGAAGAAAAAGATTTTGATATATTGCGAGTTTATCTTTTGTACACCTTGGATAAAAATAAGAAATTGTCTTTTAAACGAGAAAATTATACTAAGATTGAATATGATCAAAGTAATGAAAAATATGTAAATGCAATCAAAGATATAGATTCATGGAAATTATTTGGTTATTTTGAATTTTCAATGGATGAATTAATTAAAGAAGGATGGATTCATACTGAAAGTAATAAAGGTAAAACAGGTAATGTGATTCATTTACCAAAAGAGATAATGCAATCATTAGGTCTTAAATTACCTCGTGAAAATAGTCGATTTACTAACGGTTGGACACGAAAACATTTTCATAAAATATATAATAGTTAGAATTAGATTTATTCCAGTTGGGAATCGAACCCAAGGCTATTCGTTGGAAGCGAATAATGTTACCACTACACCACTAGAACTAATTTAAAATGATATCTTAAATTTAAAAATTTAAATTATTTTAGATATAATTATACATATATTTTTTTTCTAATATTGAAACGCAAAAAATTGTGAATAGAAAAATAAATGATTTATTTGATCTTAAAATATTTAAATTTTTTTAATTCGCATATTATAATATTCGATTCTATCCATTTTTGTAGCAACGTGACAAACACAATATTTATTACAAGGAATTGGAGAATGCCAGATAATATCAACTAACACCGGAATTCCATTTAATCGATTCCATTTTTTCATAACATAACCTTTTAAAAATTCTCTGGAAACAATTGGAATTTCATAAATTGAAATAAAACTCACAATATGCCTATACACATCCATATTGTTTTTCTAGTATTATTTTAAAAATATTAAATTAAAAATATTATTTTTAATTTCTATATTGATTTAATAAAAATGATTAATTTTACTATCTAAAACATACAATAAAAAATATAATTAATATTACATTTTATTTTTACAGCAAAAATGTTTAAAAAAAAAAATACAAATGAAAAAAATAAAAATAAAAAAGCGCGGAGCAACAGAGCGCGAATGACTACGTGCAATGTTGACACGACTAAAAATAAAAATAAAATAAATAAAAAACTGTTAGATGCATGCAATTACTTTTGCATCAATAAAGTGCAATCATTACTAAAAAAAGGTGCAGATGTTAATTGTGCAAATGAGAACAGATGTACACCGCTGTATATCGCATGCGAAAGGAATCATCACGGGGCACTCGACGTGGTAAGATTGTTGTTAGACAACGGCGCAGAGGTCGATAGAACGGCTAATAATATGCAGACGCCGCTGCACGCCGCCGCCGGTCATGGCAACACCGACATAATGCGACTGTTGTTGGATAAAGGAGCGGAGGTCAATTGGGCATCTGAGGACAAAGCTGCGACGTCGCTGCACATCGCGTGTGGGGCAGGTCACTTCAACACGGTGCTACTATTATTAAACAATGGTGCAGAGATCAATCAGGTGACGAATGAGGACGCGACGTCGCTGTGTATTGCCTGCCAGGAAAGCAAAATCGACGTGGCGCAACTGCTAATACAGAAAGGTGCAGATATTAATAGGGCTAATAATGACAGTGACGCGCCGCTGCTCATCGCCTGCAATGTTACCGATGTCAACTTGGTGCGTCTATTGTTGGACAATGGCGCGGAGGTCAACAAAGCGAACAAAATAGGGTTGACGCCGCTGCTCATCGCCTGCGAATATTGCAGTATCGAAGTGGTGAGACTGCTGCTAGATAAAAACGCTGATATCAATCTGGCGGATAATATAGGTTATACACCCCTGTATATGGCCTGTGGTGCCGGACACATGGATGTGGTTGAGCTACTGATAGACAAAGGAGTTGATGTCGATAGAGCGAGTTATATAGAAGGTCGGGCGCCGCTGCACGTTGCCTGTAATAGGAATGATGTCGAAGTGGTGCAAGTATTATTGGAGAGTGGCGCAAATGTCAATCAACTAACAAAAGACGGATCAACTCCTATTTCAATTGCATTGAGTCTAAATTATCATAAAATGATATTTCTATTATTAAAATACGGTGCAGACGCACCGTATTTTAAAAAATACTGTGCAGACAAAAATTTCAATCTAGATACATCAAATTTATTACAAATTTACATAATATCAAATAGTAATATTCATGAAATTATAATAAATTACTTATCAGATAACATAAATTTAAAACAACAAGTTATTAAAAATTATGGAATAATAGATAATTGGAATGTGTCTCGAGTAACAAATATGGAACATTTATTTGAAAGATTCTTAAATTTTAACGAAGATATTTCTAATTGGAATGTATCAAATGTTACAAATATGAAAAGTATGTTTCAAAATACTGATTTTAACCAATCATTAAATAATTGGAATGTGTCTCGAGTAACAAATATGAAAAGTATGTTTGAAGATTCTGATTTTAACCAATCATTAAATAATTGGAATGTTTCCAATGTAACAACTATGAATTCTATGTTTGATAGTGCAGAAATTTTTAATCAACCTCTC
>Ga0181420_1000980_pt1 | contig 11048 bp, 22 predicted proteins | sample 43SPOviralmetaG_FD_130145 | JGI IMG/M metagenome (GOLD analysis project Ga0181420, IMG submission 130145) | Marine viral communities from the oligotrophic San Pedro Time Series (SPOT) site, San Pedro Channel, CA, USA - 43 SPOT_SRF_2013-05-22 | ecosystem: Environmental > Aquatic > Marine > Strait... | reverse complement strand
TTCTTTTATCATCTTTTAATTTTTAAGGTTTATATCTAATTTATTAATTATATATAAAGATAAGAAAAATAAGTCGTACTACCAAATCTTTTTCATGCTTTTTTTAGAAAGTTATTAAGAATTGTTAAAGAATTTATTTCTTTCTTGTTCAGATGGCCAGCCCAAGACTTTGCTACAATCGTTACACACCCAGCGTACAGTATGACTGCTTCCTTCATGTATCATTGATATAACCTGGTTTTTGTGGTTGCATTCTGACTGGATTTGCTTGATAGCTTGATCAAGCTTCCGTTTTTGGTCGAGTAATCTATCGACTTTATTGGCACCCATATCATCTATAAATATGGAACCAGATACTTCGTTACTTGGTTTTAATACCAAAATTAAGAATGGTTAACTCAAATACCCCTGATGAAAAATCTAGATATAATTTGAATGCTGTAATACGTCCAAGTCTAATCCATACTAAAAATTTATCATCCTGTTTGTTACCTTTTCTCCAACTATTAATTAAGTTCATTTTGTTTTCCTTTTAATAACCATCATGTTTTTTAATGCCTCCACCGCATGGATTACCTACTTCTAAGTAGTAGCAGTTATAGCATAACATCCTTAGGTTTTCTTGTTTATGATTTGTTTTATCGCCATCTATCCAATCTAATAATAAAGGAACTGTATAGTCTGTAATTCTTCTTTCTTCGAACCCACATGTACTACATTTTTCTTCAAATATTGCATTCCTTAATAATCTACCTTTTAGATTATGATGATTGACATCTCTATGTTTACCTTCTAATATATCTAGAAGTCCGTGTTTACCACGCATTTTTGGTCCTGTACCTTTTTTTATTCCAGCACCTCTTTGATTTTTATGTATCTCAAATAATGTTTTACCAGTAGCTTCATCTTTGTATAACTTTGCATATTTTCTAAATGCTTCGTATGATATTTTAAGCCATCGAGCAGCTTCTGCACATGATTTGCTATTTTCCATAGCATATCGTATTTCTCTTTCTGTTATATTGAAGGCTGGTCTACCTTCACCTGGCTTGAATGGCATAACTATCCTTTTAGTAAAGCCTTCTTATCTACATGATCACGTTTGGTATCTTGTTTATTTGTTAGTTTGTCATGATATATACCTTGCTCTTCTTTTGTCAAGTTTTTATACCAGTCCATAAACTCACCACCTCTTTTAGTTAAAGCTTCTGCCCAAATATCTCTAGGTTCTCCTTCTGTAATTTTATACTTGGCCATTATTGTACCTAAAATTGTAGCACATTTAGGTTGTATACCTATTTTTTCTTTATCCATAGCATCATACCATTGTTGCATAATTTCTGCTACATAATCTTTTTGCTTGTTCATAACTTATTCTCCTTTATTATTTGATACAATATTTTTAACTGTTTCTGCTATCTCTCTAGCTTCTGCAATATCTTTTACTAACTTCATACATTCTTCTACAATATCTGGATGTTCTCCGATACCTGCAGGATTACTTAGATAGTTTTGTAAATTTGCAATTGCTTTAGTTTCTTTTGCATTAGCTTCTGCTAACAATGCATTCATAATTAAATTACTCATAACTTTTTCCTTTTTTTTTTTGTTAATATTAATCCTCCACCACCGGGTTGTTTTAAGACTATACCCTTTTAAGCCTTTGGGTCAGGGTGCCTAAGCCGCCATTGCCATTTCAACATGTTCGCCTGTTATGCGTGATCTTCATTATACCCTTATCATTGTGTCAATTCCATGTCATCCCCATATTGTAATATGTTTAGTGGAGATGGTGGGCTTCGAACCCACGTCCATCAATGCAGCTAATATAACTACTAACGATCATTTATAAATATACTAGTTATTGATAAATAATTTGCCTTCTCTAATATACATTTTACCTACTGGTATTTCTTTTAGTTCTCTACCTTGTAAGTCATATATTTTATCATTCCACCATCTTACACCATCTTCTTCTATTACAAAACCAGGAAGACTTGTTGGTAACATATTAAGTAATACCCAATTAGTTCCATCAAATACTAACCAATCTTCTCTATTACATACTTCTACTGAACCGTTCTCGTAAATATATACGTCATACGTTACTTTAATTGTATCTGATGTTGTAACTTGAGGAAAATAATCACTTATACCATCTCCTGAATAACACATACCACCTGTACATAATCCAGTACATACTCCCCAGTATACTTGCATTGAATCAGGATTGTGTACTATATTTGTTGTATCTAGTCCTATAAATAATCCTTGACCCTGATCAGTCCAATATGTTATTGAATCGCAACAAAAATATGGTGCTGCTTGTTGTGCTTGTGTTTGTAGTCCAAGCGAAACTAATAGTGCTAATAATATTTTTTTCATTTTTTAAATCTTTTAATTTCATAGGCCAATTTATCCATTCTATACATTTGTATCAGGCCTTTTACAAATATATATTTTAATTTTTTAAACATAAACTTCTGCTCCATTTTCATTGTCTTCAAATACTGATACATATACACAATCAAATTCTTCCATAATTTCTTTTGCTAACATTTCACATGACTTGGCTCCAAATTCATGAGTCCTAGATTCTAAATTATAATATTGATGTCCTAACCATTCTTCAATATCTCGTTTGAACATAATAAACTCTACATCTCTATCATCATGATTAACTTGTTTCTTTGCAGTGATAAACCATTTATGCCTATGCATATTTGATAAAAATCCTACTTCAGGAAATACTTTCTGAGCTGCTGGCCAATTATGTAATCCTTCTATCTCTAATTTTGCTATAACGTTTGTTTTCATATTCTTAATATATAAAATTTATTTCAACTATCCAAATTCTTTTGAACTTTTTCCCAATATCCTGCTGTCATTTCATTTTGCATACCTCGAGGACCTCCATTCCAACATCTTGCAATTTCTTCTGCAGTTGTTAGTCCATAATGTTTACAATAAATATCAAACATTTTAATTGATCTATTTCTTAACCATCTATCATCATATGCATATCTATGAGTATTACCTTGCCTTCTTAATATCCTATTTACATCATCAACCATACATTTTCTTATTTGTAAACAACCAACTGCATCTTCTGATGCATTATATGCTGAATCATTATTACTTGATTCTACTTTTATGATTGCTGATAACAAATGGGTTGTATTATTTGACATATTGAAATCCCATATTTGATTTTCCCATTGCAATGTATCTATTTCTAATACCAAACTATCAATTCTATTTGTTAAACTATCTGTAGTTTCTTGAAGTTCTAATTTAAGATTATCAATTTGATTTTCCATATTCCATGTAGATGCTATAAATAACATTACTATACTAATAAACATTAAACCAAATGCTACTTGATCATATGTATATGTTTTTTCTTTTTTCATAATTTTTTATTTTTTAATTCAACTGTTAATCCATTTTTTACAAGTTGTTGATAAACTAATATCACTTCTACTCCTAATCCAGAATAAATATTACAACGTCCTTTGTTATGTACTAGTAATGCACATTGATGTGCTTGATAATAGTTATGTGCACAAATTGTCATTAGTACTTTGATAACAAAATCAAAATCATTAACATCATCATTTATCAGATGTATAAATAATCTTTTTCTTCTTGGTTTTCTTAGTTTCTTTGTAGACATAATTATATGGGTAATTTCCCCATGTTGTTGTTATAACCCAATTCATTGTTTTAATGTTTCTGAATGTTCTATTTTTGTGATATAAGCATTATACTTGCCTATGAATTCTTTTGTAACCTGTGTTCTATGTTCTTTACCGTATGCTTGTTTAGCTTCTATTGGCCTTCCCATTTCATCTAATATGTTAACTAGATATATTTTTTGATGATCGGTTGATGATATCTCTGCAATATCAATTGGATGACTTTCTATTGTCCATTTCATTTGTAACTGTGTTTTTGATTTTAAGTAATTCTGCACAACGCTCATATTCTTCTTTTTCTTGAAAATATATAATTAGTTGATCAATAAATTTAATTTTTTTTTTGGATTGAAAACTATTTGGCCAAGGATCTGAATTAGATGTTAACACTTCGTAAGCTTCTTTAAGTGTTAATTCTAGATAATTGTCCATTGCCTCTTGAGTCATCTTAAATTCCATCTTTTTAATTTATATTAATATAAAGAAAATTTGGCAAAATACCAAATTATTTAGGCAGAAAATACTTTCTTTTTTCCTCCATCATAAACATAAGCATGTCCTTCTGCTATCAAGGTATCATTTATGTTCATTTGAACCCCTTTTGCGTCCTGTATAAAGATTTCTCCTAGTACTCTACCATATTTACCTACTCCATAAGACTTAAGTCTAAAGTAGCCTGGTTTTGAAGATATATTTTCTAATAAATCTTTGTTTCTGGCTTTAGCTGCAAGACCTAATTTTTTTTCTTCAAGGTCTCTTGTTCGGCTTTCCCAAGTATCTATTCCTTTATATCTGATTCTTTTCTTAACCCAAATATCAAAACCTACATCAATAAGAGCATCAATAGTATCACCATCAACAACTCTTTCTAACTTACCTCTGTATATATATTTATCCATACTTTTATCTTAATGTGAAGTATATTGAAGGAACCCATTCTGGTGGTTCTTCTCTATCATAATTAGCTTCATAATCATTTCTAGTCCAATCTTTATCAATCTTTCCTCCTGCATCTATAACAAGTTTAAGTGATGCTTTCCAATCTGCTGGAGATAATGGACGTCTCATATATGACCATCGCGCTCTATATCTACCAGGCTCTCTTTCAGATATACTAACGCCTTTTTCAATCTTGTTCATTTCATATTCAATTGATTCTGCCTTAGTAGAAAATTCTGGTATATCTTCGTTTAATATGTTTTTTAACTTTATCATTATCTTCTCCTTGGTTGTGATGATAACCCATATCCTATCCTACCTGTATCAGCTTTCTTACCATAAAAATCTGATTGAGCCTGTCTTTCTTGATCTAATGCTCTCTCGGCAGCCTTTTCATTTTTTATTACATCTTTTGATAATACTGTAATAATAGTTTGCATAGTCAAGTTATCTAAATCTCTCCATGTTCTAACATGACGAAGAAAGTCTTTGTTTGGAGTAGGTAATCTTTTTGGATCTATATTTTCATCACCAAACTGCTTACCATAAAAATAACTAACAGCATATAAACGATGATTTCCATCTTTTCGAATAGATACTCCTAATCTACCAAAATGTTTTACACCATGGTCCCATTTGAAAGAAAATCCTCCTGTGCCATCACCAAATCTAAATTCCTCATATTCAACCTTTTTATCAGATGGCCATTTTTCATCTGCTTCTTCAATACCAACCATCTCTCTTACTTGTTTCATTGAGTCTTGTAATGCACCTCGATCAAATATCTTTGTATCAAGTTGTTTAGCTTCATTAACTGATTCATTATGCCTTGATTTGAATGCAATCCAATTGGTTCCACCTACTCCTTGAATACCTCTTGGTGCATTAGTCATTCTACCATCATCATCATAACTATATAATTTACTAACAGCTTTAATAATTTTTTTACGATCTCTATAATTTGTATAGTTAACAAATAGAACATCTTTATGCGGTATAACAGATTCAACACTCATTCTAATTAATAATCTAGAAAGTATCTTTGCATCTTTCTTAGACATGTTGCGTGGAGCTTCTGATAATACTTCGTTTAATATATCTTTTAATTTTTTCATATTACTAGCCTATTCTATAATTCATTATAGCCTTTTTAACCTTAAGTTTTTCTTTAGCTAGTTTTTCAATTCTTGTTTGCAATTTATTTAAATCACCACCATATCTATTGGCATCTGCATCAGTCCAGTTACTACCTTTCTGTCCAGCATCTTGATTCATTTCAGAATCTAATCTTTGATATTCTTTAGCAGCATCTTTCATTTGATCAATAATATCACTTTCCTTATCCATTAACTTGTAATATTGTTTGGTACTTATTTTTTTAACTTTTGGTAAAGCTGCTTTCTTCTTTAATGCAGTTTGTCTTGCTCTAACTGCAATTAGTATAGGATCGTTAATATCCATTCCTTCGTATTCATTTAATTTAGCTTCAGTTAAACCTCTAGACCTCATGTCCTTCTGTAAATCAATTATAGCTTTATATATTGCATCAGCCTTTTTCTTTAACTTCATATCTTTATTAGTTAATTGCTTAACTCCCATAGCATGTCTAAAGTCAAACTGTGCGCCGAGTATATCTTCAAATGCTTTTGCAACGTACTTCTTATATCTTGGGCCATCAGTCGTATTTTCATCAACGCCTTCGAAAGCTGATTTAATTGATCTTCCACTTAATGCATCTGCACATGCTTTATTAAATTTCTTCAGCCAACCTCTTGCTTCTGATGGTGATCTATCTTGCTTTAATTCAATGGCCATGTTTAGGTGGCTTGCTATATCATCAGCTTGCTCATCATCAATTTGATCAAACTTATCTGATAGATCTACTAATGCCTTCTCACCAACATTACTCTTGATAGTTGAACCTATCATTAATAAAGGTTTTAATCCTCTTACTAATCTTTCAGAAAGTACTTCGTTTAATATGTTTTTTAGTTTTTTCATTAGAATCTATCTCCTTTTGCAAAACCATTTACTAACTGTTCCAGAAGTTTAACTACTTGATCTTTATATCCTGGTTGTCTAAACTTACCACCTATTCTTCTTGTTTCTTGTTCTACTTCATATAAAAGATCTTCCATTCTAGATTCTACATCTTCTAATAATTCATTTAAATCCTTCATTTCATCATCAGATATTGTTCCGTCTGGATTAGCTTCTGCTAATGGATTCCATTTCATTTTCATTAAATTATCAGATGGCAGTTGTCCTAGTACACTTTCTTTTAGTTCTAATTCAGCATCTGCATGAAGTCCTGATATTTTAGCTTCATATGCTTTATATGCAGCAGATGCATCAGCAGTTGCTTTCTTTTTCTTTTTTCCTAAATCACCTGCAATCTTTGTATGTTTTGCAATTGCTTTTTCATCACCCTTTGATTTAGCTGCTTTATATTTTTCTAAATTAACTAACAATAAAGAAGAAAGTGTTTGTTCTTTTTTAACTGCTTTATCATACTCAGCTCTTAACGCTTTAGCGCTTTTTGCTTCTGTTAATGGTTTACCTGATATAATATCTTTTAATTTCATTTTTTATCCCTTTGGTGTCCATTTAACACCCATTACATCTAATGTAGATGCACATTTCTTTCTAAACAATGCTAAAAATTCATTTGCCTTTTCAATATCTTCTGTACGAGGGTCATCTTCTAACCATTCAATTGCATTGCCTAGGTCTGCTTTCTCTCTATGATAATTAACATCTTCAAATGAATTAAATAGTCTATTTAATGTATCCAATTGTTCATCTACCTCCATCATGTCTGCAAATGGTTCTATATCTGTTACTTGTGCACCAAATTTTAACATACCAATATAATCAAAATCATTTGACCACATATCTCCTAGTTCATATGCCTTAGTTCCTTCAGTTATTTTGTTTTCATTTCTTCCTGGTGCATCTACACTTAGTTCTCTTTCAGTTCTATCATCTACATCTAACTTAGGAAGTGCAGATGATGGTATTGGATATTTTACATGCAATTGTTTAACTATATTAGCATATTCTTTTTCGAATGATTTTCCTGTAGGTGGTAATTGTCCTTGATGCCAATATACATATGTCATTATATCTGATGGTTCATATTCCCACCAAAACTTAAGGTTTGGAAATTTTTCACCTTTAACTCTTGTTCTTAATGATTTAAGCATTGGATCGTTTACTGGACCTTCATTTAATGTTCGGTCTCTCATCCATTTACCATGGTTAAATTTTCCATTGTTATCTATATAGCTCATAATTTATTCCCTTATTTATTTCCTGCAAATTTTTCTACACCAGCAATTCCAAAACAACCAATGACAATCCATGTAAATGCATTATATATTGTTTCATTGATTACTAAATCTTTACCAGTATACCCTGTTATTAAGTCTAATAACGCAAATAGAACCATTACTAAGAATGCAATAAACCCTACTACAGTTTTTTCATTCCATTCATTGTCATTTTTAAAAATATTCCACATATTATTATCCCTTTATACTATTTCTTAAATCTCTATATAATTTTGCTAATCTACCTCCTGTTAATGCTCCTGGAACTTGATCATTTAACATCTTTGCAAATGCAATAATAGCTGGTGCAACTTCATTTTTCATATTGATTTTTTTAACGGCCAGTTGAATTGCTTGATTATTCATCATTTTATCTGTTAACCGTTGTACATCTTTTGGATCATCTCCTGTTGCTTCTGGAGAACCTGCTGGAGGTGCTTGCCCTTGTCCACTTGGATCAGATGTTCCTGGTGTATCCCATATACCTGCTTCTTTTAGTAAATGTTTTAGTCTAATATTCATTTGTTTTCCCTTTTATATAAATATACAAATTAAAAATCTTCCATTATAATTTCATCTATCTTATCTTGTATATCTGATAGAGTTGCTTCCATTTGCATCATAATATTTGCTTGGAATCTTGCTACCTCTTCTCCATCTTTATAAATTACAATTGTTGGTACTACTACTATTTTATATTTTCCTGCAGCCTTAGTATCTTTTTGAATGTCTATAAATTTAGTACTACAGTCATTTAATTTACCTACCCATGTAACTTTATTAGCTTCATTGAATCCTGCATTGTATTGTACTACACATAACCCATCTTCTTTACAAGGTGATTGTCCATAGACATTGGATACTAAACCAACAAGTAATATAATTAATAATTTTTTCATAACTTATCCCTTTATCTAAGTTTGTCTATTTTTTCTTCTAGACGTTTAATTGATTCTTTCAGTTCTTTAACATCTTCCTGAGTAGTCATAATTGTTTGACGAACTAATTGATCTTTCATATCAAATTCCATTCTAGTAATCTCTGCAGGAGGAGGTTCAGGTAACATCTTTGCTTCTTGTATATCTGCTTGTAGCGCAAACCACATTCCTACAATTGTAGCTATTAGTGCTGCTATCCCACCTAAAGTTTTTAAACTTACCTGAACGTTAGTGTCTTCACTTAATTCTTTTGCCATTTATCTTCCCCTAAAATACTCTATAATTTATTCCAGCACTAAATCCGTGCCATTCTCTATTCCAATACTTATTATATTTTCCTTCTACAAATACTCCTATATTCTTATTGAACCAGTGTCCATATATCAAACCAAATGAATAATCCTTCCATTGTCCTTCATTAAAATTATAATAACTAAACTCATTTTTACTATCACTGTAATGTAGTGGCATTAAACTTCCCCAAGCGTGCAGCCAACTTTTTTTAGTATACTTATAATAATCAAATCCTATTACCCATGAATGCTGAATAACATTAGCTAATGCATCTCTTTTCTTTTCTGAATAATCTGCTAGTGTTGTTGGAATAACAACTGCTTCCCAGACTTCTGTACTTGTTGCAACAGTATTACCAGATGGATCAAAGTATTCTACTCCACCTTCTCCATCAAATTCTACAGTATATCCTTCCTCTAATGCTAGGAATGTATAATGTAGATTACCATTTGATAATTTCCATTCCTCTAAAGGATCATATCCGTATGGTTCAGATAATCTTTGTGCAATTCCAATGTTAAAAGAAAGGTTACCATTTACATTATATCTATATCTTTCTGAAGCTTCAAAATATTCAATGTCAGCAAATCCATCTTTTAGATATTCTACTTTTGCTATCCAATGATTCCAACAATTCTTAAGACCACATCCATCATCGGCTACATATCTAATAAAATGGTGTTGATCAAAATATGTTTCACCTTGTTGTCTTTTATATTCTGCTTCAAATAAAAATTCAAATTGATTTTCCCATCTACCAATAGTAGCTGCATCTGAAAATGATGATTCTGTTCCTCTTTTAAATGCTTCTTTAGGTTGATATCCAAATTGCTTCATTTTCCTGATACCTAATATCATAGAATAATCGTAAGGAGTTTCAATTGTTGTAGTTTCTAATCCATTTGTTACTGAAAATGCATCTACATCTGATAATGATGTTCCTCCATTTACTGCTCCGTATACTGTTCCGAATTTAAATATACGTTTGAAATCTATTTTTTTATCTTGGCCACAACATTCTTTTGGTGCAGCACAAGATGCTAATATAAGTATTATTACTATTGCTATTTTTTTCATTGTTTAATCACCTTTTTACTATATCTAACGTTATTGTAAAGTATAGACATATTATATATACCATTGGATAACTTTGATAAATCTAAACGTTTTGCATTTGATTCACTCATTACTTTGTTACCTATCATATCATATAATTCTACTTCTATTTCTAACCTTGTATCTATTGTTATAACATCTTTTGTTGGATTTGGATATACTACAATACCTAATGCTGATATATCTTCAATTGAAGTTGGCCAACCTAATTGACAATAATCATACATTGATTGACATGAAGCATCCCAATCATTTGTACAGCAATAATCATCTACATCGATTACCCAAGCATAACATCCATCATTTAACCAATAAGGAATTCCAGGTCCTCCATAACATCCGGCATTATATAAGCAAGATGCTGAATCAGATACATTTGCTGTAGGATCGTAATTATATGCTGCAACATCTGTACAACCTATTATAATTGTTATACATGAATTATCATCGTAACAAGCATTTGGATTATAATTTAATGATGTTGAATCTGTACAACCTGATATGTAACAACATGAATTATCTGATGTATTAGCTAATGGATCAAAATTTAATGCCGATGCATCATTACATCCATATATAAAAGGAATACAATTTCCATTATCTACATTTGCTAATGCATTATAGTTAAACATTGTACTATCCATACAACCATATATTGGTAACACACAACTATTATCATCTGTATTTGCTAATGGATTATAATTTAATGCATTAGGATTAGTACATCCATA
>Ga0181420_1000976_pt1 | contig 11061 bp, 23 predicted proteins | sample 43SPOviralmetaG_FD_130145 | JGI IMG/M metagenome (GOLD analysis project Ga0181420, IMG submission 130145) | Marine viral communities from the oligotrophic San Pedro Time Series (SPOT) site, San Pedro Channel, CA, USA - 43 SPOT_SRF_2013-05-22 | ecosystem: Environmental > Aquatic > Marine > Strait... | reverse complement strand
TAATCCAGTCTCATATACAACCTCATTAACATATATCTCCTCATTCTGCATTCTAACCTCAACTAAAGTAGATGGGTCATTAGTGAAACCAAAGTCCATTCCATAGCCTATTAACTTCTTATCTTCTGTAGTAAATTTAGAGGTATTCCAATTCTTAAATACTAGGCCTTCTATTCTGCCAGTCATTCCCCTAGCGTATACCTTCCATAAGTCAATATCCTTTCCTTTAAGGGCCTCTATCTTATCTCTAATCTTATCACTTAAAAAAGGGTTATGTCTATGGTCTGATATAATAAGCTCTGATGTTTCTTGAGGTATTACTTTCTCATGTACCCAGAAAGATGTATCTGGGTTATAGTCTATATAAACCTTTCTACGAGTTCTAAGAGCTAATTGCTCGTATATATTATAGTTAATACCATTAGCCTCATTAACGAATAAATAGTCTCTCTTTCCTGACTTAGCGTCTTGGTCGTTATCATAACTATTAAACTCTATTCTAGAGCCATTTCTAAATCTGAATACTCTATCTGTTCTGTTATAGAATATTACATTCTCCTTAACTACTTCGTTTTGAGATAGTATATCCTGAGCATCTCTAAGAGCTCCTACTTTTAAATTAGGTATATCTTGACCAGCTACAGTTATAATGCACTCCTCTTCCATTGCCTTAGTAAATAATACTTGCAATATAGAGTAAGTTTTACCTGAAGAAGTACCTCCTTGATTAACTACTATATCGGCAGTAGATTCTAGATTCTTATAATATAAGTCTCCAGCCTTAATCAATTATATCTCCCTCCTCGCTAGCAAATGGAATGCCAGTACTTATTATCTTAACTTCTAAATTCTTGTGTGTGGTCTCTTGCTGAATCTCTTGTCTTTCTACATATCCTCTATTCTTTCCCTTTCTACTTAAATAGAATGTAGTGGCCTGAGTACTTCCCTCTCCTATTTGTTTATGTAATTGACTCTCAGCAAAATCTAAAGCAATATTCTCTACATCCTCTACAGACTTTCTATACTCCTCATCTTCTTTTAACCAGATGTAATGAGTTACTCTAGATATCCCTACTTTTACGCAAGCTGAAGTTACTATCCCTAAAGATTTCTCTAATGCAGATAGCATAGCTTTTTTATTTGTCTTAGTTCTCTCTTGTTGACTCATTTATTTATATATACTCTAAATATCTAGCTTATGTAAGGTTTCGTTAAATCTTACTCCCACACTTATCACAAATATCAAAAGAGTCATCTCTCTCAATCTCCTGAGTTTCAGGCTGTTCGAAAGGGAATCCTTCTAAACCCCAGTCCTCTAATTCGAACTCATTCCAGAATCCGCTAGAAAGGTTATCCCAGTCCCACTGGCCATTAGATATATTATCTCTTATAACTATCTCTTTCTCATCTTCTAAACTTAATCCACTTATCAACTTAGTAGGTACTTTATCTAACCCAATATGAGTAGATGCTCTTAATCTTTGATTACCAGCTATAACAACTAAATCTCCAGTTCTGTCAGATAGTATAATAGGTCTAGCTTCAAAATACTCTGGATTCTTTCTTATAGAATCACATAATACATTGAACTGCTTTTCGTCTATAGTTCTAGGATTATAATCTAGTAACTTTAATTCATTAATTTCTCTATAAATCATACTTCTTATAAAGCTTTATCACTTGTCTATATATGCAAGTACCACAAGACATATCAGGACTATAGTTTAACTCTTGCCTACATAACTCTTTGAACTCATTAAAGAGCCGTCTCGGTAGACGGCCCCCTTGTTGTTTTTGAATTCTTATTATTTGTTCTTTTAACTCTTCGGTCATTATAATAATTGTATTCTTTTTGCGTTCTCTTTAACAATATTAAATCTGCTTCTAATATCGTCTCTTAATTGTAGGCCCATTTCTACTTGCCTTTGGTGGTCTCCTTTAATCTTCTTAATAGCTAAGTCCCACCTATTATTATATACTCTAATAGAGTTACTTGAAGTAGCTATAGACTTATAAGGGTAAACATCACTAACTATAATAGGTCTAGCAAAATGGCCAGCCTCTATCATTTTAAGCTCTGACTTACATCTATTAAATGCGTTGTCTTGTAAAGGAATAACACATATACCGCAATCAGTATAGTCCCTAGCATATTCGCTAATATCAGATAATTGAACTTTTATAGACTTCATTCGTCTAGGTAACTTATCACTCTTAACAAAGAAATCTTCATTATTAAAGTAGTCTCCTAATAATTTTAAGTCATTACTATGAGTATTACCTCCAGAATAAAAGAACGTGTCAAAATCTATAGATAATGAATCATAAGCAAATTGATTTTCCTGAGGGTCAATAGCGTTCTTTAGTACATGGACATTCTTATTAAATGGTCTTATCTCATCTGCTAGTCTTTTAGTTGTAGTCCATACAATGTCCGCTAACTTCATATTAGCTACTACACATTTATTCATATTTGTCTTATTATAGTAGTAAGACATAGGATGGCCTTTAGGTAATTCCCAATGGTCATCTATATCACATATAACCTTAATGCCCCTACCTTTTAAATCTACTATACACTCTTCAGGTTTCATTAATCCTGATATATTTCTATTGAATATAACGTGAGTAATATCTCTATCTTTTTTAATAGCATCCATAAAAGCGTCATCTCTGCTCATTAAGCAAACCACATCTATTCCGTAGTCTCTGCTCATCTTAGCAATAGGCACCATTAATCTATGATAAGCTACTCCATTCATATTATCTAGGATTATAGCTATCTTTGTTTCTTTCTTATACATAATTGAAAACTCTTTTTTTGCTTTATCATAGTCAGCCTTTAAGGCCTTATATCCTATTCCACTATCTTTATGAATCTTAGTTAGATTATCTCCATTCGCTATCGAGCGTAGTATCTCAGCGTAGTAGTGATTCATTTTACCTAGTGTAGTCTCTATGTCTATATCCTCTGACTCATCTTCAAAATAATAAGGGTCTTTCTTATTGCATTTCTTTAGCCATTGATTACGCATAACCATAGCAAAATAACCCTTCATGTTATCCTTAGGAGGTTTCCTAGAGCATATATCATAAGCTAGAGAGACTAGCTCCTCAGCCTCTAGGGTATTCCTAGTAAGCTTAAGAGCATAGTCCTTTATACTTTTATCGAAATAAATATCCTCTAGTTTCAAAATGGTACTTCGTTAGATGTACTTGCGAAAACATCTCCTTTGGCTTGCTCTGACATTGGAGCTGACGGCTGCCAAGTATCTAACTCAACGTAATACTTACCTCCTTTACTTTTCTTAATATCAAGATTAACCCATCCTTTGTTAGCGTTTGACTTAAGGAATTCTACAGCTTCGTCTACTTTAACTGACATACCCCCTACAATAAAATCAGGTGCATTATCATTTCTTTTAAACATAAAACCGTTTGCAAATACTTTTTCTTTTTGTTCTGACATAATTCTTTTTTTAATTGTTATTTATTTATTATTTATTTTCGCTTACTATCATTGATAATAGTACAGCATAATTAGCTAAATCCAAGATACTATCCTCAATACTTTCGTGATTAGGTTTGTTCCCTTTAGAGTTAATTAAAACTCCTAGCCTTGCTACTTTAGTTCCTATTAGGTTTAAGCAGTTAGTTTCTGCATTACCTCCAGATATAGTGCCAGCTAGTTTAAAGTTACTGAGTCTATCTTCGTTAGCGTAATCGTCTCCTTTACTAAACATGACTTTACTCATTTTTTTAGTCATGCTTTCGAAATGTTTCTGTTGTTGTTTTTTGTTCATTGTATTACTTTGTTTAATTTAATATTTGTTACTTTCCATTGCGGCCTTTCTCCATGAATGATTTTGTGATTATTCATTAATCTGGCCTTTAATGTATCTTCGTCCTCTGTATCTCCGTAGACTTCAGAGGATAATTTCTTTTTGCCTTTTGTTGCAGTTACTTGTATTAGTCCTTTCAATATAATTTATCGTGTTTTCTGTGGCAATCTCTGCACCTTATTTTAATATTATTTACATCCCAAGCAAGCTCAGAACTTCCAGTCTTTTGAGCCTTGTCTACGCTTATTGTGTGTGAGCAATCTAATATACCTCTTGAAGTTAAACAGTCTTCGCAAAAGTTATATCCAAACTCCCAAAACTGGGCACTTAATACAGACCTCTTAGCCTCTCTAGTTCGTGAGTCTATTACTGACTTACTAACCTTATCTCCATTTGACATCCTATAGTTTCCCATGCTTTGTTAGTACAAATATAACATAATTAACCTAATCTACACTAGTTTAACTGTTGCAGTTTTCCACATTATAGCTCACTTATTTTATTAAGTTTAGCGAACTCTACTCTAGCTTTATGTATAGTCTGTTTTAGTATTGCTATATCTTGATTAAGCTTACCTATAGATTCATGTAGTTGATTGTTATCATGCTGTAGGTATGTAGTATAGTGCAGTAAGTTTTGCAGCTTATCTAAGTTAGCTTTTTTAGTAGGGTCTATCTTTACTGAATGCGTATTAGGGTCTCCTAATTTAAAGCCAGCTTGCTTAAGTATAGCAACATCTATGCTAGATATTACCGCCTTAGCTTCTCTTATTGTTTTATTTTGTTCTGATATCTTGTTCATTGTTTTATTTAAAAAGGGTTATCTAAATCGTATTGCTGTGGCATCATTTGTTGTAGTGGGTCTTTAGCCTCTTCAGGGTCTCCATAAGCATAAGTCTTTCTATTTAGGCCTGGTTCATATTCATAAAACCTTTGCTTATTCCAATCCATCATTAAAGTAAACTCTCCTATGTTACCATAATGCTTAGGCTTTACTTTGTCTATGTGAATGTTATATGGCTCATGATTCTCCTTAGAGTTTTTATGTATAACCATTATATTTTTTCCGTTGTTATTCCATTCTGACCCACCCATTAAATCATAGACACTAGGTCTTTTTAGGCCTCCATTAGCTATAGCTTTTGCATCTGGATTCTTAGGATGAATGATTATAAAGCTGTGCATCTTATTAGTCTCAAAAAATCTATTTCTATAAGATAAAATCTTTCTCAAATAATCTGGCTTAGTAGGCTCACCTTCGTGATTCATATAGTTCCATGAGTCAATAACTGCCGAGTTACATTTAGCTTCTTTTGCATAGTTCCAAAATGCCGTAGGCTCTAGTGTTTTTGCAGAGCTAATAAACTTAAAGTTATCTAATATAAATTTAGAGTGTTTAACTATTTCAGCTTCAGTTATAGCGTTAGGATATTGCTTATCAAATGTCTTTCCAGTTAACTTATGTATTAAGTTAGATATTACTTCAGTATCTCCTCCATCGTCAGGCATATAGATACAATGTTTCCAGCCTTTATTAATAGATAAAGCTACTAATATCTCCTTAGCCACCAGACTCTTTCCGTAAAAAGGATAGCCAGTTATATCAGTACATCCACCTTCTACGAATGTCAGTTTGTCATCAAATGACTCTAATCCTATATTCGCTCCAGTTGGTAAACCATTTCTTTGAAGATTGATAAGTTCGTCTACTATTTCGTTGTTGTCTTTAAATATGCTCATTAATTGTTTGTTGTTATTCGTTTTAAGGGTATTTATAGCCCGTTTAAGGCATTTCTATTGTTTTTTGGTGTATTCATACCACTCTAGTTATTTAAACTCCTTAGAGCTTTTAAATTAGCTTTGTGGTTTTTAGTTTGTATTGTGTAGCGTTTAGGAATTTATCTAGTTTATCCGCTCTGCTTATGAACTCTAGAGTAAGATATTTGTAGTTATTGTCCATGTGGAAGTTATCTCCAGCAGCATTATTCAAAGCTAAAACTATATCTTTTTTAGTATAACCTTCTTTGAGTCTAGCGTTTATCTGTTTGCGGGTTTTAGCGTTTACTACTCTTGATTGTTTCCCTAGGGTTTGATTGTAGAGAGCTAAAAGTTTATCGTAGTCGATTTTATCGGTACTAACTTTTTGTTTCAAAACCTTTTCTTTTTTACTTTCTTTTTCTTCTTCTCTTATCTTCTCTTCTCTTAATAGCATTGCATTTGGATATGCATTTGCATATGCATATGCATTAACTGCCTGATTATCAGGATTCCCACTCCAACGTTTTTGAGCTGCCTTACGTCTTTTGTTGATAACATCGCTAAATTGTCCTATCTGTTCATCTAGAAAATCTATGACTATTTCGTCGTCAATAATTGACATAATTCCTTCACTTAAAAGCTCACTAAATTCACTCTCATTTTTAAGGTGTAATCTATTGATTGCATTCTTTAAATTTAGCTCACCTAATCGAGCCCAATATAAAGCACATAAATCAATAAATAATCCTTTGCTCTCTCTTGAGCAGTCTTGAATAGTTCCTACGTTCCAGTCTGAAGCTTCGAACTTAAAATAAGGTAGTTTAAAACTCTTTTTTTCTTTCATTGTTTTTTGTTTGTTGGTGCAAATATATAATCAATTTTTTTACAATCAAGTACTTTTTAAAATAAACTTGCAATGCAAAAGCATATGCACTTGCAATGCAAATGCATTAATGTACTGATTATCAATAAGTTAATTTGCTGTATTTTTATGTAAATATTTTTTAGAATATATGCTTAACTACATTGGTATATATATAATACTATGATAATAGTATTAAATAACCTACCTAAAGTATCGTTAAATAAATGGTACTCAGGTATCCATTGGACTCAGCGTAAAAAGATAAAGGATAACTATATAAATGTAGTTAAATCTCAATTCAATAAAGTATTCTCAAAAGATAATAAGTATAATGTTAGTTATTATTTTGAATTTAAATCTAGGCCATTAGATGCTTCTAATTGTGTGGCCATGGTTAAAATGATTGAAGATATCTTATTCGAAAATGACGGCTATAAGATAGTAGAATCTATAACTATACATAGCAGAAAGAGCACCGAAGATAGACTCACAATAAAAATAAATTAAAAAAAACACTTTTTTATTTGCTATTTAGATTTTTTGTATACATTTGCAGTACAAAACAATTAAACAATAACAAATATGAAAGAACCAATACTTATAGTATTATCATTTAACGTAATACTTTCTTTAATGCTAGTATACCTAGAAAGGTATGGCTTAGCTTACACTTTACTAATGGTCGGTATATTGGCCATAGTAGAATTAATTTACACAAAACTTAATAAATAAATAAATAAAATGAACAAAACAAAAAATCTATTCAGAACATTAATTATCTTATCTGTATTTCTAGCATCTTGCGGAGATAGAGAAGTACCTATCCCGTCTAACTCAAATGAGGTTAGTATCTATGAATTTGAGTCTACTTACAAGTACATTAAAGGTACTAGCAGAATCTTTGATATGACAATATCTAAAGACTTTACTAACTCTTTATATGTTACTATGACTACATTAGCTAATCCTAGTGGAAATCCAGAGACACTAACAGAGATAACTAGATTAAGCGATAGTTCCTTCTTATGTAATTATAGATGGGGCAATATTATCTACGGCGACGCTATGCTATTTTTAGACAAGTCAGGACAAAGAAAACTATATATAGACCATTCTAATGGTAAAGAATATAACGCAATAGAATATTAAATAAATAAACAATTAAACAAAATGAACAAAAAAGAATTAGTAAGAGTAGCTGCATTTATTACAGCATTAACTTTATTTAACATGACAATAATGATAGCTTCTTTATTATGAAATTTAAGTCACTATTATCAAGTCAAATGAAAAGTATAATCTTGTCAACTACAACTAAGTCTGAAAGAAAAGAAGTAGCTGAGAAAAACGGTTATAGCGAGCACACCTTAAACTCTATAATAAGAGGAGACAGAAACATTAACTCAAAGAATGAGGATTTAATTTTAGATTTAATTAGATTATCTATAGCTAAGGCTAAGACAATGGAGAAATCTTTAATTAACTATTCATCTATGTATGAAATAAGATGAAATAAAAAAGGGGGCAATTAAGCCCCCTTACAATAAACAACAAAAAACAAATCTTTATTAGGTTTTCATTGATTCAATGATACGACAAATAAAAATAATAAAAAAGTTTTGTTGACAATATCAAAAATTACATTATATTTGCACAATAAATAAAACAAAAATAAAAATGTTAAACTTAAAAGTTACAGACAAAGACAGCTTTAGGAGAGTAGAATTAGTAGAGATGGACTTATATTACGAGGACGGAGGTTACATATCTGGAGAGGTTGTTATAACGTCTACTATAGGTAGTATCTTCATGTATGAAGGTAGGTTCGATGAGGACGAGTTTGATGGATTCGGATTAACTATATATGACGACGAAGATGAAATAGATATAGAGCCAATAGGTAAGCTTCTATATGAATACTAAAATAAACTAGAATAATTAAATAATTTAACTATATTTGTAATATGAATTTATACAATAAACTAAACGAAGTAAAAAAAGAGATAGGTATTATCTCGAAGGATACTACAAATCCTTTCTTTAAATCAAAGTATTTCGACATTAACGGACTACTTAAACACGTAGAGCCATTACTTCAAAAGAATGGCCTATTGTTATTGCAGCCTATATTAAAAGGCGAGGTATCTTCACAGATTATAGACGTAGAGTCTGGAGATAGTGTTACTAGTTCTATGGAACTACCTCAAATACAAGACCCTCAGAAGTTAGGGTCTGCTGTAACTTACTATAGACGATATACGCTACAGTCTCTTTTGGGTCTTCAGGCAGAGGATGACGATGCTAACGCTGCTAGTGAATCAACTAAATCCAATAAGCCATGGATTAACGAAGGCGACAAGATATGGGAGTCAGCTATATCTAAAAAGATTGCATTATCCAAGATAAAAGAGCACTATTCTATATCTAAAGTTAACGCTGAAAAATATCCTTTCAAATGAGATTTAAGATAAGAGCTTCTGCTTCAGGTAAGCTAATGACAAAGTCCCGCTCAAAAGATGGGGCTTTGTCTAAGACAGCTTTAAGCTATGTCCAAGATTGGTACAAAGAGCAAATCTATGGAGTTAAAAAGAACATAGATAACAAATACCTTAGAAAAGGAATATCTGTAGAGGATAACGCTATAGATTACGCTGCTACCGAATTAGGTTGGTTGTTTGCTGAAAAGAATGAAGAGTATTTTGAGGATAGCCATTTCTGCGGAACTCCTGACGTTATATTAGATGACACTATAATAGATATTAAATCTAGCTGGGATTGCTTTACATTCCCTTTATTTGATGAAGAAATACCTAATAAGGATTATTACTACCAACTTCAGACTTATATGGCCTTAACTGGTCTTAAAAAGGCTCAGTTAGTATATGTGCTAATGGATACTCCAGAAAGCATAGAACGAGACTCTATTAGCTATGAATCAGTAGAATCTAAGTATAGAATAAAAATATTTAACGTAGATTATGACGAGGAAGTCGTAGAGTCTATGCGGGATAAGGTGCAATACGTTAGAGATAATGTTATAAATACTTTAGAAAAATAAAAAAAATTCTTTGTATTATAAATTTATACATTATATTTGTACCAACAAACAAACAAAAAACAATGAATGCAATGAATCCATACATAATCCCACTACTTAAGACTTACGATATAAGTGTACAGATAAAGGATGTAAAAAATACAGATTCTTTAATGTACATGATAGCAGATAAGTTTGTAGATACGAAGCCTATAATGTCATTATACGGAGAAATAACTACTCATGAGCTTATAAGTGAAGTTAAAGGTAGAAGTAGAAAGCAAGGTGTCCAAGATTTAAGGAATTTAATTATGTATTTCGTTAAGAATGTAAATAACTTAACATTAAAAGAGGTAGGAAAGATATTCGGCGGTAGAGACCACTCTACTGTAATTAATAATATGCAACAGTACGAGAATGCTTGCGAATTTAACAAATCTATTTACAGACAGCATCTAGATTTATGTGTAGAGTTTAACGCACAAAACAAGATTAAACCACTAAAAGAGAGTTTTAACTATTAAATACAAATAAAAATGAACACAACAAAACAAGTAAAACAGCTATTGACAGAAAACCCAGAAATGAGAGACAATCCAAAGAAATTAATCAGAAGAGCACTTCAGGACGTGTACGGAGTTAACGTACTTGCGGCCTTAGTTATATCTGAGAAGTATATGGAGGTAGAGAGAATCATGAGAAGCAATAGACAGATTCAGTCTCAAAACGAAGAGCTTAGAGGTAAAAAGTGGGGCTTTAGAAAGAACATATTAGCTCCTAAGATTAAGTCTTTATTAGGTTACAAATAATGAATTACAGAGTAGCAATGGCCTTTCATTGGCCGCACGATAGATTCTCACTAGGTTGGGAATATATATCACCAGACGAGGACTTTTCATTCAGTAGAATTAGTATATTTCTAGGAGTAATAACCTTATTTATAGATTATGAGAGAAATTAATAGAATTGTTATACATTGCTCAGCTACTGTAGAGGGTCAAGATATAGACTCAAAAACTATCAGAGGTTGGCACGTTAACGGACGAGGTTGGTCAGATATAGGATATCATTATATTATAAGACTCAACGGAGATATAGAAGCTGGTAGACCCATCGAAAGAATGGGGGCTGGAGTAAGAGGTCACAATAGAGATACTATTCATGTATGTTATATTGGAGGTATTGATGAAGATATGAATCCAAAAGACACCAGAACACCAGAACAAAAAGAATCATTAATAAAATTAATAAAAAGAATCAAATCCAAATTAAACAATAAAATAACTACGCATGGCCATAATGAATTTTCATCAAAGGCGTGCCCAAGTTTCACAGTAAAAAACGAAAATTATGACAGAGATTAGACCTAGATTAAGCGGAAACAAGAGAGCCGCATACGAGAACATAACTAAGGACGAAAAAAGAATACTAGTTATAGGAGATTTACACGCTCCATTCACATTAGATGGATACTTTGAATATTGCAAAGAAGTGTACGCTAACTATAATTGCAATCAAGTTGTATTTATAGGAGATATAATTGACAATCTCCCTTATCTC